>ERZ779924.59-NODE-59-length-65851-cov-6.95369_pt1 | contig 65851 bp, 55 predicted proteins | sample MGYA00511955_ERZ779924 | MGnify/ENA primary metagenome ERZ779924 (study PRJEB29588, sample SAMEA1969417) | human gut metagenome | biome: human gut; feature: human-associated habitat; material: faeces | place: Denmark | collected 2008/2010 ... | reverse complement strand
CAATACGGCGGAAAGCGTACTTTTCCCCGAACCGTTAGGCCCCATAATCGCATGAACTTCGCCTGCCTTTACAGTCAGGTTAATACCTTTCAATATCTCTTTGCCATTAATGTTGGCATGTAAATTCTTTATCTCTAGCATAACAATCTATTTTTATCGTTTATCCTACACTGCCCTCCAAGGACACAGACAGCAATTTCTGAGCCTCTACGGCAAACTCCATCGGAAGTTTGTTCAGAACCTCCTTTGCATACCCATTCACAATCAATCCTACGGCATCCTCAGTAGAGATACCACGCTGGTTGCAATAGAAAATCTGGTCTTCCGAAATCTTGGAAGTCGTAGCCTCATGTTCCACCACAGCCGTTTCATTGTGAATGTCCATATAAGGGAATGTATGCGCTCCGCAGTGGCTACCCAGCAACAGAGAATCACACTGACTGTAGTTTCTTGCATTATCTGCCTTTTCAGCCACACGCACCAGCCCGCGATAAGAGTTCTGACTCTTTCCGGCACTGATACCCTTACTTACGATAGTAGAACGAGTGTTTTTACCCAGATGAATCATCTTCGTACCAGTATCTGCCTGCTGATAATTATTGGTTACCGCTACAGAATAGAACTCTGCGGTAGAATTGTCTCCACTCAAAATACAGCTTGGATACTTCCATGTAATGGCCGAGCCAGTCTCTACCTGTGTCCAGGAAAGTTTACTGTCCACCCCTTTGCAGTTACCTCTTTTGGTTACAAAGTTATACACACCACCTTTACCTTCAGCATCACCAGGATACCAGTTCTGCACAGTAGAATATTTCACTTCCGCACGGTCAAGCACCACGATTTCCACAATTGCCGCGTGCAACTGGTTTTCATCACGCATCGGTGCCGTACATCCTTCCAGGTAAGAGACATAACTGTCATCATCTGCAACAATCAGCGTACGTTCAAACTGTCCGGTATTGGCCGCATTGATACGGAAGTACGTAGACAACTCCATCGGACAGCGAACCCCCTTCGGAATATACACAAACGAACCATCGCTGAACACAGCCGAGTTCAATGCGGCAAAGAAATTATCACGATAGCCCACTACCGAACCTAAATACTTCTTCACCAAATCCGGATGTTCACGCACCGCTTCACTGATAGAGCAGAATATAATTCCCTTTTCCATCAGTGTCTCCTTAAAAGTTGTCTTCACAGAGACGGAGTCCATAACCGCATCTACCGCCATACCGCTCAGCGCCATACGTTCTTCCAAAGGAATACCCAGTTTGTCAAAGGTTTTCAACAGTTCCGGATCCACTTCATCCAGACTCTTCGGCCCTTCTTTTTTCTTAGTCGGGTCTGCATAATATGAAATAGCCTGATAATCAATCTCCGGAATATTCAAATGTGCCCATGTAGGCATTTCCAGCGTTTGCCAATAGCGAAACGCCTTCAAACGGAACTCAAGCAACCAGTCGGGCTCACCTTTCTTTGAAGAAATCAGCCGCACGACATCCTCATTCAGTCCCTTCTCTATAATATCTGTGTGAACATCCGTAGTGAAGCCATATTTATACTTCGCCTGCGTCAGTTCCTTCACATATTTATTGGGTTCTATTTGCATATCAATTCTGAATATTATCTGTTTCTATAAATTTCTCTGTTACAGTTTTCACCACAGGATAAAAGAAAGCGGAAAAATCCTTTATCGGATAATATAACAACGAACTTCCTTTAGTGGTTGAATGTATTAAGTTATCTTTAGAGTCGGCAAAATCAATAAAATGGATGACCAGGCTGATTACAAGCGCATATTTTATCGCTCCAAGCACTGCCCCCAAAAGGCGGTTGATAAAACCTAATCCTGTCATATCCACGATTTTCGTCAAGGCAGAAGCCAAAAGAGACAACACCAAAGGCACTATCAAACCTATCAACAGAAAAGCCAGTATCTGCCCGAATGTCACAGAAGTACCTACCGCTACGGCCAATTGTTCACCCAAACCGGCAAATAAAGCACGTGCTACCAGCAGTCCGGCTATCAGCCCTACAACCGCTGCCAGTTGTTTGAAAAATCCTTTCATAAAACCAGAGACAGCTCCTAAAGCCAATAAGATGATAATCACCCAGTCTATTGTTGCCATTTATCCGAAATATATATTAAAAACAAAGCGAAGAACTTGTTCCCCTGTCTGATGGGTGAATACAAGAATCTTCGCTTTGCTCTGAATGACAAATGTATTTATTTGCACCCAAACAATGGTCAGACGTTACGTCTTTACAATGTCTGTTTTACTTCCACTTCTTCATACGTTTCAATCACGTCACCCACTTTCAAGTCGTTGCAGTTCGTCAAGCTGATACCACATTCAAAGTTAGTACCCACTTCTTTCACATCGTCCTTGAAGCGTTTCAACGCATTGATTGAACCCGTAAAAATTACGATACCGTCGCGAATCAAGCGAGCCTTGTCCGTACGTTTTACTTTTCCGGTCTTCACCATCGCACCGGCAACCATACCCACCTTGCTGATGTTGAACACTTCACGCACTTCGATTGTAGAAGTAACCTGTTCTTTCAATGTCGGAGCCAACATACCTTCCATTGCTGACTTCACTTCTTCAATCGCATCGTAAATAATAGAATACTTACGAATATCCACACCTTCCTGTTCAGCAAGCTTAGCCGCATTTCCTGAAGGACGTACCTGGAAACCTACGATAATTGCATCCGATGCCGCAGCCAACGATACATCCGATTCTGAAATCTGTCCGACACCCTTATGGATTACATTCACTTGAATCTGTTCGGTAGACAACTTGATCAATGAGTCGCTCAAAGCTTCTACAGAACCATCCACGTCACCTTTCACAATCACATTCAATTCATGGAAGTCACCCAATGCCAGACGACGTCCCACTTCATCCAGTGTCAACATCTTCTGTGTACGCAAACCCTGTTCACGAGCCAACTGTTCACGTTTGTTGGCAATCTCACGTGCTTCCTGATCCGTATCAAATACATGGAATGTATCACCTGCTGCCGGTGCTCCGTTCAATCCTAAGATCAATACCGGTTCAGAAGGACCAGCTTCTTTCAAGCGCTGATTACGTTCGTTGAACATCGCCTTTACCTTACCGTATGAAGTTCCAGCCAACACAATATCCCCTACATGCAACGTTCCATTAGAAACCAGCACCGTAGCCACATATCCACGTCCTTTATCCAAAGAAGATTCAATAATTGAACCGGTAGCCTTACGGTTCGGATTTGCTTTCAAATCCAACATTTCGGCTTCAAGCAATACCTTTTCAAGCAATTCAGGAACGCCGGTACCTTTCTTGGCTGAAATATCCTGAGACTGGTATTTTCCACCCCATTCTTCCACCAGGAAGTTCATGGCAGCCAGCTCTTCCTTAATCTTATCCGGGTTTGCATTCGGTTTATCTACCTTATTGATAGCAAACACGATAGGCACTCCCGCAGCCATCGCATGGTTGATAGCTTCTTTTGTCTGCGGCATCACGTTGTCATCAGCTGCAACTATAATAATTACCACGTCAGTTACTTTCGCACCACGTGCACGCATAGCCGTAAATGCTTCGTGTCCCGGAGTATCCAGGAACGTAATGCGACGTCCATCCTCCAGTTTCACGTTATATGCACCAATGTGCTGTGTGATACCTCCGGCCTCACCCGCAATTACATTTGCTTTACGGATATAGTCCAGCAAAGAAGTCTTACCGTGGTCTACGTGACCCATCACGGTAACAATCGGTGCACGCGGTTGCAAATCTTCTTCCGCATCAGCCTCTTCCTCTACAGCCTGTGCCACTTCCGCACTTACATATTCTGTCTTGTAGCCAAATTCTTCTGCCACAAGGTTAATTGTTTCTGCATCCAGACGCTGGTTGATAGATACCATGATACCCACACTCATACAAGTTGAGATAACCTGAGTCACCGGAATATCCATCATGTTAGCCAGCTCATTTGCTGTTACAAATTCAGTCAGCTTCAATACCTTGCTTTCTTCCTGTTCCAGTTCCTCCTGTTCCAGCTGACGGTTCTGAATATTTTCACGTTTCTCCTTACGATACTTGGCAGCTTTATTCTTTCCTTTATTTGTCAGGCGGGCAAGTGTTTCTTTCACCTGTTTTGCTACATCTTCGTCGCTCACCTCCTGTTTTACCACCGGTTTCTTAAAGCGGTCCTTGTTATGTTTTCCGCCCTGTCCCTGGTTCTGGTTATTCTTTCCAGGCTTCTCATTTCGTGAAGCTCCAGATGCGTTGGAGGTTGCATTAATATCAACCCGTTCCTTATTAATACGGTTGCGTTTTTTCTTTTTCGCAGCCTCATCACTCAGGCCACCCTTATCCGTCTTTTCATCACTCTTACGAATTTCCTTGATAATCGCATCTTTCATCTGCTTACGCTGTTCCTGACGCTGCTTATCCTTTTCCTCTCTTTCTTTCTTCTTCTCCTCTTTCGATTTTTTCTTCGGACGGGTAGACTGGTTCAATGCAGCCAAATCAATCTGGCCTACTACATTAATCTTTGATTTAAATTCTGTCGGGCGAATTTTAAAAACTTCGTCTTCTTTATTTTCCTGAACAGATTGTTGCTTTTTTTCTTCTTCCATCGGCTCTGGTTTCAATTCTTCTGCCTTTATTTCCGGCTGTTTCGGTTCTTGTTTTTCTTCTACCTGAGGTTGTTGTACAGGAGCCTCTTCAGTTTTAACCTCCGTTTTTTCCACCTCAGCTTGTTTATTCTCAGGTTCTGGCTTAGCTGGCCCTTCCTGTACAACAGGCGTTTCAGCAGGCTCAACCACAGCCGGTTTTTTCTTTTTCTTCAGACCATCCAAGTCTATTTTACCCACAGGCTTGAATTTTGGTCGCACATCTTCTGGAACCACTGTTTCTATCACTTCCGGCTTTTTCAGTTCCGGATGAATATCCTCGATAGAAACAGAAGCCTTGTTACGCTCCTTATTCTGCCGTTCCTGAATAATTTTCTCAGACTCTATTTTCAAATCCTTGTCTTTGCTGAACTCTTTAACCAGTGCAGCATACTGTTCTTCAGTAATTTTGGTATTTGGATTCGCCTCGACCGTATATCCTTTTTTCTGCAAAAAGTCTACCACCGTGGTTATTCCAACATTCAAATCTCTTGTTACTTTATTCAATCTTATAGTCATAATTCATCACAATTTATAGAGTTCAGGAAAATATATCAGTCACAGATAAACAAGCAGACGAGAATGAATTGCTCATCCTCATCTGTTTATTGCAAGCAAGCGCTATTCCTCAAACTCTGCTTTTAAAATTCTCAGAATATCATCCACCGTATTTTCTTCCAAGTCTGCTTTTTCGATAAGCATCTCGCGCGGTGCGTTCAATACACCTTTAGCCGTATCAATTCCGATAGCCTTAATCGCGTTAATAACCCATTCGTCAATTTCATCCTTGAATTCATCCAGGTAGATGTCTTCATCAGCTACAGCATCTTCACCCAGTTCACGATATACATCGATAGTGTATTCTGTCAACATACTGGCCAGCTTAATATTCAAGCCACCTTTACCGATAGCCAGTGAAACTTCTTCCGGTTTCAAATATACCTCAGCTCTCTTTTCATCCTCATGCATGATGATAGACGAAACTTTTGCCGGGCTCAAGGCACGCTGAATAAACAACTGAATGTTGGATGTATAGTTAATCACATCAATGTTTTCATTACGTAATTCGCGCACGATACCATGAATACGAGAACCCTTCACACCGACACATGCACCTACCGGATCAATGCGTTCATCATACGATTCTACTGCAATCTTTGCACGTTCTCCCGGAATACGGGCAATTTTCTTGATGGTAATCAGTCCGTCATTGATTTCTGGCACTTCCTGTTCAAACAAACGCTGCAAGAAGACCGGTGATGTACGGCTCAAAATAATCTTCGGATTATTGTTCTTATTATCTACACGAGCTACTACGGCACGAGCAGTTTCTCCTTTCCGGTAGAAGTCACTCGGAATCTGTTCTGTCTTAGGCAACAGCAATTCATTACCTTCATCATCCAGCAACAGAATTTCCTTTTTCCAAATCTGATAAACTTCCGCACTGATTACAGTACCTACTTTATCAATGTATTTATTATACAAGCTGTCTTTTTCCAACTCCAGAATCTTTGAAGCCAATGTCTGGCGAAGATTCAGAATTGCACGGCGGCCGAATTTTTCAAAAATCACCTCATCGGTCACTTCCTCTCCCACTTCATACGAAGCATCAATCTTGCGTGCTTCCGACAATGCAATCTGCAGGTTCGGGTTAGTCAGCTCCTCATCCGCCACAACTTCACGGTTACGCCAGATTTCGAAATCCCCCTTGTCTGGATTTACAATCACATCATAGTTTTCATCTGTACCGAACATTTTTGCAATCACACTGCGGAACGACTCTTCCAACACGCTCACCATCGTGGTGCGATCAATGTTCTTCAATTCCTTAAATTCCGAGAATGTGTCAATCAAGCTGACAGTTTCTTCTTTTTTGGCCATAATTATTTAAAGCTAATTAAGTATTTGGTGTATTTTATCTCATCATAGGTAAAGGTTATACTCTGTTCCACCAGCTTCGGACGCTTGGCACCTTCCGGTTTTATTTTCACTTCTACCGTAACCGTAAAATTCTCTTCGTTGGCATCTGCCAGCACACCCGTCCATTTCTTTCCGGTTTTGTCCAGCACTTCTACTTCGCAACCTACATGTGCTACATACTGCTGCAATACCTTAAATGGCTGACCGATTCCCGCAGAACCTACTTCCAGTTCGTAATCTTCTTCTTCACGACTTAATTTTGACTCGATATAGCGGCTCAGCTCCACACAGTCGTCTATCCACACACCTTCTGCATGGTCTATTTCCACTACAATTTTGTCATCCGGACTCACATTTACATCAACCAGAAAATAACTTTTATCTTCCAGCCATTCCTCTACAATCCGAGCTACAACGTTTTTATCTATCATGTATTAACTATTAAGAACAAAAAAAGGAGCTAAATCGCCCCTCCACCTTTTCATCCAATCATTTGCAAAGATATAAATAATCTCATGCCACACAAAATAATGACAAAATTATTTATTACTGAGGAGTAGTATGAAAGAGCGGCAAATGATATAGAATCATCTGCCGCTCTTCTGTCGGAATGAGGCGACTCGAACGCCCGACCCCTACGTCCCGAACGTAGTGCGCTACCAACTGCGCTACATTCCGATTGCAACGTTTGTTTTTTCGTTTGCGCTGCAAAGGTAGACATATTTTCAATACTGACAAAAGAAAAACGAGTTTTTTTCATAAAAAAATATTTTTTCTCATTTTCATCTCATTTATTTTGGAGATTAAAGATTTTACTCTATCTTTGCAACCGCAAAACGATGGTGCCATAGCTCAGTTGGTAGAGCAAAGGACTGAAAATCCTTGTGTCCCCGGTTCGATTCCTGGTGGCACCACTTAAAAGCCTGATTCTCAAAAGAGTCAGGATTTTTTGTTTTCCTACACAGTATGCAAAAATCACAGAAAAATAATCATGAGTTAGACCTAAATACTGATTTCACTGCTTCATGCGGATAATAAGCCGCAAATTTTGCGGTTAATTATCCGCAAAACTGTATATTTGCAGAAAACAGTGATACCTATGTATATACATGAACATAAAGAATGGCCTTCCTTTTCGTGGAACAAGGAACTTGTCGGTGAGAAACTGAACAAGGTAAACAAAGCTGTCGGTTATCTGATGGGACGCCTTAGTGTAATCGGTTTTAACGACAAGATGTCTGCCGTAGTTGAATCCATCTCTCATGACATCATTGCATCATCAGAAATTGAAGGAGTGGAATTGAACAATGAACAGGTACGTTCATCTGTAGCCCGCAAACTCGGAGTACAACTACCGAATCCGACCGAATCCTCACGATATATAGACGGAGTAGTGGAAATGGCACTTGATGCAACCGTCAATTTCAGCAGTCCGCTTACCAATGAAAGACTCTTCGGCTGGCACAACTGCCTGTTTCCTACCGGATGGAGCGGCCCAACGAAAATAGATGTAGCCCGATACCGCAGTGGAGATATGAAAGTTATTTCTGGAATGTTCGGTCGGGAAAAGGTACATTATGTAGAGCCTGCTCCAGAAAGAATAGACGAAGAAATGAATCGGTTTCTAGACTGGTTCAATTCAGATGCACATAACGGCTATGTAAAATCAGCGATAGCCCATTTGTGGTTTGTCTGCATCCATCCTTTCGATGACGGAAACGGACGAATCGGACGGGCCATTGCTGATATGGCACTTTCACAGGCTGAAAACTCAAAGATGCGTTTCTTCAGTATCTCACATCAGATAAACAAGGATAAAAAACAGTATTACGACATATTGGAGAAAACACAGAAGGGAGATTGCGAAATTACTGAATGGATCATCTGGTATCTTGACTGCCTGCTTCGTTCTGTAGAGCAATCTGACGAAACATTGTCGAAGGTTCTTAACAAGGCTATATTCTGGCAAACCCATGCCGAAACAGTCCTATCCGAACGACAACGCGAAGTCTTGAATTTATATTTGGACGGTTATCCCGGCAAACTGACGGCTAAGAACTGGGCAAAACGTATAAAGGTATCACCAGATACAGCAGCACGCGATATAAAAGATTTGGTAGAAAAGGGTATTCTGATACCCCAGCAGGGGCGGGTTCGTGACGTATTCTACGGAATTCGGTGCAGTGACTCTATCCTTGTCATCCCCATGCCTGAAGATTTATAATTGTTCATCATACAAGCATAAAGGCTGTGTGGCATCGGTTCATCAAAACCGGCACACAGCCTTTATGCCTTTCTTTTATTTATTACTCATATATGCTTCCTGATAGCTCTCCTGAAGCATTTTCTCTATGTCACTCTCCCGATAAAGTATCTTACCTCCCAACTGGTAATAGGATATTCTCCCTTCATTACGATAATCCTGAAGCGTGCGTCTGCTCAGCTTCAACTGTGCCGACACTTCCTTGTCGGTCAAGTAGCGTCCACCGCCCAGCACGGGACGGTTTTCAACTGTCCTGTTCTCAATCCGGAACAACCAGAAAGTTACCGAACGATTATTTAAGAAAGAAAAGTATGGGAAAATATTTCTACTGTATATATTTGTTTCATATATAATCACTACATTTGTATTGTATACCAATAATGTGGTCTATAATGGAAAATTTGAATAGAATAAAAGTCGTATTAGTAGAACAAAACAAAACTGGAAAGTGGTTGGCTGAACAACTTGGAAAAGATCGTTCCACCGTTTCTAAATGGTGCTCCAATAAGATTCAACCAGATTTAGCAACCTTGTCTAAAATTGCAGGATTGCTCAATGTGGATATCAGAGAGCTATTAAATAAAAGCATGTAAAAGTATGGCAAAAAGAAATATAGATAAGGCAAAAGAAGCGAAAAAGGATGAATTTTATACCCAGCTTGACGACATCAATAATGAACTGAAACATTATCGCGAACATTTTCGTGGTAAAACCATATTATGCAACTGTGACGATCCACGAGTAAGTAACTTTTTTACCTATTTTGCATATAACTTTGAGTTTCTTGGTTTGAAAAAACTGATTACCACATGTTATAAGAACCAAAATGTGGATTTATTCAGCCAAAATCAAAGCGAGCAGGCTGTATATCTAATTTATGAAGGAGACAAGAATGGAAATCATACTCCGGATGCAAACGAAATAGGAGTAATGTCACTGAAAGGAGATGGTGACTTCCGGAGTAAAGAGTGTATAGAATTGCTTAAAGAAGCAGACATCGTAGTTACCAATCCTCCATTCTCATTATTTAGAGAATATGTTGCTCAATTGATTGAATACAATAAGAAGTTTTTGATTATTGGACATCAAAATGCAATTACATATAAAGAAATATTTCCTCTTATTATGCAAAATAAATTATGGCTGGGATATGGGTTTAAAGGTGGCGCTGGTCATTTTATTTCTAATTATGAAGACACAGCCACAGCCAATGATCACAGAGAAGGAATGATAAGAGTCTCTGGTGTAACATGGTTTACCAACCTTGAAATCAAAAAAAGACATGAAGATTTAATACTTTATAAGAAATATACGCCTGAAGAATATTCTAAATATGTAAATTACGATGCAATAGAAGTACCTAAAACAGAACTAATTCCCATGAATTATGATGGTGTAATGGGAGTTCCTATTACTTTTTTAGATAAATATAATCCAGAACAATTTGAGATTGTAGGATTTAATCTTAATTGCGCGAATATGGATATTATAAAGAAAAGGTTAGGAAAGTTAAATGGAGGGCCCGCATTTTACATAGAAAATCAAGGAGAATTAAAACGAGTTTATACAAGAATATTAATCCGTCATAAGAAGATATAATGAAGGCCGAAGAAATAATAGAACTATTCCAGCAATTTGAAGCCATTGCTAATGAATACGAAGGAGTGGAATGCTGGAGTGCAAGAGAACTCTCTACCTTATTAGGATATGCTCAATGGCGTAACTTTGAAAATATCATAGAGAAAGCCAAAACAGCATGTGAAAATGCAGGCCAAGAAACAGCATACCATTTTGCTGACGTCAGCAAAATGGTTACGCTTGGTTCTGGCTCTGTACGTGAGGTAAATGACTACATGCTGACGCGCTATGCCTGCTATCTTATAGCACAAAATGGAGACCCCCGCAAAGCACAAGTAGCATTTGCACAAAACTACTTTGCTGTACAGACACGCCGAGCAGAACTTGTGCAAAAAAGAATCTTGGAACACGAACGTGTTGTGGCACGCAACAAATTAGCTGAAACGGAAAACCGCCTGTCTGGCATTCTTTATGAGCGTGGCGTGGATAACAAAGGATTCGGCATTATCCGTTCTAAAGGTGACAAAGCATTATTTCATTTAGACACAGCATTATTAAAGCGTAGGTTAGGCGCTCCTGAAAATCGACCTTTAGCAGACTTCCTCCCAACAATCAGTATCAAAGCAAAAGATTTCGCTGCAGAAATGACCTCAGTGAATGTACAACAGAAAGATTTGCATGGCCAAGAACAAATAACCCGTGAGCATGTAGACAACAATGCTGCTGTAAGGAATATGCTGCTTCAACGTGGAATTGTTCCGGAACAGTTGCCACCGGGAGAGGACGTAAAAAAGGTAGAACGGCGATTAAAATCTGAGGAAAAATCCTTGACCAAGAAACAAAGCACAAACAAAACTTCAAAAAAAGGAAAGGAGTAAGATATGCAGATAGAATTGAAATCAATAAAAATTGCAGATCTTATTGACGGTTATGTCAATGATCCAGATACAGGTGTTAAAGGCTACCATGGAAAGTTGGATATACGCCCACCCTATCAGCGTGAGTTCCGTTATGATGAGAAGCAGCAACAGGCTGTAATAGACACTATACTTAAAGGGTTTCCTCTCAATATCATGTATTGGAGTGTGGATGATAATGGTAATTTTGAAATGATTGATGGACAACAACGTACTCTTTCAATATGTGGGTTTTATACCCATGACTTCAATATAGTTGACCCAAATCGAGGAACACTATATTTTTCAACACTCACTTCTGAGGAAAAAGAAAAATTCCTCAATTATGAGTTAACTGTCTATTTTTGTGAAGGAACTGATAAGGAAAAGCTGGATTGGTTCCGTGTAATCAACATTGCTGGAGAAAAACTTCTTGACCAAGAATTATTAAATGCAGTTTATTCTGGACCTTTTGTAACTGACGCACGTAGACACTTCTCAAAGAATGGTTGCCCGGCATATAAAATGGGGGCAGATTTTCTGAACGGAAATGCAATAGAACAAGCATATTTATCCACAATCTTAAAATGGGAAGCTCGTCATGACGGTGTAGAGAGTATTGACAAGTATATGGCTTTGCACCAGTTTGATCCAAATGCCAATAAACTTTGGGCTTATTTCGTATCAATCATCACATGGATACGTTCTACATTCGTTAAGTACCGCCGTGAAATGAAAGGTTTGGACTGGGGCGAAATGTTCGACAAATATGGTGATGGTGTCTATGATACCGCTGCGTTGGAAAAACAAATTCATGATTTGATGGAAGATGATGAAATCATGAAAAAATCTGGTATTTACCGTTATGTCCTGAGCGGTGATTTACGTGATTTAAGTTTCCGTACGTTTGATAAAAAACAGAAACGTGAAGCCTACGAACGCCAGAAAGGTATTTGTGTACATTGTGGAAAACATTTTGAACTGGAGGAAATGGAAGCTGATCATATCACACCATGGAAAGAAGGTGGTACTACTGTGGCTGAAAATTGCCAGATGCTTTGTAAGAATTGTAATAGAATAAAAGGAGGGAAATAAATATGGGAGAATGGTCAAAAAAAATTGGTGAATATGGAGAGGATGTAGTAGAAAAATTCCTCTCCATTATTGGTTGGCATGAACCTGTTAAAGGCATAACTATACCATGTTCTATGCAAAATGGAGAACATAAAAACGATAGGGGAAAAAGTGTCAAAACACACGGTATTGATTTTATGTACTCATACATGAACCAACTCATTGATAATCAATTGAATAATGTAATCATTTCTTCTAAGTATTCAATGGAGAAATATCCCAATAGTCCCACGCAAAAATTTAAGTGGTTTATGACGGATTTAATTAATACAATGCAATGCTTTGGCTGTTCAGGGAAGAAAACAGAAATCTCGGAACAATATTCTTGCAGTTCTATTAATGATATCGGGGTATTGTTTTGGCTAAATGGGGCAAAAAATAGTAATGATGACTTAATTAGTTCTATTTCTTCCGCTAGGATAGATATTGAATGTAATAATCCAATCTATATTGTTGATAATAGACATATCGTATTTATTCTTGAGCTGATGAAATACATCAAATCATTACAAAACTATAACTATTCATTTTATTACCCTTCAACTGGTCTAAACATAAATCCGGTAACTCGAAAGAATACGGGTGATTTCCTGCCAGTTGAGTATATAAACTCATCGTTAATTCCATTTAAATTAGAAAATAAAAATAATCCAAATGAAACCATACTATTTATTGGTACAATCGAAGATTTTGAAAAAGATTCTTTTATACGATTAATGGGATTAGCAAAAGATCTTTCAACTAATTTAGCAGGTCAAGTAATTATAGGATTCCCAGATTTCAACAATTTGTTACATGAAGACGTTGTCAAAACATCCAAATTGGGATTCCAAGATGCTAACTATACCAAAACTGTAAAAGCAATAAACTTTCTTAACCCGATAGACACATTATAATTATGAATACATTACATAAAGACATAAATAAAATCATTCCTTTTGGAGAATTTCTTAGAGGATTTATTAATCAACGTTATATAACAGTCTCCGACTTATCTAGAGTATTACGGGAACGTGGAATTTTTGTGCTTAATCATGAAAAAGACATTATGGTTCCTGTAATGCAGAATCTCTTATTATCTCCCACTGAATTTGATAAGATACGATATTCTTTCTCTGAAAAAGAAGATAACGAGAAAAAATTCTCAAGGGAAATAATATGGAGCCGTAACGCTCAAATATTTGATCAAGAATTTCTAACTGTGCCATTGGATGACTTTATAAAAAAACGCTTGCCAACATGTAAATTAATTCGTCCTGTGATATTTACCAAGCAAGATAATAACCCTAATCATATCATTGCGACTTTTGAAATAGAAAGACATGATATGAATAAGTCATGGTATGAACAAACAAATATTTTTCATGGTAGTATTGAGTTTATAAATGATAATGGGAAAGGATATGTTAGAATAACTCACACAGCAGCTGAAACCAAAGATTTAGCCGAGGAAATCTTGAGGGTCCAGGTCAATCGATATAAAAATAAAGGAACTATACCGCAAACTGTTATACCTAAAAAAAATCCTCTTTTCAGAATTTACAAATGCAAATAGATTCGTGTTTTTCTATCGTCTTACAAATCAACTAGAAAATGATATCTTTTCATGTAATAATATAAAAGATATTTCCATAAAACCAGAAGAAAATAGCATACTTCCGGAAGGTATATCATGGATGAATCGAATGAAGAAAATCCTAATTTCAGGAGAGTCTCTAGATAAAACTTTTTTCATGAAAGAAAGAGCATATCACTCATCTCTAATTCTGTGGAATATAGATGCTGTTTTTTCATTTGATTATAAAGGAGAAAAAGGTACTGTAACTATTTGTTTGGGATTTCCAGATTATAATAAGAAGGCACAAAATGCAGAATTTGAAATTACAATACATTCTTTAAATAGCGATAATAGATTATCGCCTCGCGACAAGAAAAAACTTGAATCACATTTACTTTCAGAGATGGATAAGCAAAAATCTTTAGTGTATAGTAACTTCATTGAATATCTTAAGGAACAAAAGAAATGAAAGTTTCATATTTGGATACAATAATAGAATCTATTTGCTTGCACAAAGTTGGTAATAAAATTGCAGATGAAGGTGTCAAACTATCAAAAAAACATTTAATAGTACAAGATAATATCAAAAACATCCTTCTTAAATATTTTATAAACTCTTTTCACTTTAATGAACTGTTTACATTCTATCATGATTATGACCTTTCATTAAACGAAGTTTATTACTATTGTTCAAAAATTTTTGCTACAAAAGAATGTATGCATGAGCAATCTATAAATCTCGCAAAGCATCTATATAATAATAGCACACATCCTAAAATCAAGATGGGAGAGTTTTATGTTGTCTATTTTAAAGATTGCGTTATAGATGAGCAATTTGTAGATGCAATAGGTCTTTTTAAATCTGAAAACAAAGATACATTTTTAAAGATATATCCTAAAGATGATGATTTTGAAATAGAAAGCGAAACAGGTATTAATATTAATAGATTAGACAAAGGTTGCATAATCTTTAATACTCAGAAAGAAAATGGTTATATCGTTGCAGTTATAGATAATACCAATAAAGGAACAGAAGCTCAATATTGGATTAATGATTTTCTTCACGTACGACAAAGAAAAGATAATTTCAATCAGACTCAAAACATGCTTTCTCTATGCAAAAGTTTTGTCTCTCAATTGCCTAGCGAAAATGGCAAAGTAGAAAAGGCAACATATATGAATAGAAGTGTTGAAGCGCTGAAGGAGGAATCTGTTAATATAAATGCTTTTGCAGAACAAGTTTTTGAAACGCCTAAGTTAGTTTCTGAATTTAAAAAATATAAAGAAACCTATCAAAGAGAACGTGATATAGAAATTGATGATACCTTTCAAACTACATCATCTGCAATAAAACGTAGAGCAATAGGTACCATGACAACAATCAAACTAGATAAGAACTTTGATATAAATATTCATGGCGGAGAGCAATATATAGTTAGAGGTTATGATGAAGAAAGAAAAATGTACTATTATCAACTATTTTTTAAAGACGAAAAATAAATGGCAAAATTAAAAATAAATTCAACTTATAATTTAGGGAATGGCGTATCATATACAATATCAGCAGCTCACAGAAGAAAATCTTCTAAAAAAAGCAGATGGACAATTAGTACGAATGAAGAGTTTGCTTGTTTTTCAAATTCCATTACAAACACATGGAAACAAAACTTTTCTGCGTGGGGACTACATATAGTCAATAGTACGCCGGATATCTTAGGAAAAGGGGTTAATAAGGAAGATTTAAAAGTTGCAAAATTTGTAGATGGAAGCAAAAATAATATATGGCATGGTTATCCTGCTAATATTTTAGCTAATAAGCAAGATATACCACCAACTTCAATTTTGCTATTATGGGAAAAATTGAATTATATAAATAAAAGTGATATCAGAAAAATAAACCAACAAATGCCATGCAACCTTCAAAAATAACAATTTTAGGAGACTTTTTTGATTGCCAAATATATAGAGGTCGTTTATATTTATGGACCTTAAGTGGTGATATTTATACATATGATTGGAACGGCATTATTGATTCTTTAGAAACAGATCCTATTGATAAAATTCCTTTAACTTTTTGTTTTAAAGATGGAAGATATTTATATAAATCTTCTCTTATAGAACTATTTAAAGATTCAGAATTTCGAGATCTATTAAAGAAAAAATTCCAAAGAATTCAATCAAGAAAGTATATTTTGAGAATAAACGAATTAAATAAATTTCTTATAGGAAAACAACAAACACCAACAGGGATAATCCCTATAGATTCTGAAATCTATAATAATTATTTATATTTCATAACAGAAAATGGTTTGTTTAAGAGTTCAGCACATAGAATAAATGAGAAATATCCTATTAGTTCAAGACCCAGAAAAATCTGGGACTGTAGATTGCTTTCAATAAAAGCAAATAAGTATCCACAAATTGCATTATCAGGAGGTTCTGAAGGTCTTTTTGAGTTAAATTTATCAAACTCTATATCACACAAAATGAAGTCTGTAGAAGAAAACTTACCAATTTTCCAAATTAGTAAGTTACATTCTTCTTTTGCAAATTATTCATACTTAAGCATCTATAATACTTCATTAGCAAACGAATCATTTATGGCTTTATTTAATTGGAAGACTTATAAAGGAAAAACAAGTCACAAAAATAAGTATGAAAGAGAATATGATTCTATATATAGTGAAAAGGATATATTTTGCAACAATAATTCAAAAGAGAAAAACATTAGTTGGGGAGTTGAGGATAAAATATATCTAATAAGAAATAACAATTTTGATATTATTCATTTTAATAATTATCCTCAAAAAGATAAAGGAGAAAACTATTTTACCAGATTAAAAACATATACCTTTAATCCATTTAAAGGTAATGTTATTGGAGGTACAACAACTTATTTTGGTAATATCATTGAATGTGAGAATGCCTTAATTGTCATTCAAAGTGATAATGATTCTTTTACAATAGAAGAGCCAATTACAAGATGGCGTGTTTATCCACGCTCTAAAAACTACGAAAATCATTTACATGTAATATTAGATGATAGAATAGAAATCTATTCATTTTGCCATGATTATTTCATTAATCAAAATGAAAAAGAAATAGGTATTCAATTTTCTAATGATAACTATATGACAAGTAGAGCTAACTTCTCTTATTTTGAGTTATATTAATGCTAAAGTGATTAATATCATACTCTTTTTGAGTATCTTTGCAGCCGGAAACCTCCACACAACCTTATGAAAAATACAGCAAGAATCCAGTGGAGCAATAGAGGGAGATTACTTCTTTAGCTTAAAGTTACATCAAAGATATTCAGCCACTTATCGTTAGATTACGATTCCTGGCGGCACCACTTAAAATCCTGATTCTCAAAAGAATCGGGATTTTTTGTTTTCTACCAATACGCCACTCCAAGCCGAAAAAGTTAAAAAAGCATGTGAACTTTCTCAGTAACAAGCCTATTAAAAGTAGAGAGTAAATTCAGTTATAGCCAAACAACAAGACAAAAGCACGAAGTTGTTTCGTAATTAATTCACTCTCACATGCACATTTCTTCAGCATCCTCTTTTTTATTTCCAATTAATATCTAACTTTGTAAAAACCTCTAAACGAAGTAATATATGAAGAAATTATTCTCTACACTGATGGTAATTGCCTGTCTGGCACTTGCCATTCCGGCGCAAGCCCAAATAAAATTTGGAGTAAAAGGTGGTTTGAATGTTTCCAAACTACATCTTTCTGAAGAAACATTCAAGTCAGACAACAGAACCGGCTTCTTTATCGGTCCGACAGCAGAATTCACCCTGCCACTTTTAGGATTAGGTATCGACGCCTCTGCATTGTATAACCAATTTGGCGTAGATTCTGAAGAAGGAACATCAACCAAGAAAAGTATAGAAATTCCTATCAATCTGAGATGGACTGTCGGATTCAGCAGCCTAGTAGGTGCGTACGTAGCTGTAGGTCCTCAGTTCGGATTCAATGTAGGCGACCGCTGGTTTGACAATGTATGTGAATTCAAGAAAAACACGACCAGCTTTAATGTCGGTGCCGGCTTGAAACTTCTTGACCATTTGCAGGTAGGAGCCAACTATAACTTTGCATTAAAAGACAATGGTAAGATACATAGCGGCGACCCGGATGATTTAACTAGTATCGGTTTCAAACAGAACACATGGCAGGTTTCTGTAGCTTATCTGTTCTAAAGAAAGATACATAGAGAATCATAAAAAACCTCCTTTCAAGTGACACTGGATATTCACTTGAAAGGAGGTTTCCTTTTTGTATTATATAAACCGTTTATTCGTTATCACAAGGATACACCACTCCCCATTCCCGGCGAAGGACATCCATCTGCTGCATGATACGAAGTGTCTCGGCATGCGGCATGTAAGGCGATTCCAGCCAGCCTTTTTCAATTGCTTCCAGTGAAGCGTACACCTGATACTCATAGCCTGTAATCTGTTGCGGAGCATCGTACACGGCTACAGTCTGATAATTCGTATCCAGCACTTTGACCGATTGCGGATTATTGATGTTTTCCACTATCAAATGACCTTTATCTCCCGAAATGATACCCATGCGGTCGGTAGCGGCATGAATGCTTGCCTGCAAGGCAGCCATCTTGCCATCCTCAAACAGCAATGTAATATTTTCCTGTGCATCCACTCCCGTATCCGTCTTCTGGCAGACAGAATGCACGGAAGCTACTTCCTTTCCGAAATACATGGCAGCAAAGTTGAGCAGGTACACACCCAAATCGAGCAAGGCGCCTCCCGCCAGTTCCGGACGTAAGATACGTTCCTTCCGGTCAATTACATAGCCTAAATTGGCCGATAAAATATGGGGCGTGCCTATCACTCCTTCTTCTAATAGCTCACGAATCTTCAACGAAAGTGGCATGTAACGGGTCCAGATGGCTTCGGTCAGAAATACTTTCTTTTCTTCAGCCAGTTTCAGCAAGTCGGCTGCCTGACGGGCATTGGCCGTAAAGGCCTTCTCACACAGCACCGGCTTGCCCTTCTCAATACACAAGCGGGCATTGTCATAATGCATAGCATGAGGAGTGGCAATATAAATCAAATCCACTTCCGGATCGGAGGCCAGTTCTTCATAACTTCCGTAAGCTTTCGCAAACTGCCATTTCTCGGCAAAGGCCTTCGCCTTTTCTTCCGTACGCGAAGCCACGGCATAACGTTTCACCCCTTTCATTCCTCCAAGCGTAGCCGCCATTTTTGCCGCAATGCTACCACATCCGATGATTCCAATATTATAAATTTTCATTTTGAATTAAAGATTAAAAACAGCAGGTACAAATCTATAAAAGTTTCAGGAGGGAACCAGCTATGTGAGGGGCTTTTTGTAACTTTGCAATATGAAAAAATTCGTGGATGTCATAGTACCCTTGCCTATTGCCAGCCAGTACACGTATTCGCTTCCGGAAGGTATGGAAGCGAGCATACAGCCTGGCTGCCGGGTCATTGTGCCTTTCGGACCTAAAAAGTTTTATACGGGCATTGTCACCAAGGTACACGAAACGGCTCCGGAGGCGTATGAAACCAAAGACATCTCGGAAGTACTCGATTCACGTCCGGTTTTGTTAGGACAGCAGTTTTCTTTCTGGAAATGGCTGGCCGACTATTACCTCTGCACATTGGGAGACGTGTACAAGGCAGCCCTTCCTTCGGGTATGAAACTGGAAAGCGAAACATTGGTGGAATACAATCCGGACTTTGTAGCCTCGGAACCGCTCCCTCCTCGGGAGCAGCGTATTCTGGACTTACTCAGTGCCGACCCGGAGCAATGTATCACCCAACTGGAGAAGGCCAGTGGCATGAAGAATTTGTTGCCGGTCATCAAATCGCTGCTGGAGAAAGAGGCTATCTGCATCAAGGAAGAAATCAAACGAAGCTATAAACCGCGTACGGAAGTACGGGTACGACTGACAGAAGCGTTGCAGAACGAACATCACCTGCACATTCAGTTTGATTTACTGGCACGAGCCCCCAAGCAACAGGCCATTCTGATGAAATACCTTGAATTGTCGGGATGGAACGCCGAAGGAAAAAATATCCGGGAAGTCAGCAAGAAGGAGTTGCTCGATGCCTCCGGACAGGCGCAATCTATCTTCAAGAGCTTAGTAGACAAACAAATACTGGAGACGTACTTGCATGAGATTGGCCGACTTACGGGAGACCATGCGGGAACAGTTCCACTACACACCCTGAGCCCCGCACAGCAACGGGCGTTTTATGAAATCCTGACTTCCTTCCAGACCAAGAACGTATGCCTGCTCCACGGCGTGACGGCCAGCGGAAAGACAGAAATCTATATCCACCTGATAGAAGAAGTGCTGAAAGCCGGAAAGCAGGTGCTTTACCTTCTTCCGGAAATTGCCCTGACGACCCAGATTACCGAACGGTTACGAAGGGTATTCGGCAAACGCTTAGGAGTATATCACTCCAAGTTTCCGGATGCGGAACGGGTGGAAATCTGGCAAAAACAACTGACCGAACAAGGTTATGACGTGATATTGGGAGTCCGTTCCTCGGTATTCCTTCCGTTCCGGCGACTGGGACTGGTCATCGTGGACGAGGAACATGAAACGAGCTACAAGCAGCAGGACCCTGCCCCACGCTATCATGCACGGAATGCCGCCCTCATGCTGGCTTCCATGTATGGGGCCAAAACCCTGTTAGGTACAGCTACTCCCAGTCTGGAGAGTTATTACCATGCCCGAAATGGGAAATACGGTCTGGTAGAACTGACCGAACGCCATCAGCAGATTCAGTTGCCACACATTGAGTTAGTGGACATCAAGGAACTGGCACGTAAGAAACGGATGACGGCACAGTTCTCTCCGCTTTTGTTACAGAAAATACGGGAAGCTTTGGAGCAGAAAGAACAGGTCATCTTGTTCCAGAACCGACGGGGTTTTGCCCCGATGATTGAATGCCGCACGTGTGGATGGGTACCACGTTGCAAAAACTGCGACGTAAGTCTGACCTATCACAAGGGACTTCACCAGCTGACGTGTCATTATTGCGGCTATACCTACGCCGTGCCTACAGCCTGTCCGGCTTGTGGAGGAGTGGAACTTATGAACCGCGGATTCGGCACGGAAAAAATTGAAGACGACATCAAGCAGATTTTTCCGGAAGCCAAAGTGGCCCGAATGGACTTGGATACCACCCGTACCCGCACGGCCTATGAGCGTATCATCAACGACTTTGAAGAGGGGAAGACGAATATTCTGATTGGCACGCAGATGATTTCCAAAGGACTGGACTTCGACCGGGTAAGCATGGTAGGTATCCTGAATGCCGACTCGATGATGAATTATCCTGATTTCCGCTCGTACGAACGGGCGTTCCAGCTCATGGCACAAGTGGCCGGAAGAGCCGGACGAAAGAACAAGCAGGGACTGGTGGTGCTTCAGACGAAGTCGCCGGAGAATCCGCTCATTCATCAGATTATGGCCAACGATTATGCCCGTTTGTATCAGGAGCAGATGGAAGAACGCAGCCTGTTCAAATACCCTCCCTTCTACCGGCTGATTTATGTATATTTGAAGCACCGCAAGGAAGACATCCTGAATCAGGCAGCCGACCTGATGGCCGCTCACCTGCGACAAGGCATGGGCGAACGGATATTAGGTCCGGACAAACCACCCGTGGCACGGATACAATCGCTTTTCATCCGGAAGATTGTCATCAAGATAGAACAGGAAGCTTCCATGAGCAAGGTACGCCGCTACCTGACACAGGTACAACGCATCCTCATAGAAGATGAGCGCTTCCGCTCACTGATGGTATATTATGATGTAGACCCTACCTAAACCCTATACACATGAAGATAGAATTAGATGTACATACGCACACCATTGCCAGCGGACACGCTTTCAGCAGTCTGCAGGAAATGGTACGGGCAGCAGCCGACAAAGGCCTGAAGTTGCTCGGCATCACGGAACATACACCGGGAATTCCCGGAAGCTGTCACCTGATTTACTTTCGCAACCTACACGTGGTACCGCGGCAGATGTACGGCATCGAGCTCCTGCTTGGGGCGGAAATCAATATCCTTGACACGCAAGGCACACTCGACCTGGATGAATTCCACATGAACTTGCTGGATTTGCGAATCGCAGGTATTCATTCCTTGTGCTACACACCGGGAACTCCCGAAGAAAATACGCAAGGAATGATTAAAGCCATCGAAAATCCTTACACCCACATCATCAGCCATCCGGGGGATGGTACGGCCAAGTTGCTTTTTGAACCGATTGTGCAGGCCGCCAAAGCCCATCACACCTTGCTGGAAATCAACAATAGTTCCTTGAAGCCTTGCCGCAACAAAGTGGAGGCAAGGCCCAACAACTTAGAGATACTCCGTCTCTGCAAGCAATATGAGGTGCCCGTCATTTTGGGAAGCGATGCACACATCTCATTCGACATTGCGACTTACGACCATGCCCTGGAGCTGGTCAAGGAAACCGAGTTTCCCGAAAGCCTCATCCTGAATACGGATGTAGCACGTTTTAAACAGTATTTACACCTTGATAAATGATGAAACAAAGAATACTTTTCGTTTGTCTCGGCAACATCTGCCGTTCCTCTTCTGCCGAAGAAATCATGCGTACGCTGGTGCGCCGGGCAGGAAGAGAAAAAGAGTTTGAAATTGATTCCGCAGGCATCAGCGGTTTTCACGAAGGAGAACTGCCCGATGAACGTATGCGGGCTCACGCCAGCCGCAGAGGCTACCAGCTGACCCACCGCTCGCGTCCGGTACGCACGGAAGATTTCTATCACTTCGACTGGATTTTAGGTATGGACGACCGCAACATCGATGCCCTGCGCGACAAAGCACCCGACGTGGAAAGTGAACAGAAGATTCACCGCATGACTGATTTCTGCCGTACCAAGGTAATCGACTACGTGCCTGACCCCTATTATGGAGGCGCTCAAGGCTTCGAGAATGTGCTCGACATACTGGAAGATGCGTGTGAAGGACTGTTGGCGCATCTGTCCGACGAAAAGAAATAACTTGAAACTTATTAAACCCAATACCATGAGTCAAACCATTGCACCTTTTGCCCGTCCGCTATACGTGATGACAAAACCCGTAGGAGCAGTCTGCAACTTAGCTTGCGACTATTGCTACTACCTGGAAAAGGCAAATTTATACAAGGACATCTCCAAGCACGTGATGAGCGACGAGCTGTTAGAAAAATTTATCCGTGAATACATCGGCTCGCAGACCATGCCGCAGGTACTCTTTACCTGGCACGGCGGAGAAACACTGATGCGTCCGCTCAGCTTCTACAAGCGAGTAATGGAACTGCAACAGAAATATGCCGGGGGACGTACCATCGACAACTGTATCCAGACCAACGGTACCTTGTTGACAGATGAGTGGTGCGAATTCTTCAAAAAGAACAACTGGCTGGTAGGCGTGTCCATCGACGGACCACAGGAGTTTCACGATGAGTACCGCAAGAACCGTCAGGGACGCCCGTCGTTCACCAAGGTAATGCAAGGCATCCACTTGCTGAAAAAACACGGGGTAGAATGGAACGCCCTGGCCGTAGTGAATGACTTCAACGCAGACTATCCGCTGGACTTCTATCATTTCTTCAAGGAAATTGACTGCCACTACATCCAGTTTACACCGATTGTAGAGCGTATAAGTCCCCATGCCGACGGCCGTCACCTGGCCAGTCCGTTACAGAAAGACGAAAAATTAGCCGATTTCTCCGTATCACCGGAACAATGGGGAAACTTCCTCTGCACCTTGTTTGACGAATGGGTACGCCAGGATGTAGGCAATTTCTTCATCCAGTTGTTCGACTCTACCCTGGCCAACTGGGTAGGTGCGCAGCCGGGCGTCTGCACCATGGCCAAGACTTGCGGACATGCCGGCGTCATGGAATTCAACGGTGACGTATATTCGTGCGACCACTTTGTATTTCCGGAATACAAGCTGGGCAACATTCATGAAAAAACACTGGTGGAAATGATGTACAGCGAACGCCAGATGAAGTTCGGACAAATGAAACAAGACTCCCTCCCCCGCCAGTGCAAGGAATGTGAATTCCTCTTTGCCTGCAACGGTGAATGCCCTAAAAACCGTTTCGCCCGCACAGCCGACGGTGAGCCGGGGCTGAACTACCTGTGCAAGGGATACCATCAGTTCTTCCAACACGTAGCCCCCTACATGGATTATATGAAAAAAGAACTACTGGCCGAACGTGCTCCGGCCAACATCATGGAAGCCATAAAAAAAGGAGAGCTCTAAAGCCCTCCTTTTTTTATAGTTGCCTGAATATATCACCTCAATCGTTTTTCAACAACACATTCTGAATGGCCTCCTTCAGGTTCTTCTTTGGCAAGGCTCCCTGTGCCATCTGCGGAGTTCCGTTCATCGGCACAAACAGAAGGGAAGGCACGCTGCGGATACCAAACAAGGCTGCCAGTTCTTCCTCTTCGTCTACATTCACCTTATAGATGTCTACCTGTCCGGCATATTCATCGGCCAGCTCATCCAATACCGGAGCCAGCATCTTGCACGGGCCACACCAAGTGGCATAAAAATCAATCAAGGCCGGACGCTCACCTAGGAATTTCCATTCGTTCGGATTCACTTCATAGTTTGCTACTCTTGTCAAAAAATCTGCTTTGGTTAAATGTACTGCACTCATATTCTTCTGTTTTTAAATTTTTACTTACTTTCCTTTGTTGCCTGATAAGGTTTCACAAAATCCTTATACAATGCTTTGTTCCCGGACGAGGTGCCACATCCTCCTGCCGCACAGCAGGACCAGTTCACCATAGCCATCAGCATCAACAACCCGCCCAATACTATCATCAGGGAGTCTGAGGCATAGATGCCATAAGCGGCAAACACTGCTCCCGAAAGGAGGCGTATCACCCGGATAACATCCCAATTACGAAATAACCTTTTCATTGTCAACACCTTTTTTGTTTGTTTCTGATGCAAATGTAGATGGAAATGCGCAGGGGCACAACAGATTTTATTTATCTTTGTATTGATAAAATCTATTAAACCATGACATTACAACAGATGGAATATATCGTGGCACTGGACAAGTACCGCCACTTTGTGCTTGCAGCCGAGGCATGCGGCGTGACACAGCCTACCCTCAGTGCGATGATTCAAAAGCTGGAAGAGGAACTTGATGTCAAGATTTTCAACCGCGACCGGAAGAATATCACCCCTACCCGCATCGGCGAAAAAATCATCCGTCAGGCACAGATTGTGCTGAATGAAACCCAGTGCATAAAGGAAGTGGTAGCCGACGAAACAGACAGCATGAACGGTAACCTGCGTATCGGTATTCTGCCCACCATTGCTCCCTACCTCGTGCCCGACTTTATCCATCATTTCCGGAAAACCTACCCGCACGTAAGCCTGTTCATTGATGAGAAAGAAAACAAGTCATTGCTCCAGGAGCTGCACTATGGCAACCTGGACATTATCCTGACCACCCCGCCGGAGGACTTGAACGGCCTGTTAGAGATTCCGGTCTATACCGAGAAGTTCGTGGCCTACTTTTCTGAAGCATGCGACCAGGCCAAAAGCTGTATCGCCAACGGCACCCTCCCTCCCGAACAAATGTGGATACTGAAAGAAGGTCATTGTGTACCCAACGGCGGAATGAATTTCTGCAAGAACAAGGACATCGGCAATCACATCTACGAGGCCGGAAGCATCGAGACCCTCATAAAAATCGTGGACCGGAACGGTGGATATACCATCATCCCCGAACTTCATATTGCGTCGCTAACCGAGAAACAGAAAGCCCATGTCCTGCCTCTTCAGGCAAATCCTCCGGCACAACGCCACGTATCCATTCTTATCAAAGAAGACTTTATCCGCGAAAGAATGGTCAATGCGGTCATAGATACTCTTAAATCCATCATTCCCGCTTCTATGTTAGAAAAACGGCTGTCTTCACATTCCGTCAGATTACAGCACTCAAAGAGCGAATAAATGACAATATGTCACAGAATAAGACCTTTTGTCTTTATAATTTAAATTTAAAGTGACAATTTGTTACAATCTATTCCATCAGACAGCTAATATAGTTTGCAAAGGTTTAAAAATCGGCATAGAAGGTTTAAAATAAAGGTACTACATTAAAAATGGAAGTTACAACAACCTCCATTCAAGATTTGTGGTACACTGTTTGCAAAAGAGTAAGTGAACTTGAATTTCAAAAGGGTTCGGGTTCAGAAACAAAATTGATTAACAACTAAAAATAGGAGATTACAACTATGATGCCGACTAGAAAATATTACAATCAGAACTGGTTACCAAGTATCTTTAATGACTTCTTCGATAACAACTGGATGGAAAAAGCAAACGCTACCGCACCTGCAATCAATGTGGTGGAAAGCGACAAGGATTACAAAGTAGAAGTAGCCGTTCCGGGAATGACTAAAGAGGATTTCAATATCCACTTGGGTGATGAAAACGAACTGGTCATCTCCATGGAAAAGAAAGTTGAAAACGAAGACAAAGAAAACAAAAAATACTTACGACGTGAGTTCTCTTACACCAAGTTCCAACAGTCACTTTACTTGCCCGACAATGTCGATAAAGAAAAGATTACTGCCAATGTAGCAAATGGTGTATTGACTATTGAGCTGCCAAAGTATTCTCAGGAAGAAAAAGCAAAAATTAATCGTGTGATTGAAATACATTAATCATCACAAATAACGGAAAGCTCTCGTCTGCATCCATTGTGGGCGAGAGTTTTTATTTTGGAACTAACTTAAAACGATTGATATATGGCATTTATTGATTACTATAAGATTTTGGGAGTAGACCGTAATGCCACTCAGGATGAAATCAAGCAGGCATACCGGAAGCTGGCCAAGAAATATCATCCTGACCTGAACAAGGATGACCCGTCGGCAGAAGGAAAGTTCCAGCAAGTGAATGAAGCCAACGAAGTATTGAGCGATCCGGAAAAGCGTAAGAAATACGACGAATATGGCGAACACTGGAAACATGCCGATGAGTTTAAGCAGGAACGTGAGGCATACAGCAGGGCACAGCAACAGCACGGTGGCTCCGGCTACTGGTACTCCATGAACGACGGTGAATTTACGGAAGGATTTGGAGGAACAGGGGCAAGCGGCTTCTCCGATTTCTTCGAACAGCTTTTCGGTCACGGAAGAGGTGGACGAGGAGGATACCACACCATGTCGAGGGGACAGGATATAGAAGCACAGATGCACTTGTCACTCAATGAAGCCTACGTCACCCACAAACAGACTTTCAGCATCAACGGTGAAAATATCCGTATCACTGTGCCGGCAGGCGTGGCCGACGGACAGACCATCCGTCTGAAAGGCTACGGCCAGAAAGCCATGAACGGAGGAGAAAACGGAGACTTGTACATCACCTTTGTCATCGATAAGGATGATACCTTCGAACGAAAGGGAGATGACCTCTATACCCACGTCAATATCGACTTGTACACAGCCGTACTGGGTGGAGAAGTGCAGGTGAAGACCATGGACGGAATCGTCAAACTGAAAGTAAAACCGGGTACACAGAACGACACGAAGGTCCGTTTGAGAGGAAAAGGATTCCCGGTGTACAAACAGACTGGCCAGTTCGGCGATATGATTGTATCGTACCACATCAATATCCCAACCTCCCTGACCGAAAAACAGAAGGACTTGTTCAACCAGCTGCGTGCTGCCAGCTGATAAAGCAGCAATTTCATAACAACTTCATTTATATCAGCTTCATAATTTCCAGTACTTCCGTGGAAGTACTGCAGTACTGTCAAGGAAGTACTGCAGTACTGTCAAGGAAGTACTGTAGTACTTTCAGGGGAGTACTGTAGTACTGCCTAAGCAGTACTGAGCATTGACTTTTCCTGATATAACTAGACGTTTTTTCTTTTTATAAACTGGAACAGTAGACACTTTGCATACTCACTTTAACTGTAGCATTCATACAGCATCCGGATTTAACTCATAGTTTAACTTTCGGTTTAACCGTGAGCCCCGGAAACGCATAAACTGAATGTAATAAGGATAAGTCCAATCCAGCGTATAAGAAGGAAAAGGCTCCGTAAATCATTGATTTACAGAGCCTTTTTCCTGTACTCGAAGCGGGACTTGAACCCGCACAGCCGCAATGGCCAAGGGATTTTAAGTCCCTCGTGTCTACCGATTCCACCATTCGAGCATCCTCGACGAGAGAGAGCGGAAAACGAGACTCGAACTCGCGACCCTAACCTTGGCAAGGTTATGCTCTACCAACTGAGCTATTTCCGCGTTTACGGGTGCAAATGTAGGGAGTTTTGCGATATACTCCAAACTTTTCACCCGTTTTCTTTTTAATTTTATGCAATTATCTTCCTAAAAGTGAGTTTTCAGCTTGAACCACTTTCTCGAAATTGAAGCCACTTACCACTTGCTGCATCAGTTCTTCAATCTTGTCATTACACAAGTTACCGATACTTCCGGCATGCGTGTGATGTACGGTCTTATCGTGTGAGAAGTTTCCAGCCTCAATGTCCAGCCCTACTTTCTTATATGCATCACGGAACGGCATTCCTTCTGAAGCCAGGCGGTTCACCTCTTCCACACTGAACATATACAGGTATTTGTCATCATCCAGAATATGTTCGTTGATTTTGATTTTCTCCATGATGTAAGTAGCCATCTGCAAGCAGTCTTCCAGTTCCTCAAAGGCAGGAAGGAACACTTCCTTGATAATCTGAAGGTCACGGAAATAACCGGAAGGAAGATTATTCATAATCATCATAATCTGCTGCGGAAGAGCCTGAATCTTGTTGCATTTGGCACGGGTCAGCTCAAACACATCGGGATTCTTCTTGTGCGGCATGATGCTGGAACCGGTGGTACATTCATCGGGCAACTTCACGAAGCCGAAGTTCTGACAACTGAACATGCAGGCATCAAACGCCATCTTCGACAGTGTTCCGGCAATAGAAGCCAGCGCAAACGATACGTTGCGTTCCACCTTGCCACGGCCCATCTGGGCATACACCACATTGTAATTCATTGAATCGAATCCCAACAGACGAGTGGTCATCTCACGGTCCAACGGGAAAGAAGAGCCATACCCTGCTGCCGAGCCCAATGGATTACGGTTACAAGTCTTATAAGCAGCCTGAAGGAACATCATATCGTCCACCAAGCTTTCTGCATAAGCTCCAAACCACAGACCGAAAGAAGAAGGCATGGCGATCTGCAGGTGGGTATATCCCGGCATAAGCACATCCTTGTAACGGTTGCTCTGAGAAATAAGTACATGGAACAAACGTTCTACAGCTTCTGCCACCGATTTCAACTGAGCACGGATAAACAGCTTCAAGTCGACCAGCACCTGGTCATTGCGCGAACGTCCACTGTGGATTTTCTTTCCCACATCCCCCAGGCGGCGTGTCAGCATCAGCTCCACCTGTGAATGTACATCCTCTATTCCGTCTTCAATCACAAACTCCCCGCGTTCTACGGAAGCGTATATATTTTTCAGTTCTTCCAGCAAAATCTTCAGTTCGTCCGAGGTCAGCAGGCCGATACTTTCCAACATGGTAATATGCGCCATCGAACCCAACACGTCGTACTTTGCCAGATACATGTCCATTTCGCGGTCACGTCCCACGGTAAAGCGGTCAATTTCCGCATTTACCTGTACATTTTTTTCCCAAAGTTTTTGAGCCATAATTTCAGTTTTTATCTCCGGCATCTGCCGGTCATTTCAATTAATAAGGAAGCATGGCCAGCATGTCAGCCAGTTTCTCTACTCCCTCCTGCAGGGGCTTTGACACCATGGCTTTCATGAACATGTTCACTTCCGCACGGATAGTCACTTTCATTTTAGCCTCTTCCTGTGTTACAGGCAGAATCTGAATCCACAGATTCAAAGGTATGGGCGATTTGTCACCTTCAAACTTGATGCACTTCAAAGGTTCACGCTCAATGATGCGCAATGTAAGACTGATGCCCTGTACTTTCAAGGTAATGGAATCACGGTCGAACGACATATCTTCCAGTTTCCCGTCCAGCTTGTCCTTCACCATGTCCAGACGTTCCCGAACTCCTTCCAGATTATTCAGGTCGGACAGTTTGTTATATACTCGTTCCTGACTATAAGGAACATGCTTCACATTGCTTTCAAATTGTACAGCCATATTTTTTCAATCTTCAGGAAAATTCTCCCGTCATCGCATAAAAAAATGTCATCTTGAGCAGAGTGGACTCGCTCAGGATGACATCTCCTATTTACAATCCGAGACTGCTTTCCCAGTTACAGAATCTATTATTTTCCAGTCCAGTGAGAAGGATCCTCTCTCCATGCCTGCAGCACAGGGATATCCTCTTCATTGATATAATCGGTCTTCAAAGCTACTTCCAGCACCGCATTGTAGTTGGTCAGTGTAACCAGTTCTACTTTTGCTTTCTTGAAGGCTTCTACTGATACATCGAAACCGTAAGTGAAAGAAGCAATCATTCCAATTACTTCACAACCGTCGCGACGGATAGCTTCTACCGCTTTCAAACTGCTTCCACCGGTTGAAATCAGGTCTTCTACAACAACCACTTTCATACCCGGACGCAATTCACCTTCAATCAAATTTTCCAAGCCATGGTCTTTCGGGCTTGAACGAACATATACGAACGGCAAGTTCAACTCTTCTGCCACCAGCGCACCCTGTGCAATCGCACCTGTAGCTACACCTGCGATGGCGTCTACTTCACCGAATTTTTCAAGAATAACACGACAAATTTCTAACTTTACGAAGTTACGAAGTGCAGGATATGACAACGTCTTACGATTGTCACAATAAATCGGCGATTTCCAACCTGATGCCCAAGTAAACGGGTTAGCCGGCTGAATCTTCACAGCCTTCACCTTCAGCAACTTTTCTGCAAATAATCTTTCCAAAGCTTTCATAACTTTTTAATTCTCTGATAAATGTTTTTGCAAAATTATAGAAATACATCGGGAATAGAAAATTTAAGAGCATTAATTTTACTAAAACCCGTCAGATTGTTTTATTTCGTCCACGCCAGTGTAACAATGCTGATGCTTATTCCCTCAATATCAGCCAGTACATCTGCACAGGCACCCAACGTGGCCCCTGTGGTCAGCACATCATCCACCAGCATCACATGTTTGCCTTGCAGCATACGGGTATCGCCAGCCAGATGAAAAAGATGAACCGTGTTTTCCTGCCGTTCCAGCACGGATTTATGGGTCTGGGTCTGATTGTTTCGCACCCGACAGAGCAACCCGTCGCACACCGGAATGCCCGTCTGCTCAGAAATGCCCTCTGCCAGCAGGCGACTCTGGTTATATCCCCTGGTACGCAGACGGTCGGGGTGCAAGGGAACCGGCAACAAATAATCTACTCCCTCAAAGAAACCCGTCAGGAGCAGTTCATGCGCCAGCATCTCTCCCATCTGCCGGCAGACTTTCTGACGGCCATAGTATTTCATACCGGCCAATATATGGGCAACTTTCCCTCCACGGGCATAATAAAACAAAGCCGACGCCCGCTGTATCGGGAAACGCCCCCAGAAAATCTTTTCCATTTCATTGCCCGGTGTATTTCCTAAATGCGTATGAGGAAGCTGTGACAAACAATCACAGCAAAGAGCCTGTTCGGAGACCTGCAACTTCCGTCCGCAAGCCATGCAGAGACGGGGAAACAGAAAATCCCGGATGTCAGTCAAAATATTCATCTGGCTCTACCTGATTGACAAAACGACGTACTTCTTCCAGTGTAAAGCCCCGACCTACAGCAAAACGAATCAGCTTCATGCTCCGTTCATAGTCATTGGCAGCTTTTATTCCTTTCATTTTCTGCTTCAGCATCTTTTTCAGGATTCCGTCGTATTCTTCGGTATCGATTTCCTCCAGTCCGGCACGGATGTCTTCGTCCGACAGGCGTTTCATACGGAGCATCTGTGCAATCTTCATCCGCCCCCACTGATTGAAACGGTACTTGTCGCGCACATAAAACCGGCAAAAACGAGCCGCATCCAAGTAGCGCTCCTTCTGCAAATGAGCCATAATCCGTTCTGTCACTTCCTCCGAAGCCCCCCACTTGCGAATTTTCTCCTCCACGTCCGACGGGCAACGCTCCACCGACGAGCAATACACTTCGGCCTTACTCTTTATCTCTGCTTCACTATATTCTTTCATGGTCTGATTGCTTTTATCATCCGGTCGTTTCCCGACAAATCTTTCCGTAATTCAATCTGACGGTATCCAAGTTCCTCCAGCATCCGCACAGTCTCGGCCCCGTAAGCACGGTTGATTTCAAAATACAATGCTCCTCCTTCCGAAAGCCAGTCAAGTCCTTTCCAGGCTATCCTCCGGTAAAACCGCAACGGGTCCGAATCGGGTACAAACAAGGCCAGTTCAGGTTCCCAGTCGAGTACATTCGCCTCCATATCCGTCCGCTCGCTTTCCGTAATGTAAGGAGGGTTACTCACCAGCACGTCTACCTGACATTCAGGAAGTTCCTCTTTCAGAATATCGGCACAGAACAGAGTCACCTTGTCTCCATAACGCTTTATATTCATAGCCGCAATGCGCAAAGCCTCAGCCGACACATCGCACGAAGAAACCTGCGCTTCCGGCAACAGCTGCGCCAATGACACGGGAATGCAGCCGCTTCCGGTGCCAATATCCAAAATACGCACCTGACCTGCCTCCCGATAATCGGAGACAATCCATTCCACCAGCTCTTCCGTTTCCGGACGAGGAATCAGTACCCCTTGTTCCACATGAAAAGACATTCCACAAAAAGAGGCTTCCTGCAAAATATACTGAAGGGGTTCCCGCTGCTTCAAGCGCCGAAGAATATCCTCCAGTTCCTCCCACTCTTTCGTGGAAAAATTCATATCTTTGCCTGTATAAAGTTCAAGAGTAGAGAGATGCAGAATATCCGAAGATATCCACTTTGCCATGGCTGAAGCCTCTTCTTCTGCATAAAAAGGACTCAGCTCTTTTTTGATATGTACATAAACCGGATGCATAGTTGCAAAAGTAACGATAAAAAACGAAGAATATGACGATAGACGAAAAATATATGCGGCGCTGCATACAACTGGCCCGAAACGGTATCTGCCATGCAGCTCCCAACCCCATGGTGGGGGCCGTCATTGTACGCGACGGAAAAATCATCGGTGAAGGTTATCACGTGCGGTGCGGGGAAGGACATGCCGAAGTGAATGCCATCGCCTCAGTCAAAGATGAAAGTCTGCTGAAGGATGCCACCATTTATGTGAGCTTAGAACCCTGTTCTCACTATGGGAAAACTCCTCCCTGTGCCGACTTAATCATACGGAAAGGGATTCCGAGAGTAGTAGTAGGCTGTGTGGACCCGTTTTCTTTGGTAGCCGGAAGAGGAATCCAGAAGTTGCGGGATGCCGGCATTGAAGTGACGGTCGGTGTACTAGAAAAAGAATGCCGGGAACTGATTCGTGCTTTCGTGACATTCAATCTGAAAAAGCGTCCTTACATCACCCTGAAATGGGCACAGTCGGCCGACGGTTTTCTGGACATCCGGCGTGAAGACGGAAACGCGGTACGCCTTTCCACTCCTCTCTCCACCTTGGCGGTTCACAAGATGCGGGCCGAACAGAAAGCCATCCTCGTAGGACGACGCACAGCCCTGCTCGACAACCCGTCGCTCACGGTACGCGAATGGTACGGACAGAACCCGCTCCGGCTGGTCATCGACCGACAGCTGACTTTGCCGCCCCATCTGCACCTGTTCGACGGCAGTACTCCTACCCTCGTCTTTACGGAAAAAGAAAAGGCCGCTACCCAGAACCTCACTTACGTGACACTGGATTTCGGCCAGAATATTCTCCCGCAAATCATGCAGGTGCTTTATGAGCAAAAAATACAAACATTACTGGTAGAAGGCGGAAGCCAGACGCTCCAGGCTTTTCTGGAACAAGGGCTATGGGACGAAGCATTCATAGAACATGCCCGCGTGACCTTGCACGACGGTATCCCTGCTCCCCTCCTTCCGCACGGACAAGAAAGCCGTTTCTTTTTCCGTGACGGCGCACTGATTCAGCACTGCCGCCACGTAGAATAAATTTAGAAACGGCAGCTGATGCCTGCCATGAAATGCAAACCTTCCACCGGATAACCTGCTTCAGTAGCGTATGCCTTATTGAGCAGGTTATTCAGGCGGCCAAACACGTTGATGCGGTTCAGCAACTCATACTCTGCTCCTACAGACAGGTTATTGATGGCATCCGCACGTTTCAGGTCGGCCTTCTTCTGACGACGTTCGTAGTTGTAGTTCAACAAGGCATGGCAATTCTTGATTACCTTGGCACGCACACTGAAGTCGGCCTTCAATTCGGGCTTCAACTGCAACAAGCCTTCGTTGCCTTCCGTCACGTTCCAGCTATAATACGTACCGTTCACAGAAAAGTCTACCCAGTCACGGTAGGCATAGCTCACAGAAACACCTCCATAACCGACTTTTCCCTTATCCTGCAGGATACCTGTATAGAACACATTCTGCTCATCCGTATAAAATCCTTCCTGTACGGCAAACAGTTCATTCTTGGTAATACGGTAACCTCCGTAAAGTTCGAAACCTAATCCGATAACCGGAGAAGCCTTCAAACCGATTTTCGCATCCAGCGGTGTATAGGAAGTATGCATCTGCTGTGCAATCGTCCAGTAAGGTGAGAAGTCATTCAACCGGCGAAAATCATTCAGACGTGTTCCGCCCAACACATTGAGGTAAGCCACATACGTATCGGCGAACGTATATTCCAGTTTGACATCCGGCGCAGCCTTTAGTCCACTGCCATAAGCCGTCTGCAAATCCACATGGGCACCCACCCGCAACTTTACGGATTCGCCCTGATAGGTGTAGTACGGATTCAACTGCAACAGCGTATAATCCTGCTGCGACACATCGTGAATCAGGTTGTCCATCTCCAGACCGACGCCCACCTGCTGTTCCTCATTGATATTACCAGCCATGAAACCTTCGGTATGGAAAATATTTTCAGAACCATACTCCATGTAATAATTATCATAGCGCAAGCTGAAGCTACGCAAGCCAGTCTGGAAAGCAAACTGTATAGGCAAGTCCTTGTCGCGGGACACCACTCCTACATATCCTTCACCCAACGTATAACGCTGTGTGGTAGGCCAGTTCTCCACCCCTTCATTCATAGACGGCATATAATTAAATACCTGCGAAGCAAAGGCACCTCCTAATTTCAGCGCCACCTTCCGGAAATCATGCCGGTAGTCCAGCGACACATCCGTACGGTAAAAACGCGACTTCCACTCCTCTCCTTCCATGAAATGCGGAATATCCCCGTTCAGCCCGTACAAAGAAGCCATGATTCCCAGACGGTCTTTCGAAGAAATATCCCACAGATAACTTCCTTTCAGGTCCACATTGTTCAGCGTACCGTAAGCCGCACGGACATAGCCCCTGTCGACTCCCTTCTGAGCCAGTTCTCTGGACATCGCCTCCATAGGAGTGGCTTTCCAGGCTCCCAACGGACGTAAATCCGTCGCATAATTAATGGCCTGCTTCGGAGCCGCCGGCTCCTCCACCTCGGGCATGACATTCACCTTAAAGGCATCCATCACCTCGGGGTTGTACTGATTTTCCACTACCACCGTCCGGTTCAGTGTAGAATCTTTCTCCCCTCCATTCTGCGCACATACCGTAGCTGCGGGCCACAGACCGGCGCAAACCAATATCGTACTTATGTATTTCATCTTACTTTACACTTTTAAGTTTTTCCAGGCGACTTTCAATCATTCCGGCGATGTCATCATCGGCCTGATAATTCTGCTGCAAAGACAACAAATACTGTTTAGCCTCCATCTTGCGGTCCAGCTTCACGTACACATCCGACAGCAGGACGAAACTTCTTGCCAGCCAGTATGCATGCGGTGTGCTGACTTCGATGTATTCCAGCACCTCCTTCTCCGCCTTGGCAGTTTCTCCTTCATCGAAGTAAGTCTGTGCCACCAGGTATTTGGCTTCTGCCCCGTACACATTACGCGTATCCTTGGCCAGTTCGGTCAAGTCGGCCAGTGCAGCCTTCTTCTGCCCTTCTGCCAACAACGCCTTGGCACGGAAATACAACGCCTCGCTACGTACCTCCGGAGTCAGCTTGCTCTGCTTGAGCAGCGCCGAAGCAGTCGTCACAGTTTCAGCCCGGTCGCCCAACGCACAAGCGCTTCGCAGAGCACCCACTTCAGCCTGCAAACGCTCTTCCTGCACAGCCGAACGGTCGGCCAAACGCTTGTAGAGGTTCAATGCCTTGGCATATTCCTTCTGGTTGTAAGCCATATCGGCACAAAGCGCCAAAGCCTTTCCTTCGTACTTGCTTCCGGAAAAGCGCAACACTTCTTCCAGACGGGCTGACGCTGCCGCATAATCCTTCTGATTATAATCAATCAAACCTAAATAATAAGACGCATCCACACTGAAAGCTCCTTGCGGGAACGACTGAAGATAGCGGGTCAGACTGGTCTTTGCTCCGGCAATATCTCCACGCATGTAAGCACGTTCGGCTGCCGTGTACGTCAAAGAGTCGCGCTCGCTCACGTTGAAGGTCGCACCACCAGGCACTGTAGACGCAAACGCCATATAGTCATCCACCTTATTCAAATCCACATAAATGGACTTCAAGTCACGCTGTGCCAGGCGCGCCTCCGCACTACCCGGATACTTCGTAATGACCTGTTTGTAAGCCGCAATGGCTTCCTCGTAGCGGTCGTTCTGATAATAAAGCAAACCTATTTCATTGGCCGCCTTACGTGAAAGTTCACTTTCCGGATAACGCTGCACCAGCAATGAGTAACGCTTGATGGCATTCTCACTATCCTCCATCTGCACAAAGGCACGTCCCTGTTCATACAGGGCATCGTCCAGATAAGCCGACGACGGATAATCCGTAATCAATTTGTTGAGCACCTGAATCTTTCCGGCATAATCACGCTGCAATCCTTTCACAATACCCTCCTGGAACAACGAATAATCTCCCAGCGAAGGAGAAGTGACGACAGCCTGCGCATATTGCTGGCGGGCTTCTTCAAAACGACGCTCATAAAAATAGCAGTCACCGATACGATTGTACGCGTCGCCTGCTACAGAAGCTTCCTGCGTCCGTCCGTTCTGCACACAGCGGACAAACCAGTCGCGTGCGGAATTATATTGTTTCTGCTTGAACAGACTGTATCCCAAACAGTAAAGAGCCAGTCCGTACTCCTGTGAATTCTTGTCGGTAGCAAACTCCAGATACAGCCGCATGTCATTGGCAGCCTCCGGATAACGCTCCAGACGGTATTTCGATTCTCCGCGCCAATAATAGGCGTCGGCCTTGGTCTTCTGATTATACTGGCCCAACTGCAAAGAACGGGTAAAATAATCAATGGCATTCCGATAGTCGGCCTGTGCAAACAGCTGTGTTCCCATACGGAAAAGCAGTTTCTGTTTCGCTTCCAGAATACGGGCACTCGGATGCGTGATTTTCTCGATAGAACGCAACGCCACTTCATAACTGCGGGTGTTCATATACACCTCTACCAGGTAATCGTTCACCTTTTCGGCATACACCGACGACGGATATTCGTTCAGGAACCGTTCGAATACCGTTACCGACTCGGCAAAAGGAGAATAAGACGTTTCATGAATGCAGAGTGCATAATTGAACAAAGCCTGCTCCTTGATGCTACGGTCGAAGTCCATACGCGAAGCCTGCTCAAACGCCATACGTGCCTGATTGCGTTCCTTCAACTGCAGTCCGGCCAATCCCATGTGCAGGTAAGCATTCTGAGCCAGCGCATCCTGCGTACCGGTTGCCTCACCCAAACGCGACAACGCCTTGGAATAGACTCCCGTATTAAAATAACTCATACCCAACTTGTACATGGCCAGACGGGCAGGCACCTCCTCCGCTTCGTGGTAGCGTTCCAGCGACTGGATGGCAGCCGCATAGTCTTTCTGTCCGTAAGCCGCCTCACCGGAGATACGGTTCATCTGAGCGGCATGCATCTCTTCCGGATACAAAGCCAGATAAGCATCTGCCACCTTTCGGGCCTGTGCATAATTTCCCTGAATCAGGTAAATGTCGGCAATATAATAAGGTGCCAGTTTCTGGAACTTCCGGTCATCCTGCACCTCACGGAATCCCTGCAAGGCGGTATCATATTTCTGCTGTACGTAATCAATATAAGCCAGGTTGTACACCGCATCGTTATGGAAGTCCTTACTCGTCTCTTTCAACACAGCGAACCAGAAAGCCGCATCCTGCAATTTACCGACTTTCAGGTACGACGTACCCATGCGCAAGGCACTGGCATCACGTTCTTCATCGGACAAAAGAGAAATGTCACAGCCCTTCAGCGTAGCAATGGTTTCCATGTATTTCTCTTCCGAAAAATAGCTGGCCCCTATCAGTGCCTGCACCCGATTGCGGTAACGCGACTCCGGATGTGCTTCCAGGTAATCCGACAGTACTTCCCGGCAATCCGGCATTTTCAATTCATAGGCCGTGCAAGCCAGCATATAGTCCACTTCATCGGCCCAGGCCTTTTCCCCCGCCTGACGGGTATAGCGCACCAAGGTCTGTCGGGCTGCCGCATAATCCTGACGCAAGAACAGCTCCCGTCCCTCGTTGAACAAACGGTCTGCCCCGGTCAGCGGCTCCACCTGCTGCCCGGAAACCGTCAACGGCAAGGCACAGCACAGCCCCGCCATCCATATATATTTCTTATATTTACCCATAATCCCTTTTATTTTTTGTTCCGACAGGTTTCCAAAAAGCGTACGACTCCCTTACGTACAGAGTCGAGCCCGAAATCATCCGGATTCACTTTGTCCAGCGGCATCCACCATGCATCGGCCACATCGTCCATGGCTTTTATCAGATGGTCATCTTCCACCTGACACAAGAAGAACTGGTCGAGTGTATGTACCAGAAAACCGGAGTACAGATATGTGTTGGGCAAGGAAAACAGATATTTCGCTTCCGTCACTACCAGCCCAGTTTCCTCTTTTACCTCGCGTGCCACCCCTTCTTCGCCGGTCTCGAACATATCAATAAATCCGCCCGACAAATCCAGCGTGCCCTTGGCAGGTTCCTTTCCCCGCCGACAAACCAGCAGTTCCCCTTTCCCGTTCAGGATAAAAGCCACCGTAGCCGCACTTGAGTTAAAATAATACACAAACCCGCAGTCCGCACATTTCTTGGACTTCTCATTATGTATTTCAAAATGAGGAGAACCACATACCGGACAAAACTTAAACAATTCCAATGGATGCATAGTTCTTGAGTTTAATAAATAATAAGTCTTACAAAGATAGTGAAAGGTGAGAGAAGTACGAACGAAAAACATGTTTTTCGGCTCTACTTCCCAACCGCATCCTATCTTCGGGGAATCAAAGATAGTCAAATAGGGGCGAACGACTTACACAATTTACCCACAATTTGTTCTTTCACCAAAAATAATCACGTTTTTTTTGGCAAAATAGCATATAGATAAAAAAGTTTTTCTACATTTGCTTACAATATGATAAAAACAAGAACCATTTAGTAATATGGAAAAAATTGATAAACTTGACAAACAGATTCTGGAAATCATCTCACAGAATGCCAGAATCCCGTTCAAAGACGTTGCAGCAGAATGTGGCGTGTCACGTGCTGCCATTCACCAACGCGTTCAGCGCCTGATTGACCTTGGCGTAATTATCGGTTCAGGTTACCATGTAAATCCCAAGAGCCTGGGATACAGCACCTGCACATACGTAGGAATCAAGCTGGAAAAAGGCTCTATGTACAAGAGCGTAGTGGCAGAACTGAAGAAGATTCCGGAAATCGTGGAATGCCATTTCACCACTGGTCCGTACACCATGCTGACCAAACTGTATTCTACCGATAACGAGCATCTGATGGATTTGCTGAACTCCAAAATTCAGGAAATTCCGGGTGTAACTGCTACGGAGACCTTGATTTCACTGGAACAGAGCATCAAGAAAGAAATTCCCATCCGTAAAGACGCTGACGAATAATGGAATGGATTGACAGCCTTCATTGGGAAGGAATCCTCATTGGCATCTGCACATTCCTGATTATCGGTCTATTTCATCCGGTAGTAGTCAAAGCGGAATATTATTGGGGAACGCGCTGCTGGTGGATTTTTCTGCTATTGGGCATCGCCGGCCTCATCGGTTCCGTACTGGTAAGTCAGATTCTGCTGTCGACCCTGTTGGGAGTTTTCTCATTTTCTTCTTTCTGGACCATCAAGGAGGTCTTCGAACAGCGCGAACGCGTGCTGAAAGGCTGGTTCCCTATGAATCCGAAGCGGAAGAAGGAATATGAACAGTAATTATACTTCAAATAAAAATAGAATCAGAAAGAATATTAGATTTTCTTTCTGATTCTATTTTTATTATATAACTCCTAATCTCAAAACATACATATCTACGACCAACATATTATTGTATAATACTCATCTCCAACGCTTCCCCACTATCAGGAACAAGCACATTTAAAATTTGCATTTCCTTGTCATAACTCCATATTACAGCATCAGCAAATATATTTTCCTGGTCATGTAATTTTTCAGGCTTTACTTTTTTTTGTTTTTTCCCAGCAATCACAACTTTCTGAGGAGATTTTTCTACATAAAATCGGAAAATCATATTCCGCTTAGATGGTAACTGGTAGTTACTACCCTCACGTGGGGAAATAGCAATTTCAAACCCTTCGACCGTTGTTTTCACATTAATCGGAGTTTTCAAGAACTCGTCTTTTAAATATCCCAAGTCGGTCCCTTCATCTTCATACAAAAGGAAAGAAGCACTCTGACCTTCTACTGCTGGAAAGACTTCAAATATAACAGGATATTCGGGATGTTCACCAATATAATTCATCACTGGCATAGTAGGAATGATTGATCCTTGCTTTACAAACATTGGGATACATGACAATGGTGCATCCACTGTCAACCACTGTTCTCCCGAGTAAAGCGTCCTTTTATCATTATAGTTCAACCAGTTACCCTCTGGTAAATACAAGTTCTTGGTTTTCGCATTTTTCTTTACGACTGGAGCTATAAGCAATTCTTTACCAAACATAAACTGTGCATCTGTATCAAATGTTTCCACATCATAAGGATATTCAAGAAACATTGGACGCATAATTGGCAATCCTGCATCATGAGCTTCGCGAGCATACGTATAGATATAAGGAATCAATGAATATTTCAATTCTATAGCTTTTTTCACATTCTGTTCTGCTTCTTCCCCAAAAAGCCATGGTTCAACTGCATTGTTACCTTCATGATGAATACGACTTAACGGATTAAAAGCCCCCATCTGTACCCAACGTGTATAAAGTTCAGCCATTGCTGAATAATCTTTAATATCTCCACAATATCCTGATATATCAGTTGTAGTAAAAGGTATCAAGCCTAATCCTGCAGAAAGTAATACAGGAATCTGATTAGCCATCTGCGCCCATCCCTGCGTTACATCGTCACAGTTTCCACTATCACCAGTCCAACCAAAAGTATAACGCTGCAATCCTGCATAAGCAGCACGAGTCATTTGAAATACACGACGATTGGGATTACGTTTTTCAAACTGCTCTTTCACAACTTTGTCCCAAGTTAACCCATACACATTGTGAATCTCACTATGCATTCCCAAATGATGTTTCATCACCAAACGATCCACATCCTCTTCATTACTCCAAGCAGGCTCACCCATATCCGTCCAAAATCCACTGATACCGTCATTTATAGGCTTTTGCTGATACGCTCCCCACCAATCTGCTACCTCAGGCTTTGTAAAATCCACCACACCACAGTTTCCACCCCATGGCCAAGGCATGTCATAAGTTTTGCCTGTTGTTGAATCAGTTACAAAATAACCAAGACTATCAGCCTCCTGCCACTGTTTTTTATTAGATTGAGAAATAACAGGATCTTGTGAAACTACGACCTTAAAACCTTGTGATTTCAAATCTGCCAGCATCTGTTTAGGATTCTCATAATTACCTTTACGCCATTCAAAATCTTGCAAGTTCTGAGTCCAACCAATATCTTGATAAATAATATCGCAAGGAATACCACGCTTTCTATATCCAGTCGCAATCTCCCGTGTTAAATCCTCACGAGTGAGCATTCCACGACATTGAGCAAATCCCAAAGCCCATTTGGGCGGCATAATTGGCTTTCCTGTCAGTCCTATATAATGTCCCATAATTTCCTTATAGTCCTTGCCAAACATGAAATAATATATCATTTCACCACCTGGAGCTTCAAAACTATAATAATCTCGACTCTCTGTTCCAAACTTAAACTCTGTTTTATAAGTATTATCTAAAAATATACCATAACGATAATTACTCATAAAAAACGGAATACTCTTATATAAAGGATCGTCAGCTACACCATAGCAAGGCCGATCACTATTCCACATTTTATATGTTTCCCCTCGTCGATCTAATTTACCGGTTTTTTCTCCCAATCCAAAAAAATGCTCATCACGCCTCATCATTTTATATTCCACCTTCTTTTCACCTTCAAAGGCTCGACCATCACCATAATCACTAAAAATAAGCTTTTGATATTTATCAAAAACCTGGAGTTTCAAGGGGGATTTATTAACGCGTATTCTCAATACAGGTGTAAAAATCTCATAACAAGACGCTTCCTCATTCACATTGACTACTCCCACATCTTCCAGTTCTTCATTAATAACAGCAAACGAAGAATTTAACCGTTGTAATTTCCCGTCTGGAGAGTACCATATCCGAACTACGGATTGCCCACACAATTTCAATTGAAAAGCTGCTCCATTATCCAAATGAAATGTTACTTCACGTCCTTGTTGCGAAAATGACTTACAAACAGGCACTGCAGCTTGCGCTACGACTGACACAGCTAGAAACAACCATCCAACAATATATCTAAACATAGGCTTATGATTTATAGTTATAATCCTCTAACCTTACAATCTATTCCAATACACAATTAATTTATATCATATAGAGTAAAGTTCTTCATCTTAAAAAAAGAATAAGCACCTCTGTAAATCTAACCTCACAGAGGTGCTAACATCAAAGTTCTAATTAATTATTATAATAAAATATTATTTTATAGGCGATACAGATAGCTTTTTCAACCCCTTCATTTCGTCTGAAGTTGTAACTTCAAATAGACTTATAGCATATCCACCTGCTTCTACTGTATTTATTTTTAGTTTGTTCTTAGAGTTAACAAGCCCTTTTACAATCTGATATGATTGAGGATTTGACTTATAATCAGTATCTTTTGTATCAGCATATATGGTAGCTATATAATTCTTCCCTTTTTCCAAGAAATCAAGCGAAATAACTGATTGATGATTAGCATCACCTGTAGCACTACCAATAAACCAATTATTCATTCCTTTTTCTTTTCGAGCCACAGTTACATATTTCCCTGGTTCTGCTTCAAGATAAATACTATTATCCCAATCAACCGGTACATCTTTTATAAATTGAAAAGCATCCATAAAACGCTCATAATTTTCTGGAAGATCTGCAGCCATCTGAAGAGGGCTATACATCGTTACATACAATGCTAATTGATTTGCCAATGTAGCATTTACGTGTGAGCTATTATTTGGATTTAATTTGGAAATATTCATTTCAAAAATACCTGGTGTATAATCCATCGGCCCTCCTTGAAGTCTCGTAAAAGGCAAGACTGTCGTATGAAATGTTTTACTGCCACCAAAAGCCTGATACTCCGTTCCACGTGCAGATTCATTTCCAATCAGATTAGGATATGTACGACAAAGTCCTGTAGGACGAACTGCTTCGTGAGCATTCACCATTATTTTATGTTTAGCAGCCTCTACAACACAATACAAATAATGATTATTCATCCACTGCCCATAATGGTGTTCACCATAAGGCAAGATATTTCCCACATACCCACTTTTTACGGCTGTATAGCCATATTTATTCATTAACTGATAAGCCTGTTCAAGATGTCTCTCATAATTACGAGATGAACCAGATGTTTCATGATGCATCATCAATCTTATTCCTTTATCATGTGCGTATCTATTCAACTGTTCAATATCAAAATCAGGATAAGGAGTCACAAAATCAAAAACATAATCTTTTTGATTTCCAAACCAATCTTCCCAACCAACATTCCATCCTTCTACCAACAACTGATCGAATCCATGTTTCGCAGCGAAATCAATATACTTCTTCACATTTCTTGTATTAGCAGGATGATTACCATTAGATTTTACTTTCCGATAATCCGTTTCTCCAAGCTTCACGGACGGAATATCATTAGTATAGCTCCATGGCTTCCCTCCAGCAATCATCTCCCACCATACACCCATATATTTTACAGGCTTAATCCAAGAAGTATCCTCAATTTTACATGGCTCATTCAAATTCAAAATCAAATGAGATGATAAAATATCACATGCATCATCAGAGACCATAACTGTACGCCATGGAGAATGACATGGAGTCTGTAAACGTCCTTTGAATCCGTCTGCATCAGGAGTAAGCCATGACTCAAATACTAAATTTTTATCATCCAGATTTAAATGCATACATGAATAATCAACCAAAGCTGCTTCATGCAAATTAATATACAACCCCTCATCTGTTTTCATCTGCAATGATGTTTGCACTCCTGTTGGGGAAAATACAGTTTGAGAAGCATTAGAAGTTACCGCATTAGACAATAATGAACGTATTTCTGACAATTTAGATTCTGTATAATCATATTCTTGTGTATCATAATCCCCAGGAATCCACCAAGCCGTATGATCACCAGTCATAGCAAACTGACTATGCTCCTCTTTTATTACAAAATAAACTAAATTTTTTTGCTGGGGAAATTCATAACGAAATCCAGCCCCATCATCATATACCCGAAAACGAATATTCATATAACGATCTGTTGATGGCTGCTTCAACTCTGCAAAAAGTTCATTATAATGATTACGTATTTCTTTGACCTCACCCCATACAGGCTGCCAAGTTTCATCAAAAGTAGATGTAGTAGCATTAAGTTGTTCAAAGCCATCCATCAAATTCTTTCCATCACGTAATTCCAGGCCTAATCTACTTTCTTTAATTACAGGTTTACCTTTGTAATCTACTTTATAAGTAGGTATCCCATTCTTTAACTGGAAATCAATTGAAACGATTCCATTAGGTGATGTTACCACATCAGCATCAACATTTAATGCTGAAAATAATAATGCAGATATAATTAATTTTAGCTTCATACTATTTTTTATTCTTATTTATATTCAACAACCAACATGTTCCAATATTTTAATGAAGGCAAAGTAAACTCTAAACGGTTCCCATTTACCTTAAATGCAATTGGGATTACGGCTCCTCCGGCATAATCAGGTGATGCCATCCAAAGACCTTTCACAGAACGTGAAGGACAAATACTAAAGGAAGGGGTTTCAATTGTATTTGGTTCTGGCATAGTTCCATAATCATCGCGCCATTCATCACTATCAGCTTGTGATAAATTCAACAAATGAATAACATCCTGATTTTCCAGACTACGCCCTATCGTACATAACTTTCCTTTAACCGGTGGCCAGGATTGCACCTCAAATTTACCGTCAACAGATGCAATATTGACATTAGTTGTCAATGAACCACCATCACGCAGCACATTCTGATAAGCAGTCATAAAATCATAATAATGAATTATATCCTTTTTTAAAGCCTCCGTCATTTTCAAGTTGTCATTAGGGAAATACTCCTTGCACAACATGTGAGGGCCAAGTTCCAAATGCGAACCTCCCAACGCAAACATCACCGCATCGGTCAACAAGACCCCAGGAGTATTAAATTCACCTACATTTTCAGCCAACCAATAGTTCATATAGGCTGCAAATACGGTGTTCAACTGATTGCCAGAGTATTCATTATTTTCATCTATAATTGTTTTCAGATGACTAAATTTCGCCTCAGTACGGTCATTATCTTTACCCCATACCTCATTATACAAAAAATCGACCTTTCCTGTTTGGGCTATCTGTTCTGCGCCATAGCGGCTGACAGCATTCATAATCAACCTCTTATCTGGATGTGCCTGCTTCATTGCCTTTATAAATGACGCATAACCTTGTGGCAAATCAACTTCCTTACCATATACATTAAATACGGTTCCTCTGTTTCCCAACTGGTCTATCTGATAACCATCAAAAGCAAAATGATTATATACGTCTGTATTACGTTGTATCAAATAGTCCTGCCATGCCTTATTCCCCGGATCTGTCAAATAAATATTACTTTTCCAACTATCAGGCAATTCATGGCAATCACGCGTTTTTGCCTTATAATCTTTGAAAAGCCCCCAGCTATCTTTCACACCATCCAAATTCGCATCATCCAAAGCACCAAAACAAAGATTATAAAAAATGGACTTCATCCCCAAAGCATGCTGCACCTCAATATACTTTTCCACAGTTTCCGTATATACATCACGATTGGCAATATCCTTATACACAGGCATAATCTGTCCATCACGAGTACTTCCTAAAGGCCAATGATGCTTATTATGCCAGTCTTGGAATTGTACACCATTAATGTGGCAACGGCTCAAATAAGACATCTCATCCTTTATATCTTCATCCGATTTCTGACCAAACTCTGCCACAAATCCATACCTAGGAAATCGTTTCCAATCGCTAGAAGCATCAACCGCAATTGTTCCGTAAATTACTTCCTTATCATCCGATGATGCATAAATATCAACCATATAACCTGTAAAATCTACAGTTGGAAGAGTCCACGTCCATGACGAACCAGCCAAAGGTTGTTCTTCAATTACTTCATCCAAATGACGATAACGAATTTTTGCGTTCGACGGAATGTCACCTAAAATACCAAAACTTACTGTTTCTCCTGGTGCATAACAAGCTTTATCCGTAAATAAAGAAATACCAGTTCCTTCCTCTATTTTAACAGAAACTTCCCCTCCTTCATATTCCAAATTTGCCATTCCTGCTCCGTCATCGTTCTTACATGCAGTAAAAAGGAGAAAAATTCCTGCCAAGTAAATTATTTTTTTCATGATAAACAATTCTAAATTAATCAATTCTTCTGAACTAAAAGTTTTTCTGTAGCTTGATTCAGGGTAATCGTATAGTTTCCCGGATCAGTCACAACCCATTTATTATCTAAGCTTCCATAACCATAATCTGGATTCGTTTTATCAATCCAGTACATATCATATTCACCTGCTTCAAATGTAAGACCATTTTCTACAGCCATAAACCAAGCTCCCATCCAATCAGACTGGTTATCACAGGTAAACTTAATTTCACCTGCTGTCAGATTTCCAGTCCACTGATAAGTATATTCGTCAATCTTTGTCATTGGAGCAGAAGAAGGCAAAGTCCAACCTGCAGGAGTAGCATCACCTATCAAAGAAATTTCCGTATAAGGTTCAAAAGGAGCCATCACCATTTTTTCCTGGCCTGTTGTTATGTCCAAACGAATCTTATAAGCCTTTCCGCATTCTTCTTCTTTCAAAACCCATTTCTGATCTGTACCACCCAATTTTACATTAGTATCCGTATACGGAGCTTTATCTTGAGTTGCCATATACATATTATCCCAACTTCCATCCATGGTTCCAAACTTAAACTCACCATCAGGAGTCCATGTAAATACATCACCATATAAAAATACGAACGGATTCACAGGATCTTGCTTCATCGGTTTAAAAGTCCAATTAGTAAAGCTACCGACAAAATACAAAGTATTAAAAGCTGGAGCCGCTGGAGTACTCTTGACTATATTCAGAGTATTATTCAACAAATCAATCGTAAGCTTATAGGTTCCGGTTTCTGTTACCTGAAATTTCAAGTCATCTACCGTATCATCAACTTTTTGAATAATATTTGTGGTCATACCATCACTTAATATTTGTTCTCCATCAGGAGCACAAACATAAGCAATAGAAGAAAAGTCCATTTGAGTAAAGAACTTAAAATCCTTACCCTCGGTCAATGTTGCAGTAATATTAAAAATACCAGGTTGCTGGTTATCAACCAGACTGCACACTCCCATTTGTTCTACATACCATCCACCTTCCGTCGCATCACCACAAATATATAATGTCTCAGAAACCGGTTCATAAGTAGTCACTTTAAAAGAAACAGAAGAATTCTGCTCATAGTCTTCATAACCAACGACCTCTGCAATCACAGTTGCTTCAACTTCCACTGTTTCACCGTATGTCAAACTAATTCCAGCAGCATGCAAATAATCATTTAATTCTCTAACTGTAAAAGCATAAGAAAGTTCCTGATCATTAAATCGCTTATTTAACAATGGTTCTGTTGGTTCAGTACTTCCTTTCTCCCGCAGCTCCAACTTATAATTCAACCGTGCTCCTGTCCCATAATTTGTACCACTAGTCCACTTTAATGTTAGAGCTGTCAAAGCTGCATCATTTTCATTAAGATTAATCACCTCCTTATCAGCAGTCAATGTCAGCACATCATAGCCTTTATTTGTTTCAGTCAAATCCTCTGAACAAGAACTTAACGTAAAAACACAACAAAGCAATACGGATAAATAAAAAAATATATTTTGAACTCTCATAATCTATAAGTTTAAGTTATTAATAACCGGGGTTCTGTACCATCAATGCATTCGCATCCATTTCTACTTGTGGAATAGGTAGTAACATACGGTCTTTAGTTGCATTTACCTTGCCAATAGAATTAAAGAACTTCAAGGCATAATCTCCCCCATCAATACGGATTAAATCAAACCAGCGATGACCTTCGAATGCAAGTTCCATCCGGCGCTCATGAATGATTTTCTCCTTCATTTCCTCCTTATTAGTTGACAGAAAGTCTCCTAATCCGGCGCGACGTCGTACTATATTCAATGGAGTTTGCGCCTGAACCGTTTCACCCAATTCATTCAAAGCCTCCGCCTTCATCAATAATACATCCGCATAACGGTAAGCTATAAAGTTCTGAGGACTTGTCTCTGCATCCTGATATAAATTTAAAGAAATAGGAATAATAAATTTACGCACATTACGCCCAGTCATAAAAGCATAACTTGCCTTATAGGACTTTCCATCAAAATCCGGACATCCTTCATAAAATACGGTAATATCTTTACGTTTATCACCTTCTTCATACGATTCAAAGAATTCATCAGTAGGTTGATTCCACCCATAAGAGCCATAAGTAAATCCAGAGTTACGAGGCCCCATAAATGTTGAACACCAGGATGACTGTCCATCATTTGCCCAGAAACCGCCCGTTCCTGCATTCTCTCCAGAATATTGTATTTCAAAAATAGATTCTGCACTATTCTTATTTTTAATTAAATTCTCATTCCATAAAGAAGCATAATCACAAGCTGCCAAATCATATCCCATCGTAGCGATCTCATCACATAAATCAACAACTGCCTGATAAAATCCTTCTTCGGGTGCTAAAGATGCATAGGTATTACCGTATGAAGCAAGAGTCAAATAAACTTTTGCTAACTGAGTACAAGCGGCATCCTTAGTAGCACGTCCTAAATCAGCTGGAGCTAACTCATTTTTTTGAGGTAAGCGTTCTATAGCCTCCTTACAATCTTTTATAATCAGGTCATAGACTTCTGTTACTGTATTACGGGCAATGTCTTTAGGATCACTAACTTTAGCCGGTTCTGTACGAATAGGAACTCCTCCAAAACAACGAACCAAGATAAAATAATAATGCGCACGTAAAAAATAAGCCTCACCCAAAGAACGGGTCAATATTTCCGGAGAAATATTATCCGCATTAGCTGATAAAGACTGAATGGCTGTATTGCAATTACCGATACCAGTATATCCTCCTCTCCATAATCCAACTGCAAGATTATTACTTGGAGTTGCATAGAAATTAGCAACTTCTTTTGTTTCAACCCCATCAGTACCTGTAGAAGGGTCTCCCCCCGCTTCGCTATCACCGGCACAAATATCCATACTCCAGATACGCTGATTATAAAGATTCATAGACTGTAAAGACTGATAACATCCGTTAGTCATAGCTACAGCCAAATCATCGCTCACAGGAATAGTAGTACTAGGAGAATCCTTAGGATACTTTTCCAAAAAATCGCTGCAAGAAGAACAAGTCAGCAAGGCAGATGCCAATATTATATAAGTAATATGTTTCATAATAATTGTTTTTTCAGATTAGAAATTAAAGTTGACTCCTAAACTAAGAGTTCGTGAAATAGGATAACGATTATTATCTATCCCATTAATATCTACTTCTGGGTCAAAACCAGAATATCCAGTAATAGTAGCCACATTATCGCAAGAAACAAACAGACGTGCATTCTCCAAGGTTAACTTCTTTATCCATTTTTTGGGGAAATTATATCCTAACGTAATATTCTTTATACGCAAATAAGAGCCGTCCTCAACCCAACGGTCAGAAACACGATTATTCTTAGCTGGGTCATTTAGTACCGCACGAGGCATAACATAACTTGTTCCTTCCCCTGTCCAACGGTTCAAAACTGCCGTAGTCTGGTTCGCAGCCCCAGCCATTCCCTCATTCGTTATATTATTTGCATTAAAAATATCATTTCCACTCACTCCCTGCAAATAAATAGACAAATCAAATCCTTTATAACTCAGGTTATTATTCATTGAGAATATCCACTTAGGAGATGGATTACCGATAACAGTACGGTCATCTTCATTAATTTTTCCATCATTATTCAAATCTTTAAAACGAATATCACCCGGACTAGTTTCCGTACTTTGGAATGCATGTGAATTAACTTCCTCCCAATTTTGGAAAATACCATCAGTCACATACCCATAAAAAGTATTTATCGGAAATCCATTAGCCAAACGAATTACATTTTCACCGGCAATCTCATTACGGAACATCGGTATGTTGCTATTTAAATCTACAATCTCATTGGTATTATAAGTCAAATTCAAACTAGTATCCCAGTTAAAATCCCCTCCAACAAAGTTATAAGTATGTAAAGCCAACTCAACACCTTTATTACGGACCTTTCCAGCATTAGTCTGACAACTTGAGACTGTTTCATCAAATCCGGCAGTAATAGGAACTGAAGCTGAAACTAACATATCCTTTGTATTCTTTACATAAGCATCCAAAGATAGGTTTACACGCGAATTAAACAAACTTAAGTCAACTCCGATATTGGCCTGATGAATAGCCTCCCAACGGATATCAGGATTATACAAACTTGTTGTAGTCAACGCATCGACAACCTCCCCTCCAAAAGCATATTTACGGATATCAAACAATGCTGCAAAATCATAATTACCAATTGAAGCCTGATTACCAGTTACTCCATATCCTGCACGTAATTTTAAATCGGACACGACCTCACTTTGTGGAAACCAAGATTCTTTGGATATACGCCATGCTAATGACACAGAAGGGAATGTACCCCAACGATTATTTTCTCCAAAACGTGAAGAACCATCACGTCGTACAGTTGCCGTAACTAAGTATTTATCATCAAATGAATAGTTGACACGAGCCATATACGAAAGTAAAGCCCATTCGCTCATGGAACCCGTCAAACTTGTTATTTCCTTCGCATTGGTCAACTGACTAAATTCATTAAATAAAAAGCCGGATACATTACCATTCATGTAATTATATTTATTCCACTGTGCAGAACTACCTACCATAGCATCTAAATGGTGCTTTCCAAAATCTTTATTAAAAGTAAAATAGTTATCCCACAAGTAAGTAAAAGATTTATCACTACTTTGGTACTTACTTGTTTCACCAGCTTCTCCAGAAGCAGTCCAGTCATACTTTGGATAAAGGTCCTCATTAAACCAAAATTTAGCATCATAGCCAAATGTTGACTTAAATTGCAACCAGTCACAAAACTTTATTTCTGCTGAAATATTAGCTAAGAAATTATATCCATCCGTCCGCTTGCTATCATTGTATATAGGCCCAATAGGATTACGCATCGTTCCGTACCAGTTAGCCTGTGAACGATTGTCGTAGTCCGGATAACCAGGATAGCTCCAGTCACCCTCATCTGTTTTAACCGGCTGTGTAGGAAGTGCCTTCATTGCACCTGCCACATCATAGCTTCCTGAAGTTTTAGTATCAGTAGAAAATGTCAGGTTATTTGAGAACTTCAACCAATTCAAAACCTGAGAGTCCGTGTTGGCTTGAAACGTAAAACGGCGATATTTAACGCTCTCTACCACACCTTTTTGCTCTAAAAATCCACCAGAAACATAATAATGAGACTTTTCATTCCCTCCAGAGTAACTAACTGTATAATTTTGTGATAGTCCTGTACGGAACATTTCATCAAGCCAATCAGTACTTGAAGTCAATGAAGAAGGATCTGCCCACAAAGGATTTGTTGTTTGCCCAGCCGCAGAAAGCATATCATTGCTATAAGCTGCATACTGGCTCGCATTCAACATCTCTGGTTGATTCGTAACATTCTGTACAGCCCAATTAGCACTGAAAGAAAGCTTACCTTTCCCACTTTCTCCCTTTCTCGTAGTAACCATTACTACACCATTAGCACCGCGAGAACCATAAATAGCTGTGGCAGAAGCATCTTTTAGAACATCAACACGCTCGACATCTGCCATATTGATAGAATTAAGTCCTAAATCTGTAGGTACTCCATCAATTACTATCAACGGATTACTATCATTGATAGAACCAATACCACGTACTCGAATAGTAACATTATCTCCGGGCTTACCACTATCTATAATCTGCAATCCTGCAACTTTACCTTGCAGTGCCTGACCTACGTTAGATATTGGAGAGTTCTTCATATCCTTCGCTCCGACAGAACCTACTGCTCCTGTCAGGTCACTCTTTTTCATCGTACCATATCCCACAACAACTACCTCGTCCAATAGTTCCGTGTCATCTTTCAAAGTAATAACAAGCGGCTGGTTACCTGTCACTGTTACATTCTGACTTGCGTATCCTATATAAGAAATCACCAAAACCGATCCTTTAGGAATACTTAAAGAGAATTTTCCATCAATATCCGTTATAGAACCATTCGACGTTCCTTCCTGGATAACATTTGCCCCAATAACAGGTTCTCCTGTAACATCCTTTACAGTACCTGTTACCGTAAGATTCTGACCAAATACACTCGCTGTAATAAATAGCCCTCCTAAAAGAGAAAGCGCTCGCTTCTTTTGTAGAAACCTTGAAGTGTTGTTTTGCATAAATTAGACTTTTAATTAATAAATTAGATGTAATATTACTACATCTTTTTCCAACAATGTAAAAGTATTATGCTAATATAAAAGCTTCAAGGCAACCAAGTATAAAAGTAGTAACTTAAGATACTCAAATAATCATAACATTCTAATTATTATAATATTAGAGAATGATTCCAATGTCAAAAAAGTAGTAATCCAATAAATGAAAAGCAAGACGCTACTGCTCTAAACTACCAATTTGCATGACATATTTTTCAAATTCATCCCGATTGCAAGCCGCCTTATTCCGTGCCTTAGTTCGATAATTATAAATGGTAGTAACCGAATAACGAAGGAACTGAGCTATTTTTACACTATCTGTAATACCTAACCGAATCAATGCAAAAATACGCAACTCTGTATTAAGCCGTTCATTCGGCTTTAAATGAACTTTTTCACTTTCAATTAATAGTTTATTAAAATCATCAACAAAAGTCGGAAACAACAACAAAAAGGTATCATCAAAACTCGCATAAAAATCTTTTAATTCTTTATCAACCAGTCGAGAAGACTTCAACTGATGATACAATTCCTCAACCTTTCCAACCGCAGCTAACTTAGCTAAACTTTTACGGTATTCATCCAACTTCTCAATATACGTTGAGCATTGATCAAGATAACGTCCTATGTAAATCTCCTTTAAATAAGTATTCTCACTCAATGCGTGATTCAACTCCTTCAACTTAGCATTTGACAGGCACAAGTCATTGTTTAAATCCTGTAATTTCCGGTTCGCATCTATTACTTGACGTCGTGCTACCGCCAGACGTTTCATCTGGTAATACATATAATAAACTCCTCCCAATAAAATAAATGACAAGATACAAATACAAATAAACATTATTTGTAACTTATGCTGCCGCCTTGCTTTTTCTAAATGATAAGCCTCATTTATCACCGGAAATATTTTCAAGGTTTCTATAATCCGTAAACGGGCATTACACATAGTTGCATCTTCCACACAAAGTTTCAAATAAGAATAAGCACGATCGAGGTCTCCCTCTTGATAAAGTAACACAGCCAGTTCTCTCAAGGAAGCATATTCTCTAACTCCCGATTTCATATCAGCTATAGCAGAAAGCAACAAACAGCGTTTCTGGTTCTCTTTATCTCCAATTAAAGAATAAGAGTTTGATAATGTATAATAAAGTATAGCCTCATCATGAACTTCCATTTTATGTTTATTAGTATAGTCTTCAAGCATTGCAATAGCTTCCTTACATTGACCATGAACATTATAACGATCAGCCTTAACAATTTGATAAGTAACAGACTCCTGATTATTTACCAGCAAAATAGAATCTCTATAAGAATCCGTTAATCTATTATATAGGCCTTTTTGGGCAACAGAAACCGTATAATCAGCCATATTCCCATAAACAGTACGATAAACATGATAATAATAAGGTCGCAAATAATCAGGCAACCGTTCCCGATTAACCTTTTTCATCAAATCCAGAGATTCTTTAAACATACCAGCAACTCCAGAAATCTCCGCCATATTCATTAAAGCATTTATCTGGTAATCCTCATTCTGGATACGTTGAGCAACTTCATAAATAGCACGAGCCACATGCAATGAAGAGTCAGCATTAAAAGAAGAATATCCAGAATATAACTCTCCTAATATATGATAACGTTGTTCATTAGTTTCTGAATTATCTAACATTTTATTCAAACGCTCCAAGTATTCCAAACGCTTCTTTATATACAAAGGACGTTCTTTAATTGCTTTATCAAGCTCTGATAACAACATAGGCATCTCATCTGCCATAGAAACAATAGCAAAAAAAAGCAGAAACAACGAAATCAAGAATTTCTTCATTCTAGATACAATAACTATAAGTTAAACCAAATTCAAATCTATCGTATGAACACAAAATTAATCAATTAAATGAAACAATAAATATTTCTTTCTCAAATTATAACTGATTTGAATATACCATAAAAAATTTATTTCAATGCTCCAGCCGCCTTCTGTCCATAATAAGATAAATTACTGAAATATAGGTTATCGATTACATACTGGTAAGTCAGATTCTGCTGTCGACCCTGTTGGGAGTTTTCTCATTCTCTTCTTTCTGGACCATCAAGGAGGTCTTCGAACAGCGCGAACGCGTACTGAAAGGCTGGTTCCCTATGAATCCGAAGCGGAAGAAGGAATATGAACAGTAATTAAGTAGAAAAGGTACCACATTATATACGGCTTTAAAGGAGTTATAAATACCCTTTAAAGCCGTTTTTTTGTGCCATTACCGCAGCCTCCGGGAAGTCTCTATATCCCACTCCACACCTATTTTTCAAACAAAGATCCATACTATCCACATAAATCACTCTTTCTCAGCGTCTTTTCTTTGAAACGCAGGGAAGAATTCTCTGTTTCACACTGTGGGATACAAAAACCACAGTGTGGGATACATATTTCACACTGTGAAATACAAATCCCGCACTGTGAAACAGAGAATATGCAAGGAGATTTCAAAAAATACTTGCCCGGAGCTTCAATTAATTCTGCCGGCAAATCAATCAGATGAAGTTTCCGGCGCATACTCCTGCAAAGTCAATTCTCCTCGCAGCACCCCCAAGGCATTCATGGCCAATGCTCCCATTTCATCCTCACCGGGAATTACCACAATCGGAGCCAGACCTTCCAGCCATTCACGCAACCCCTGGATGCAATAGTCATTAAAAGCGATACCTCCCGTCAGAATCACAGCATCGGTCTGTCCGTGAAGTGCGATGTGCATGGCGCCGACCTGCTTGGCTACCGTATAAAGCATGGCATCCAGCACCAATTTGTGCTTTTCGGCTCCGGCATGTGCCCAACGGATAATACTCTGCACCTCAGTAGTACCCAAATGAGCTACCAGACCTCCCCGACCGTTTATCATCTTACGGATTTCGGCATAGGTATATTTCCCGCTGAAACACATATCTACCAACTGCCGGGCCGGCAACGTTCCTGCCCGCTCCGGACTGAAAGGCCCCTCTCCATTCAAAGCATTATTGACATCGACTACCTTTCCATAATGATGGGCACTGACCGAGATGCCTCCTCCCAAATGGGCTACAATCAGATTTAGTTCTTCATACTTTCGTCCGATACGAGCTGCATAACTACGGGAAACAGCCCGACTGTTCAGTGCATGGAAAATAGAGATGCGCGGTAATTCCGGAATACCGGAGATACGGGCCAAATCGCGCAACTCATCAGTCACCACCGGATCGGCCAAATAAGAAGGACAACCGGCACAATGCGCAATCTCATCGGCAATCCATGCCGCCAGATTCGATGCATGTTCCATATCGGCATGCCATAAATCATGCTTGATTCGCTCGTTAATCTGATATACTCCTCCGGGAGTAGGTTTCAACAAGCCTCCACGGGCAATCACGGCATCAAAGACAAGCGGAATGCCAGCCTTTTCCAGCGTATCGTGCACACACTTGCGACGGTACTCATATTGTTCATTAATATGGTGAAAGCCGGCCAACTCCTTGGAAGGATGCGCAATGCTTTCACGCCAGATAGGATTCTCATTCTCGTAGACTGCCAGCTTCGTAGAAGTGGAGCCCGGGTTGATGACAAGTATCTTCATAAGGTCTAGTTTTATTCTTTTCGTGTCCCTGCCAGACATGCCAGTACCAGACTGTAGTATTTAGAGTTTCCGGAGTCACTCCGCGAAGGCACTACTACCGGTGCAATGGTACCGGTCAGCATACCTGCCATATTCGCATCGCCAAACAGAGACAGGGTTTTGTAAAACGTATTGCCCGATTCTATATTAGGGAAAATCAGAATATCTGCATTGCCTACCACTGGCGAGGAAAGTCCTTTTATTTCCCCGCTGTGCTTGTCGCAGGCGGTCTTGGCATCCATCGGCCCATCGATAAAGACTTTTCCGAAACGGCCTTCCTGCGCTTCTTTTTTCAGTTCCACGTAGCTCAGGGTATGGGGAAATTTCTCGTTGATCTTCTCCGTGCAGTGTATCAGTGCCACCCGGGGTTCTTCGCATCCCAACGTACGGCACAAAGCCAGGTCGTTGGCGATCATTGAACGGTATTGTTCCAAAGTAGGACGAGGAATTACTGCCGCATCCGAGAAAAACAGCAGTTTATGATACAAAGGTACCTGCGCCACGGCCACATGGCTCAGCACCCCTCCTTCGGGTAACAGTCCCTCTCCTTTTTTCAGGACTGCACGCAGCAGATTGTCGGTGTTGATAAGTCCCTTCATCAGGACTTCCGCCTCGCCCGTACGTACCAGTTGTACAGCCAGTGCAGCCGCTTCATCCGGTGTTCCAGCCTCGTAAATGCGTACAAAATCGGGAGAAGCTGCCCGCAAGTCGAGTGCTTCTTTCAGGTGAGCAGAATCTGTGACCAGCAGATATTCAGCAATCTCCTCTCTCAGGCTACGGATAATGACATATTCCGTGTGCGGGTCATTCGGGCAGACCACCGCCACTTTCCGTCGTATGCCGCGCGAACGCAGGCAGTTGACCATCTGAGAAAGGGTTCGAATCAGTTCCATATCATTAGATTTTAAACAAATATGAGAAAATAATTCGAATAAATATCTATTTGGGATGCTAATTAATGCTATAGAGCCGGAAGAGGAAAAATCCTCCCAACGTCAATTTGTCGATAAAATCCTACGAAGTACGTATTATATGCTACAACCGTGCAAGGAGATATACCTACTTTTGCAGAAAATTATACATAATACTTACCATGAAAAATATATTCTGCTTTTTAACCTTATTGCTCAGTCTGGGTGCAAATGCTCAAATCACAGAGCGTACATTACCTGCCGAATGGAAAAACCTTATTGATGGAGGGCGGTTTAAAGACCGATTCCTGCCTATGCCCGATGGGAAATCCGACGAGAATGTGTGGGGAACTGACTCGGTACGTCTCCGGTACGTTGACAACGGAATTGAGAATCCGGAACTTTCTTTCTGGGGAGGAAACATTCTCAAAGGTAAGGATAACAAATACCATCTCTTTGTCTGCGGATGGCCGGAAAACTCGCCTAAGGGGCACATGACATGGCCCAAATCTACCGTATTCCATACAACAAGTGACCATTTGAGCGGACCTTATATCATCTGCGACACAATTGGGAAGGGACATAATCCAGAAGCATTTATACTAAAAGACGGGCGTCCCGTGGTGTACGTTATCGACGGATATTACATTGCAGACAGCCTGAATGGGCCGTGGACGTACAGTCATTTCACCTTCGACAAGAGAAACAGAAAAATCATCGAGGGACTGTCTAACCTGACCTTTGCCAGAAGAAGTGACGGTTCTTATCTGATGATATGCCGCGGAGGAGGTGTGTGGATCAGTGAAAATGGTATCTCTCCCTATCAACAGGTAAGTGACAGAAGTGTGTATCCTGACGTAAACGGGGAATTTGAGGACCCGGTTATCTGGAAAGACAGCTTGCAATATCACCTTATCGTCAACGACTGGCTGGGAAGAATTGCCTACTACCAGCGCTCCATCGACGGTATCCACTGGATTACGGAGGAAGGCGAAGCTTACACTCCGGGAATAGCTGCTCACAAGGATGGTTACAAGGAAAACTGGTTTAAGTATGAGCGTATGAAAGTGTTTCAGGATGAATACGGACGCCCCATTCAGGCCAACTTTGCCGTTATCGATACCATCAAATGGGAAGACCTTCCAAACGACCGACACAGTTCAAAGAATATATGCATCCCTCTGAACAAAGGATTGCGCTTGTCTGTCCTGAACAAAGATACGATTACCGCCCAGACCAAGGAAATCAAGGTACTGGTGAAAGCGGAGGAAGGAGTTGACTTCAAGGATTTCGACATGAAATCGCTGAGATTCGGAAGCTCCTCGAACGTAAATTACGGAAAGGGATGCAAGGCTATCAAACGTATCGCTTCGGGCAAGGACCTGATTATCGTATTCGATGGCAGAAACAATACCATCAGAAAAGATGAATTTGCTCCCAAACTGCTCGGAAAGACGAAAAAAGGAGATTTGCTGTACGGCTATGCCCGACTGCCTTACGTCAATTATCATCCGGCATGCCTGTCAGCGGCATATCCTATGGCGTATGACAAGCAATTGGAACTGGAAGTGAAGAATTTCGGCTTGTCCACCTCAGAAGAAACAGACCTGACCGTACTAGTCAATGGAATAAAACTGGCAGAAGGACAAGTGAAAGCGCTTTCACCTTATGAAAGTGTAAAACTTAGCCTGCCTTGCATACACGCGGCTAAGATTGACAACCAGACTTTATTTACGATTGTGTACAGCCAGCACAGTAAGGAAATCCGCAAAGAGACCATACAGAATTTCGACTGATAACACGTTATCTTATACACACGAACGGGGAATACGAGCTTCTTTTTAGAAGGTATGTATTCCCTTTTTTATGAGACTCTATCTTAATTGTCAATTATTTACTTTATTCCTTCTTTTCTTGTGCGCATAATTCACAAGTTCTCTCTATATTTGCCTTACTTGGTAAATAAAGAAGGAACACATGAAAACAAATTTTTCTTTCGATATGCAGGCCCTTGACGAGGGCATTCACAGCCGCTTCCCCAATCATAAGGAAGCACCACTTATCGGACTTACCGGGAACTTCAGCGGCGGTAATCTGACATTGGCCCCGGGGTATTATCAGTCTATCATCCAGGCCGGAGGGGTACCGGTGGTCATTCCTCCTTACGAGGATGTAAACTTGCTGCTCAATACGCTTGAGCAGCTTGACGGGCTGTTGCTCACCGGAGGAGGCGACTTGAATCCGTTATTCCTGCACGAAGATCCTATCCGGGAACTTCACAGCATCAATCCGTACCGCGACCGCCAGGAACTGCTTCTGACGCGTCTGGCTGCCAACCGACAGATTCCGATGTTAGGTATCTGCCGAGGGATGCAGGTCATCAATGCGGCATTGGGAGGCACACTCTATCAGGACATCTATGCACAGAAGGATACCCCATCGATTAAACACAGTCAGGATTTGGAACGGAGTTTCCCATCGCACAAGGTAGAGTTAGCAGAAGGCAGTCTGTTGGCTCGTATCTTAAACGCCAAGGAGGTAGCCGTAAATTCTTTCCACCATCAGGCTGTGAAAGATGCTGCTCCGGGTTTCCGTGTATCGGCCACGGCACCCGATGGAGTAATAGAGGCGATAGAAAGCACAGAATACAAATCTATTATAGGGGTGCAATGGCATCCGGAATGTTTCATCCTAAATCAGGACAAGTGCATGATGCCGTTGTTCGGATGGCTCGTTCGTGAAGCTGGTTCATTCCAGAAAGCCAAGAAGCTGCACGAGCGTCTGCTGATTCTCGACACGCACTGTGATACTCCGATGTTCTTCGACCAGCACATCCGCTTCCACGCACGGGACCCGAAGATTAAAGTGGACCTACATAAAATGACGGAAGGACGGCAGGATGCGACCATCATGGTGGCTTACCTGGAACAGAAGGAACGTACGGATGAAGCGCTGCTAGCTGCAACGGCCAAGGCAGACCGTCTGCTGAATGAGATTGAGGAAATGGTGGCTATGAACTGCACGGCTGTAGACATCGCTTATTCCCCCAACGACTTATACCGTCTGAAACGGGAAGGAAAGAAGGCCATTATGTTAGGCATTGAAAATGGATATGCCATCGGAAAGGATTTAAGTCGGGTAGCACATTTCCGGAAACGGGGAGTAGTGTATATGACGCTCTGCCACAATGGAAACAATGACATCTGTGGTTCTGCACGCTACAATGAAGAAAACTTGGGAGTTACTCCGTTTGGGGAGCAGGTTATTCAGGAGATGAACCGCCTGGGAATGATGGTAGATTTGTCACACAGTGGAGAACGGACATTCTACGAGACACTGGACATCAGCAGCCAACCGGTGGTTTGTTCGCATTCTTCCAGCCGTGCGCTCTGCGACCATCCCCGTAACCTGACCGACGACCAGCTTCGTGCCATAGCCCGCAAGGGAGGCGTGGTACAGGTATGCTTGTATAGCGGCTTCCTCCGTAAAGAGCGTCCGGCTCATATCTTGGATGCCATCGAACACCTGAATCACATGGTGAACGTGATGGGTATCGAACATGTGGGAATCGGCAGTGACTTTGACGGTGACGGAGGTATTATCGGATGCAACGACTCTTCGGAAATGATCAATCTGACTCGTCAGTTGCTTCATGAACGGTACAACGAGGAAGACATCCGGCGCATTTGGGGAGGTAACTTCTTGCGTGTCATGCAGCAAGTACAGGAGAATGGTTCCTACAAATAAAGTTTAAAACCCGATTGCCGTTGCAAGGCGTGTACAAAAATAAGTTTACCTTTGCACCACAATCAAAACAAATGAATTATGATTTCAATAAAGAATCTGCTGGCAGTAACTGCTTTAATGACAGGAGGGGCCTTCATCTCTTGCGGGAACAGTCAGAAGAACAGCCAGCAAATAGAAGAATCTGAAGCGGCTATAGTGCAGGCACCGGCATTCAATGCGGATAGTGCATACGCTTACATTGCCGCACAGGTGCAATTCGGACCTCGTGTTCCTAATACGGAAGCTCACCGGAGATGCGGCGATTACCTGGCCGCACAACTGGAGAAATTCGGTGCGAAGGTGTACAACCAGCATGCAGATTTGGTGGCATACAATGGTACCATCCTGAAATCGCGCAACATCATCGGGGCTTACCAGCCGGAAAACAAAAAGCGAGTGATGCTGTGTGCGCATTGGGATAGCCGTCCATACGCTGACCAGGATGAAAAGTCTAATCACCAGAAACCGATAGATGGAGCCAACGATGGTGCCAGTGGTGTAGGTGTATTGCTCGAAATTGCCCGCCAGATCCAACAACAGGCACCACAAATCGGTATCGACCTGATATTCTTCGATTCAGAAGATTACGGCACACCGGATTTCTACGAAGGTACTTATAAACCAGATACCTGGTGTCTGGGTTCGCAGTACTGGGGCCGCATTCCTCACGTACCTGATTACAAGGCTCGGTTTGGTATCTTGCTCGATATGGTAGGCGGAAAGAATGCCACATTCTACTACGAAGCGTTCTCCAAGCAGACGGCAAACAATGCCATGAAGAAAATCTGGAAAATGGCCGACCATCTGGGTTACAGCAATTACTTCATCAAGGAAGACGGCGGTCAGGTTACCGACGACCATGTGTATGTAAACCAGTACCGCCAGATTCCGTGCGTAGATATTATTCACTACGACACGCAAAGCAACACTGGCTTTAACCCGACCTGGCACACACTGGACGACAGCTTAGAGAATATTGACAAAGCCACTCTTCAAGCCGTAGGACAAACGGTGATGGGGGTAATTTATAACGAAAAATAATTAAACACTACCGCAATGAAAACTATCAATGAACTCCAGGACGAAGTGATCGAAGAATTCAGCGACTTCGACGATTGGATGGACAAATATCAGCTGCTGATTGATTTAGGCAATGACCAGCAGCCGCTTGACCCGAAATATAAAACCGAACAGAACCTGATTGACGGCTGTCAGAGCCGCGTTTGGTTACAAGCAGATCTGGTAGACGGCAAGGTGGTATTTCAGGCAGAGAGCGACGCATTAATCGTAAAAGGTATCATATCTCTGCTTATCCAGGTGGTATCTGGACACACACCTGACGAAATTCTGGAATCCGACCTTTACTTCATCGAGAAGATTGGACTGAAAGAACACCTCTCACCAACCCGTAGTAATGGTCTGCTTGCCATGGTAAAACAAATGCGCATGTATGCCTTAGCATTCAAAGCCAAAATGCAAGAAGCATAATCTCACAAAAGATTATCAAGGTAATCACATAAAAAGCTCGTGAAGCAGGTTTAAATCTGATTTCACGAGCCTTTTTTATTGACAATGTTTTCCCAAGACCTTGATGTTTTTCAATCCCAATAGAGCATAAAAAAGGCTATGCAAACGCATAGCCTTTTAAGTATATAGCATGTTACAGAATTATTCAGCTTTAGGGGCTTCCTCTGTAGTAGCTTCAGTTGCAGCAGCTTCAGCAGCCGGTGCTTCTGCAGTTGCAGCTGATTTCTTAGAACGACGAGTACGAGTAGCTTTCTTGGCAGCTGTCTTAGCCATGTTCTCGTTGTAGTCAACCAATTCGATGAAACACATTTCAGCGTTATCACCCAAACGGTGACCAGTCTTGATAATACGAGTGTAACCACCCGGACGATCAGCAACTTTTACAGAGATTTCTTTGAACAGTTCAGTTACAGCATATTTGTCCTGAAGATTGCTAAATACAACACGACGTGAGTTAGTAGTGTCATCTTTAGATCTTGTAATCAGCGGCTCAACGAACTTCTTCAAAGCTTTAGCCTTCGCAACAGTCGTAGTGATTCTTTTGTGCTTGATCAAAGAACATGCCATGTTTGACAGCATTGCATTTCTGTGAGAAGCAGTACGACCTAAATGGTTGAATTTTTTATTATGTCTCATTGTTTATTCTTTGTCTAATTTATACTTAGAAATATCTGTTCCAAACGAAAGATTCAGACTCTCGAGCAAATCATCAAGCTCAGTGAGCGATTTCTTACCGAAGTTACGGAACTTCAGCAGGTCGGTCTTATTGAACTGAACCAAGTCACCCAATGTTTCTACATCGGCAGCCTTCAAACAGTTCAAGGCACGAACTGACAAGTCCATATCAACCAATTTGGTCTTCAGCAACTGACGCATGTGCAATACTTCTTCATCGAATTCTTCATTTCCTTCTGCATCTGATGTTTCAAGAGTAATCTTTTCATCAGAGAACAGCATGAAGTGGTGAATCAAAATTTTTGCAGCTTCTTTCAGCGCTTCCTTCGGGTGAATGGAACCGTCCGTCGTAATTTCCAGCACCAACTTTTCATAGTCAGTCTTCTGTTCTACACGATAGTTTTCCACCGCATATTTCACATTACGAATCGGAGTGTAAATAGAATCGATAGGAATTACATTCACATCGGTGCAGAATTCACGGTTTTCGTCAGCCGGAACATATCCACGACCTTTGTTAATTGTAATGTCTATCTGCATAGTTGCTTTTGAATCTAAATGGCAAATAACCAATTCAGGATTTAACACTTCAAATCCAGTCAAATACTTACTTATATCACCTGCCTTAAATTCACTAGAATTCTCAACGGTAATGCTTACCTTTTCATTTTCGAACTCTTCTACTACTTGCTTAAATCTGACTTGCTTCAGATTTAAGATAATGTTGGTCACGTCTTCTTTAACACCGGGTACAGATGCGAACTCATGTTCTACACCTTCGATCTTAATCGTGTTGATTGCAAATCCTTCCAATGAAGAAAGAAGAATACGGCGTAAAGCATTACCTACGGTAATACCGAAACCGGGTTCGAGTGGACGGAACTCAAATTTTCCAAATCTGGAGTCCGCTTCCAACATTAATACTTTATCAGGTTTTTGAAATGCTAATATCGCCATGAAATTAATTATTATTTAGAGTACAATTCAACGATCAAGTGTTCTTTAATGTTTTCAGGAATGTCAGCTCTTTCTGGAACATGCAACAATTTACCAGTCTTAGAGTTTTCATCCCATTCCAACCAAGGATATTTGCTGTGGTTAAATCCAGCCAAAGAGTTAGCAACAACTTCCAAAGACTTAGATTTTTCACGAACACCTACCAACTGACCCGGTTTTACAGAGAAAGAAGGAATGTTTACAACCTTACCATCTACAGTAATGTGCTTGTGACCTACAAGCTGACGAGCAGCAGCACGAGTCGGTGCAATACCCAAACGGAACACTACGTTGTCCAAACGACATTCAAGGCTCTGCAACAAGATTTCACCAGTAATACCGTTCATACTTGCTGCTTTCTCAAACATGTTACGGAATTGTTTCTCCAACACACCGTAAGTATATTTAGCTTTCTGCTTTTCAGCCAACATGACACCGTATTCAGAAGTTTTTCTGCGACGGTTGTTACCATGTTGTCCAGGAGGATAGTTTTTCTTAGACAAAACTTTATCTGCTCCAAAGATTGCTTCACCGAATTTACGTGCAATTCTAGTTTTTGGTCCAGTATATCTAGCCATTTTCTTTCTTAATTTAATTGTTATTCATGAACTCAATTTGTTGCAGCCGCGATTACAGAAAGGAATTGCAATCCATTATTTAACAAAATCAAGTTACATCTAAATAGGTTATCTTTATTATACTCTTCTTCTTTTAGGAGGACGACAACCGTTGTGAGGCAATGGAGTTACGTCGATAATTTCAGTAACTTCAATTCCAGCTCCATGTACAGTTCTGATTGCAGACTCACGTCCGTTTCCAGGACCCTTTACATAAGCCTTTACCTTTCTCAGGCCAAGATCGTATGCCACTTTTGCACAATCCTGGGCAGCCATCTGAGCTGCATAAGGAGTGTTCTTCTTAGAACCTCTAAATCCCATCTTACCTGCAGAAG
>ERZ779924.47-NODE-47-length-73158-cov-54.4951_pt1 | contig 73158 bp, 66 predicted proteins | sample MGYA00511955_ERZ779924 | MGnify/ENA primary metagenome ERZ779924 (study PRJEB29588, sample SAMEA1969417) | human gut metagenome | biome: human gut; feature: human-associated habitat; material: faeces | place: Denmark | collected 2008/2010 ... | reverse complement strand
CAATGCATTTCCCTGCCCTTTCAAAATGCAGGTTCTGAATCCCTTCTTTCGGAACCACTCAGAAACCTGAATGGCAGCATCGTTCAACCGAACATTCGCCTTCTCCAACATTTGACTTTCCGCCATCCATTGAAGTAGTAGCTCCTTCTCCATCCCTACATGTTCAGTAGGCAACTTCTTGATACCATCAAAGAGAACACCCACCAGACATTGCTTCTTGGCAATAGCATATAGCTCCTTCCAATCCGCTTCCTTCAAGGAATCAGGTATCTCCTTGGCAGAACCGACGATGAATCGCAGGAAATCAAAAAATATCTGTTGTTGCTTTGATACAACCATCATTTCTTCAACCCTTGATACACCTCTCCTACTTCATCAGCAATCTGATTCCAATCATACTTGCTCATGTCGTAATCCACATGCTGCAATGGGGCCTCGATAATCTTTCCGAGCTTTTCAGAAAGTTCATCCACGTTACCACAATGGAAGTAATCATCCTTTGGTAAGCCAACCTCCAGATTCGCAGGAATGTCGCTCACTACTACCTTTACACCATAGCTCATCGCCTCCAACAGGGCAATCGGCAAACCTTCGTGCGAAGATGGAAGACAATAGCAACGGCAATTCGTCAACAGCGAATGAAGCTTTCTGCCTTTGATAAAGCCAGTAAGCACCACACCATTCTCCCTTGCCATCTGCTTCAATCCCAACGAATACTCATCTTCGAAGTCTGTATCGCCAGCTAACACTAACTTTATATCCGTGGAATCCGTGAGATCCGTGTGCGACTTTTTCCACTTTACAAACGCTTCCACCAGATGATGCAGGTTCTTCTCAGGCACAAATCTGCACATACCCAGGATATACCTACCCTTCTCTATCCCCAGTTCCTTGAAATATTCAGGATAGTCACAGATTTCAGGCTCAGAAACACCATTATATATAAGGTGTACATTCTTCGTCCTTCCATATTTACGGGCAATGAGGTTCTTGATGACATTCGAGATGACGATTACATCATCGGCAAACATGCAGCCCATCCGCTCACCCATCTTCAGAATAGTCTTGGCAACAAATCCCCACTTGTCCCTGTCATAGTCAGGACCATGATGCGTAAACACCACCTTCATGCCCAGCAATTTGGCGTATGGCACCAGCAAGGCAGGACCAATGGCATGGATATGCAATACATCTGCGCCCAACTTCTTCGCCTCATTGATGGCACGGAAAGTATGGATGATAGCCTCGAAACTCTTCTTCTTAGGAGAAGGAATCGTTACTAGTTTCACTCCTTTCCATTCATGTAAGTCATCCTTCACATAGTTCGAGCGACGGATCAGCGTTACGTCATACCCACGCTCCACCATTCTAGGGAACAATTCCTCACAATGCGTCTCCACGCCACCCATGATATTCGGGATACCACGAGTACCTGTTACAACTATTTTCATAAAAACTAGAGATTTTCAAAATAAAAGTATTACCTTTGCAGGCATGAATAAGATTTCAAACCATATCAAAGAAGCCATACAGTACTTCGGCATCATCTTGATGTCGATGCTCTCCGCACTGTGGCTTCTTATCAATCATAAGAGAATCAAGTGATTACTTGATTTCAATATTTCTATCAGTTTCCTTCTTGGTAGCCTCATAACCCTGGCTAGCCACGTCAGCGTTCACGATGTCCTCGCCACGCTTGCCCTTCAAAGCCTCCTTTGAATCGGCAGAAAGACCATTGTTCACCACAGCATTCATATCGCAGGTAGAAAGCTTGTCAAGCTGTTCCTTGGTCACCTTACCATCACGATATTCGCAGCAGATAGGGTTCTCATACATAGAGTACTTCATACCGAGCAGGCTCTTCAGCTTGTGCTTAGCCACCCACAAGGCAGGAGTCTTGATGTACTTGTGCATCGCAGGAGAAACAGAACCGATCATCCAGCAGTTTCTGTCACAATGTCTTACCTTCTTGCGAACCTGCTCTGCCTCTGGAGAACTCCAAAGCTCATCCCAAGTCTGGCGGTTTAGGTTACCCATCACCTCCTTGTCCTTGGTACCATTACATGGCATCACATCACCGTATGGGTCGATGAAGAAGGTATCGAAACTCATATCGCAAGGCAAGAGACGCTTCTGACCATAGATATAGTTGATGAGTCCATGATTGAAGTAAGCACGGAACCACTTCTTTGGAGAGTTAGACTTCAACAGCTCGTTCACCAGGTTCTCGAAGTTCTTAGCCACCATCGGACGGTCGTGGATGATGTTCTTAGCCTCTACGAAGTAGAAAGAGTTATGGAGCGATGCGGTAGCGAACTCCATACCCATCTTGTTGCTCAACTCATAGAGAGGCACGAGGTCAGGAGCATTTTTGTCCTGAACGGTCATACCGAAGCCTACATCCTTCAATCCCATCTCACAGAGCTTCTTCAGGGTAGTATAGCCACGGTTGAAACCATTGTTCAAGCCACGGATTTCATTGTTGGTCTTCTCCAAGCCCTCAATAGAGATACGGATACCAATCTGAGGGAACTCCTTCGCCAGGTCGATGATACGGTCGGTAAAGAAGCCATTGGTAGAGATTACGATACGGTCGCTCTTCTTATAAAGCTCACGTACGATGTCCTTCAAGTCCGTACGGATAAAAGGTTCACCACCTGTGATGTTGGTAAAGTACATCTTTGGTAGCTTCTTAATAGTCTCTATAGAGATTTCCTCCTCAGGCTTAGAAGGAGCCTTGTAACGATTACACATTGAACAACGCGCATTGCAACGATAAGTTACAATGACAGTACCATTTAATTTCTTTTCTGACATAATATAGTTATTTATAATATTCCATTAATTTATGATAATAGGCCTCGGAAGAATATCTTTCGATGGCATCTTTTGCGATGGCTTGATAATCAAAGTCATGCGCAAACATTTTTTCTATTTTGTCCTTCAAATCCTCCACATCACCCGATGTAAAGGTCATACCGTTAGGAACCATTGATGTGGCAGATTTACCACCCTCAACTATCAGTTCCGGAATACCTCCGATATTCGCACCCAGTACAGGTGTACCCAGGCTCTGTGATTCTATCACGGTGAGAGGATTGTTCTCGCTCCATTCTGCAGGAAGCACCATCATGCGAGACTTCTGGAGGATAGGCATGAACTCCTCCCATTGCATCTGCCCCTTGAACTCGATATGAGAACAGTTCTTATAGGTTTCCTTAAGTTCCGGAAGCAGCTCACCATCACCTATTACGATCAATTTCTTGTCGAGCTGAGCTGCTGCCTTACACAAGGTTCTTACACCCTTCACCTCATTCACTCGACCCAGATAGACATAGTAGTCATCCTTTATCTGAGTCTTTGAAGAGACCTCCGGAAGTTTCGTCACATCGATGAAGTTACAGAGCACTCTGAACTTCTCTGGAGAATAACCACCCTTTACGCAGGTATCCATCATAAACTTCGATGGAGGGAGGAACCAGTTCACATACTTCTGCAGCACCTCCTTGTTCCATTTCTTAGCCTCCAGATAACCGACGATTGCCCCAGGGATACTTCCCGGCATACAGCGGTGCTTCACCACTGCCATCTTATCCGTAAAGCACTCCTCGCACCACTTGCCATCTCTCATGCATGTATAGCACGGACAAACGAGTTTGGTATCATGCAATGTCCAAACCACCTTTGCCCCGTATTCATGCGCCAACTTAGCAATCAGCGGAGAAAGCTGCGTATGGATATTGTTCAGATGCACCACATCAGGCTTGAAGTCATTCAGCAGTTGCGAGAACTTGCTTTTCACTTCCCCATCACCAAACGGACGGGTAAAAGCCATCAATTTGCTCATATTCTTTGGAAAGTATTTCTTCCAAGGCGTATCCAGATTCTCCGGATAATCCATGGCAAATACCGCCACCTCATGCCCATGCGCCTTCAGCAGCTTTTCCAGATTGAGCATATAAATACAATCACCGCCACGGCGGTAATAAAACTTATTTGCTAATAAAATCTTCATCATTCTTAAATCAAAAATTCTTTTTAAATATTACACAGGCTCACATCCTGTCAGTCCCCAATGTCTCCAAAAGAAAGCATATGGGCACAACTTTGTCTCCCCTACCTTTTTCCAAGGTGCAGTATTACAAAGTTCATTCGGAGTCGATTCTAGAGAATCATTACACCAAGTTAACAGACCACAAGGTTTGTTTCCCTCAAGAAACAGTTTATAAATCTCTTTTAAAGCTGCATACATCTCGACAGACTCACCTTCCAGCATTCCATCATATGGCAACTTAAAGTAATGATTATTAGCATTAACCATCAAAGGACTACCTATTCTTGCCACAGCATATCCCCAGCAATCATTTTTCTTCAAATCATTTTTTCTTGCCATTTTCAGCAAAAAATATCTATCGTTATTGCGCCAATCTCTAGAAAAATCCACCAAGTGATTAATCCATTCATGATAAGATTTTAGACTATCTATTCCCTTTATATAATCCTGTAAACAAGTATCTACTTGATCCAGCAATTTATTATAAGAGTCCTGCCAAGAGGTTACTCTACCATATACACTTTTCACTCTTTGATTATAAAAGTAATCGTAAATACTTTCTGGTGTAACAAATTGCAACTTTCCATCTTTAATCTCCTTCATGATATTGACAAAACATAATCCTGGATTATAATTTTGCAAAGACATATCACAAAGAGCTAAAACTTTCAATAAATTATTTCCAAAATTTGCATCATAATATTGTGCAACAAGTTCTGCGGCTCGATAAGGATAATCTGGAGATGTTGTATAAGCATTAGGTGAGCATAATCGCTCCAAGATATATGCCATACTTTCCATAATAGCAATAGCTCCAAAAGACCTTAGACTATCACCATCAAAATTCAAAACAATGGATTTGATTTTCTTAAGGAATGGATTTGGAATCAGTTCTTCTTCCATTTCATCAATAGAATAAACATGATAATGTTCCTGTTCCGCATAGTCTCCAACTGTCAATTTACACACAATCTGATTTAGCAACACATTATCATTGTTGTCTTCTATCATAAAAGGAACATGAAATTGCTGATTTCCTTTTATCCTATTGACTACACTATGAAAGTACTCGCTTTGAACATATAAGTTATTCAATCCATAAAATGTAGTTATATCTTGAAGGAAATGTATATATTCATGAAACAATACAGTCGCATCCCTATCTGTCATACGATTAATAACCATATCATCATCGTAAGTAGAAACATGCATTTCAAAAAATGTCGGTATATAATATCCTAAAGTAGTTTTTAATATTGCCATTGTATATTTTATTTTAAAGCTCCATCTACAATACTTACATACTCTCAGCTTAAATCAGAGTAAAATTTCCATATCGGATAACGCTTCATATTTTCCACATCATCCCGACATAACCCCTTCCAATGATTGAATGTATCCCTTTCTCCCAACAAAAGGGCTATCCCCACCTTAACCGTAGGCATAACAGCTTCATCAGACAATAGTTTCCTCAAGTCACTAATATATTCTTCCGTTAAACAACCTTGACGTTTTAATATCTGGCAATAATTAACAAAATGCATAACACTTTTTTCACCAGATGGCTCAGATTTACTTAGCCATTCATTCAACTTCTTTGCATAAGTCAAAATATTATTTTTTTTAATTTGTTCTGTTTCATCTAAAGAATCATAGGCATTCAACATGGCCAGCATGTCCAAATTTGCCATATCATATACATGAGGATTCTTGCCTATCAAGTTACCATACGTTTCAATTTGCTTGCCAAATGGGATATTGTCACATTTACTCCACAAATTGTTATTTTGTAAGTATGAGAAAGGACTTGACTCATAATGTTTGCCTGCCTCAAACTGATATTTTATATCAATTCTCCCATCAAAGAAATCGCCGAAAAAGGAATTACCATCTTTATCTACGCTCTCCCAAAGAAGTAAATTTAGATTACCTATTTCAGCAAGGGTCAAAGTACTTTCAGAATGTCCAATTCTTATGGGCTTACCCATTTCGATAGTGGCTATCAGAACTTCTATTAAATCATTCTGCTCCTTATCTATTTTAGATAAGTCAAGAGGCTTCGTAACATGAAGTAAGTCTAAGACATGCTTTAATTGTCTTAATGCTATCAATCGCTGCCCACATTCCTGGATAATTTCTGGTTCATTTACTTTTAGCTTAATTTCAACTCCACCTAACTTTACTTTTCCTTCCTTGTCTAGAGCCATCAAAAATTCCATCTGATGCATACTCTCATCCAAGAAGTCAGAACTAACCTTGAAAGATGCCGTGCTATTCTTACCTTGTTGATTGATTGGAAAAGACAATGTCAACACATTTCCGACATTAACAACAAGATTACCATCCTTAATTTCATTACAGAATTGATTATAAAAAATCCTTTCTCCTACAACCACATCAAGATTCGCCACATTCGTAAAAGAGAAGTTCATCTCTCCAGAAATAGGAATTTCTATGCCTAAATCCTTATCAACCTGTGCATACATATAAGAATCATGCGAAGATAAATACCCCATGCAATCAGCAGGACTCATATTGGCTAAAGGCATAACAAAAGAGAAGTTATTCACTTTTCGCTTTCTTGCATCTTCCAATGTTAACGATTTCATTCCAGAATAGCTAATTTGCTTTCTGCTATCTCCAATAAAGACACGAAGTATTGACTCAAAACTCTCCAATGATTCAGGAAAAGGTTTCATCTTTACTGCAATAGTCTTTTGTTTATCCTTACCTTTAAGAAGATTTTTGATTGTCTCTGGCAAAAGATTCCTATAATAAAGAAGAGTATCTTTACTATCTTCTTTCATTTGGCAAACGATATAAACTGTCGGATCGGCAAGATAAGCTTTTAAGCCAGTTACATCTATATTGTATTTAAACTTTTCTTTCTTAAATGAACGTACAAGCTTACCTTTAATCTGCAAAGGAACACGCCCCAGAAAAGATTTTTTATCTTTCTGAGAATCTTTGTATAGATTAACGTACCCATCCCAAAATGGTTCCTTGTCATTTTCTGCTATAAACTGGGAAAGAACCTTACTTCCCCAAATATAGTTTTTCAATGACAAGATTGCTTTTTCTTCTATGTCCTTGGATGTCATATATATCAGCTTTTATATATTTCACATTGAAACACAAGTGATTCCATTAACTAAATCTATATAAAGAACAAATCATATTTATCTATATCTGTCCATTCCTCCTTAGCAACGTCCTTACAACCTTTTTTTACAGTCTTTTGAAATTCCCAAATATTATTTTGAGCAATTTTCTCTTTCCACAACACAGGGTATGTCATTTTCACTGCAATCTGCGCAAACATCTCTGGAGTCAAAATCTTAGAAATAGAAAATCGTATTTCATTATGTAAGCCCACATGAAGATGAGAATAAGGGTGAATACCTTCCTTATATTGGCTACCAGAAACATCATACCTAAGATAAATAGGATAATCATTACATTCGTAACAAGCTTCATCATCTCCATTATCATAACAAGAACGGCAGAATTCCAGCTCTTCTGGAGAGAATCCATCCTCATTCCAATCATTCTTATGCAAATATTCTTCCCATGAAATTTTCACCTTGGGGTTCTGCATAAAGCAATATCTCAAATCATCTCCATCCTTATGAAATTGGAAGATTGAATCATCATTTAAGATTAGGTCATATGAATACGTATTCCAAATTTCTTGTATGATATCATAATGAGTACCATATCTAGAAATATCCTTCACACTATCAGCATAATGAGAATTTGGATTAAAATCATCCTCCTTGAACAATTCCATATTCTTCAAAAAAGAGACAACATCGTCATGAACTTTTATGCTAAAGCTATTATCTGTCATTATCTAACAATCTTTGCAGTTGCTTTATAACATCTTCCTTTATTTCATCTTTTGACAAACCAATCTTCCTTAAAGCCTCAATGCTCTTTTCTAAATCATTATGGAAATTACTTTGAGCACGACTATGATACTCTATGGTCTTAGTCTCATTCTCAGATGGCTGAATAAAGCATAATTTGTATTGATTATCTTTTAGTTTATTGCTCTCATCAATACACTTATCAAAATCTTTCTGGCACCCAGTAATGGTAAGCCAACCTTTCGTACGAGTCATTGCCGTAAACAGTATATCCCTCAAAACAACATTATTCGGTGTAGAGAATATATAATCTGTACCACAAATATAGACAACCCCCTTTTCATTACCTTTTGCCTTATTTACTGTTGCCAATGTAACACATCCCTTTCTTGTGAAAGAAAGATTATTGCTTGCTGTATTTGCTAGATTAAAGCTAGAGATGCCATCATTGCTTAAGGAATCACTAATTCTTGAAAAATAGCCACTAATATATTTTCTATCCACGCATATTACACAAATATCCTCTGGACGCAATTCCTCCTCAGTCAAATCATTTGCTATACTTCTAGCTATAAACCTACATTCAACATCAATATTCTTAAACTTCTTATACTGAATACTACTAGCATCAAATTTTTCGTTAGAATAACCAGGTGTGTTCTCTTCAGGTCTTTCTATTTCCATTTTATCACCTGTCAATTGACAATCCCCATGCAAAACATGAAATCCTAAAGATTCCCAATGACTATTTGTGTCCAACCTCTGCAAAACTTTACCATTGTATATGCCAAGTCCCAACGAAAAAGCAGAAATCAAAGAATAACGAGGGGTACGATAACATTTTTTCAAAACTATATCTTGATTTGAAAATTTGTCTCTTTCAAAATCCACATTGTATTCACCTTGTGCATTCTTTCCAAAAGTTTCCCTTTCGTCCTGAATTTTCACATTAAAGATATTCTGGAAATCATCATATGCCCAAGTTATCTTCTTGTTTTTAGACAACTTATAACAAAGTTGATAAAAAGGAGGCGTAAAATCCTGCCCTTCATCTATCAGGATCAAGTCATAACGAGGCTTAATCTTGTTATTATCTAACAACAATTTACAAGCTCCACCGAAAGGATCGTTTCCACGCAATCTGATTGCCTGACCATAACTTAAGGCTTCCGCACCACTATCCTCACAAGCCATAGAATAAACACCCGGTGTTCCTGCACCACCCCAAGCATGACATATAATTATTTTGTCCCAGTTTGGTTCTTTATTGTCAGAAAAATACCGATATGCTCTACTAATATGCTCTTTGATAGTATCGTGCAAAGCCTTTGTATAATATGTATACAAGATTACATCATCGGGATGATTAACGTGATAATTTGCCGCTTTTTGTGTCAAAACAATAGTTTTTCCAGAACCAGCTAATCCCCTGATACGTTGCGCTCCATCGATTTCTGCAGAAGCTGCATTTTTCTGCTCAATATCAAACCTTGCTATATTCTTCTCAATTTCATTCAGGATAGCACCCTTTGTCATTTTTCCCGAAGTACAAGAACGTAACGCTTTCTTTATTGTTTGCACTGTACCATCAAGACAGCTTTGCATTAATTCAAATGAATGTTCATCTACCTCATCTTGATATTCGGTCAAAGTATCTCTTAAACTATTTATATCCGCAGGAATGATATCTTCAGAAAGACTCAAATCTGCAACATTATCAGAGACAAAAACTGTCGTAATATCATATTTTAAAGCATTTCTTTTCTTTTTCAGTTCAGGAATTCTTCTAAAGCTTTCCGTTATACAAGAATATAAGTTATTTATACGATTTTCGGCTTCTTCTACCGTTTCGTTTACTTTCTTAGTGTCAAAATAAAAAACTCCATATTTACGAGAAAGCAACAAAAGGTTACATTCCACCTTACCAACATCAATATTTCCACTATATACAGGAAACATATAGTATAACAAACTATCATCACCATCATTTAGAATCGTCTCTAATTTGTCATATATTAGATAAGCTAAAGAATCTTTCTTAAGCTTATCACTATTGCCTATAAATCTCATATTTCTTACTTCTTGTAAAACAAATCAATTACTTCTCTTATGAATTCCACCGGGTGCATGAGAGCTATGCCACTATTCTCACTTCTTATTTCCACTACATTATTAGTTTGCGTATTGACTAGCTTCTCTTGATATGGAATATAAGCATGAATAATCCCGATAAGCACGCATCTACCTAATGCCTTAGTTCCTTCTATAGCAATGGCTTCCACACGATTCACTACTGGGCTACCAGAATTTCCTGGAAAGTTCTGAATATCCAACAAGACATCACCACTCTCTTATATTTGCTCTTCACTAATTCTAGCAATACAACCCATTCGACATATGGGAAGTCCAGAATTAACATTAACCAATCCCATAGGAAATCCTAACATGTAAACCAAAGAACCCTCATCAGCTCCATTATCTCTCAATTCAATAGAACTGTAAGAATCAGTATCAACATCAAAAGATTTGAAATTCAAATGATTTTGTTCTATATAAGGACCAGGAAGCATAACAGCAGCTATATCTGCATGAGGATGACACTTTAATCTTTCAATTTTTAAATCGATTTCAATAAGCTGATTCTTCGTCATTTCCTTCATGCGGATAACAACATCAGGATATACTCAAGCACATGCTTGTTTGAAACCAAGAAAGGTAAAACTGTATTCTCGTTTATACGACGATGTACAAAGAAACCAGTACCAATCCATGCAATGGAATTATCTTTACGCCTTATACCTATCGATACAACGGAATCAATATAATGTTTTGGACTTAATGCCATGATCCGAAAATTTTTAAAAATATACTAACAAAAAGCTAAATTTCAGAGCCGTTCTACAACACCGTATGCTTTCTCAAATTCTCCAAGTTTGGCAACTCATTATAGTTACCATACATATAGGTAAGATAAGCATCAGGATTGGCTGGTCCCCAAAACGTATGACCTTCAAATTCGATTTCCTTGAGGGGGAAAATGTCTTTAGGTTTACGTGGTGAAGGCTTCCATCTACTCCCCATCCATTCATAATAATTAGTACAGCATTTATCAGCTATCAGGGCAATAGGAGCTATAATACAATCATTTACCAAGAACTGATAAGACTTCAAGGCAAATGTTCTAAATCCCAAGCAATGAGGCATCATGGATAGTTTGTCTATAACCTTTCCTGAATATGAGAAAATCTTATTAAGAGCATAACAACTTCTACGTAAATGGAATATATCAATAAAGATTCCTTTATATTTATACCCCCTATCCATGCCAAATATGTCAGTTATCGGCCAATCCTCATTTCTTACCTTTGCATGCATAATGAAATACATCGAATCAGTTTGATGAGTTTGCAAGACCAGTTTCTGTTTTGATTCAAATCCATATGTTTCTACAGCCTTCTCAAACTTTTTAAACTCATTCTCTGTCATTTCGATGTCTAAATCATCATCCCAAGGAATAAAGCCTCCATGTCTAACAGCACCAAGCAAAGTACCACTAGCTATCCAGTATTGAATTTGATGCTTACGGCAAAACTTATCTATATCCAACAAAATAGATAGCGCACCGAGCTGTAATTTTCTTAGTTCAGAACCTTCGGGATTAAATTCCTCTCGAAGGCTCTTTTGTAATTGAATATCAATCATAGATTAAATAATATTTTTTTTCTTCAAATCCCAGAAAGCCGCTATCAGCTTGTCATAATCTTCAGTGGTCAATGCACCAATATGTCCTACACGGAAGATTGTATCCTTCATATCTCCTCCATTTGGACAAATCCAAATTCCATACTCATCCTTGATTTTCAAGAAAATATCATATGCAGAAGCTGTTGTTGGATGCAACGGAGTTACAGCATTAGATAAAGACTCTGAAACAATCTCGAATGGCAAGCCTTTGATGTGCTCACGGAAATAACTTGCCAATCCAGCAATACGTTTGATTTCTGCCTCAACACCACCATTCGCATCTATCTCCTTCAATCGTGCATTGATTTGGCGAAGAATACCTACTGCTGGTGTCCAAGGAGTCTGTCCACGCTCCATGTTTTTCAGGGCAATCTGTAAGTCAAAGTACTGACAAACACACTTTGTGTTGTTTACACGCTGGATAGCCTTAGGAGAAAGCACCATGATTGAGATACCAGGAGGACAAGCCAATGCTTTTTGGCTACCAGTCAACATAATATCTGCACCCAGCTCCTCCATATTGAATGGATCAGCCAAGAATGTGCTAATACTATCCACAATCAAGAAAAGATGGTTGCGCTTGCAGAAATCACTAATCAAGTTGATGTCATAGTGTACGCCTGTTGATGTTTCATGCTTGTTTACAAGGAATGCAGTATAGCCCTGACCTTCATAAGGAGCAAGATGCTCAGGCTTCAAAGCCTTGCCATGCTTCAATTTGATTTCCGTATATGGAATGTGATGAAGTTCCAACAACTCCACAAAACGATGGCCGAAACTTCCACCATTCACTACCAAAGCTTTGTCATTTGATGTCAATGTATTCATTATGGCAGTCTCCATAGCTCCTGAACCAGAAGCCGTGAGGAATACAACTTTGGAATCATCTGAAGCCTTTGCAAACTTCTTGATGAGTCGTTCGTTCTCAAACATAACATCAGAAAACTCCGATGTTCTAAAATATGGCACTTGTTCTGCACCAATAGCTCGTACAGCTTCACTTGACTGTACGGGACCAACAGTAAAGTTTATCATAATCTTACAATCTTTTTAAGATACTTTTTCAACAAATAACATATATATGCCCTAACTGGTTTAGTATCACGCTTATTATAGTAGAACAAACAGTCGGCAGTAACCAACTCATATAACCACTTAAAGAATGATACATTTCCATTTAAAACAAAATCCTTAAAATCCTGAAGTTCTACAAGACCTATAAAAGATGATGTTTTTTTGTGGATATTTTTATCAACATCATGTGTCAAGCATCATTTAGCCCAGTTATACAACAAATTAACTCCGCCAAACGTCATCGGATAACTCCATGTCGAATTTCTAAAATTAATTTCCAAAAAATAGATTGTACCATCTTTTGCTAGCAAGAATTCTGCTTCAAAAATTCCAGAAAATCCAATCTTTGAAATCATTTTGCTCACTTTTTCAACAATATCAGGCTCAGCTGTTGGAGTATATTTTATATAATTTCCATATGAACCAGGCTTGGTTCTAAGATAGGTGGCCTTAAATGGCATAACAACAACATTTCCATCATTTATAGAAAAAGAATCATAACAAAATTCAGTTTCTTTTTCTATAAATTCTTCTACCAAAATCGTGTCACTTTGTATCTTCTGATATGCCTTCTTCAGTTCTTCTGGAGTTTTGCATATAAACACATCTTTTTTCCAACCTCCTTGTATGGATTTGATTGATTTAGTGATAACAGGATAATTAAGAGCAGTAGGCATATCTCCTCTCTTTAGCTCTTCTCCTTTAGGAATGTTAAAGCCGCACTCCATGCCAAGTTTTGCAATTGCATCTTTATCCATATAATGAGATACAATACCAGATTCCTTGCCATGGAAAAAGTAAAACTTATCCTTTATAACATCATAATTAGTATCCAAAATACTCTCAACCCAATCATCACAGGAAAATACGAAAATTTTCTCTTGTTCGTCACCATATTTTTCCAAAAGGGTTTGATAACCTTCTTCTACTGTTTGGACAATATAAACATTGCCAATATATTTACTATTTGTAGTAAAAATAGGATTGGGACGATAATGAGGATGAAGAATTACATCTGGTCGTATTCCGACCTCTCCTAAACTTCTCACAGCACCAAGCGTATTATAATGGTCTGAACCAAAAATAACAAACTTATGCTTTCTCAATTTTTTATCAATATCTTGCATAATACTATTTGTTTATTAATTTACCTCTAATATCATTAACTATCATAAAAGCTATCAAGATAAAACCCAGATAACCATTCAAGCCATAGATTACATTCAACAATGGGCGATATGGCACAAAGCATGCAATCATGCAGCCTACGATACCACCTACAATAATCAAAATCTTATAAAGTTTAGTACCATCAGTTGAGATTACACGAATACCGGTCCAAAGTAAAGGACATGCAGAAGTGTATATACCAAAGAAGATGATTACAGTGAAAACAGTTGCAAGAAGAGGATGAATGCTCTTTGCCAATACCAACGCAGGAATACCAACATTCCAGGTGGAATCAATATTGGCAATCAAAGCAACACAGCAAACTGCAGCAGCAGCAAAGATGGCGAGAGTAGAAAGCAACATACCCACATTCACTTCCTTCTTATCATGGTTAGCACCAATCTTACTCAAGAAGGCAGCAAACCACAATATGACAAATCCGCCATACGAAGCACCTGAAGCAAATGGATTACCATCTCCTACCTGAGTAATCTCATACTTACCGCTATCTACAGCTTGCAATCCTTCCGCAAAATGAGGGAAACCGCTAATAGCTGTCCAGATAGCAACAAAGATAATGAGTACTACAATAAGAGGACCGAAGATACCCAATGTCTTGACAATACGGTTCAAGCCAAATACAGCAGTTACAATGACCAATGCTGCAAGTATAGCTGCACCAACGCCATTAGGTAATCCCCACTGCTCCATAGCAGTAGAATTGGCACCTCCACACATTACCACAAAGCTCATATAGCAGAACAAGGCTGAGAAATAATCGAAGAATTTGCCGATATATTTTCCGCAATATGCTTTGTAAATATCACCATTATGCTTTACATGCAAACGATGACCATTTGATATAAACGAGAGATTGGTATATACATATATAACAGCACATACTGCTATTACAATCCAGAACTCACTACCATAAGATGCCTCATATTGCATCACCTCTTGCATTGTAGCAAAACCGGCACCAATATAGAATGCTATACAAGCATCGCAAAATTGTAAGATTCTCTTAAATTTATCCATTATACTTATTTGTTACTGAAAGCAAACTCAACGGCTAATACAAATCGTGGTTGTTTGGTCAGAACATCATTTGCCCAAGCATAAAGGTTGATATTCTTATGAGAATAATAACATCCCATAGAGAAATCCACATCCTGGTCAAACTTCCAGGAATGAATAGCACCTACCATAGGAGTAATACTGTTTCCCTTGCCTGGAAGAGCAAATGTATGACCAATATAGCTCCATTGTTTAGCGGAAGTTAATTCATCCTCATTGTTCTCCAACCAGGTATCGGTTACATAAAACCACTTGCCATCCTTCGTTATATTACCATTGATATAAAGAGCCGATGTTAAATAACAGAACTTGTGATGATCATTCAGATCAAAAGAAGGAGTCAGCTGTGCACCGATCTTCAAATAGTCATTTATCTTTGTTCCACCTCTTACGATATAACCAATATAATTAGCAGCACCATTGGTATATAAGTCAACACCAGTTTGAAAATGGTTACCAATACCATATTGCAAAGTTGAATACGTTTCCCAAGTATCAGCCTTGTTTCTATATTTCATGGAAGAATAACCATATAGTTTCTGATCACCAACGGTAGTGCCGAAGTTAGGAATTTGAGCACATATATGCATTGAAGATGCAAGAAACAATACATAAAGAATTGATTTCTTTATCATAATTCAAAAAAGTTTTCTTTGTTCATAAATTGTTCCATCACTTGTGCCATGCAAATACTCTCTTTTCTACGCAAACGGGCAGAAGAGAAACGTTTGTTTACTATACAACTGATGAATTCCTGTATCTCATAACGCAAACCAAAACCATCCCATTTATAGAAATACTTTTTATTATCGTTTTGGTTTTCATAACGCAACTCAAAATAATCCGTCTTCCACCATGGGGCTGGCACATAAGCATATCCCTTGGTTCCTGAAATCACCAAGCATCCTTCTGTTTTTACACCCAATCCTACCTTAAAAGAACAAGTAGCTTTAGGATAATGGAAAACTCCACGTGTATAAACATCAATACCATTCTCCATACGAGAATAAAGATTCAAATTCTCATAATTGATACCCATTAACTTGATTATAGGTAATAACGGATAACTTCCTTCCTCATACATAGAACCACCCGCTTGCTTAGAATCAAATTCACGACCATTCTTGTCTAGAAGTTGTGACAAAGAAGCTTCTATGTCAACCACATCACCTATCAATCCTGATTTTATAATCACCATTAAGTGATTAAAAGCAGGACAATGAGCCGTTTTGTTTGCTTCCATTAAAATGACCCCACTATCTTCAGCCAACTGATATAGTTCTTGTGCCTGAGCCATTTCTAAGACTAATGGAGTTTCACAGAGCACATGCTTATGAGCCAATATTGCATTTTTAATATCTTGGTAATGGGATAGATGAGGCGTTGCAACGTATACTGCATCTACTGAATTATATAATTCCTCTGTATTTTCACAAGCAATTACATTTTCATGCTTTAAAACATAATTTTTGCCTTTACTCTCATCAATATCATAAGCAGCAACAACATCAACACCACTAACTACAGATGCTTCAGAAGGAAATCTATCTGCCACACGACCACAACCGATAATACCAACCTTTACAACATCCTGCGATTCGTTGCGAAGCATTGTAGATGATATACCTTGAGTTCTTGGCAGATAAACAACTTCACAAAACTCACTAAGGTAATCAAACTTCCCTTCCCAATCTGAACCAATGGCAAATATATCAACATTATATTTTTGGATGTCATCGATCTTCTGACCAACATAGTCCTCTATAATGATTTTGTCAGCATAGCCTGTAGCCTTTACTGCCTCTACACGCTCAAGGACATTGTTGCGGACATTCAATTTACCCCTATCTCTGTCAAAGCTATCATTGGTAACACCTACAATCAAGTAATCACCCAATTCCTTAGCGCGACGAAGAAGATTAATATGACCTTGATGAAGAAGATCATAAGTTCCGTATGTTATAACAGTCTTCATGACATAAATAATTTATGTTTGAGTATAATCAAAGTTTTTCTAATCAACTTACCAAGCAAATAAGGTACCAATAGAACTTTATTTTCATACTTAGAATACATCTTATAGTTTTCAAAATCACAATTGTAGTTATCCTGACTTATGCCACCTATACTAAAAATAGATACAGCCTCATTTATACGTGCAAATTGATAATGAGAAACCAAAGTTCTTATTACCAATTCTTTATCAGCTAAGATTTTATAACTTTCATCGAAACCGCCCAAGTTTTCAATTATATGTCTCTTCATCATTAAGGATTGATGACAACAAGGCATAAATCGACCTTTAAACAAACATTTTGAATCATAACTTTGTTGGAACTTTTGTTTTCCATTAGGATAGCTTAAATAAACAGCTCCATACACCACATCAGCCCCATCGCTATTTTCCATCAATACTTTGATGCCATCCTTAGTATATTCATCATCACTCCCCAGATACATCACCCATTCACCTTTCGCCATTTTCCATCCCTTGTTAAAGGCATCATAAATGCCGTGGTCGGGCTCTGAGATATAACGGAAACGAGAGTCTTTTTTCACGTATTCCTTCACTATTCCGATGGTGTTATCTTTTGACGCACCATCCACAACAATGCACTCCCAATCCTGGTAACTCTGATTGAGCACACTATCTAGAGCTCGCTTCAAAGTTTTCTCAGAATTATAAGTGGCAATAATTATTGAAACCATATTCATCGTTAATAAAGATACTTTAGTATTTTAATTTTATTGCTAAAATAAACTATCCCCCCTGCACAAATAAATGCCAGGGCAAAGACAACCAAAAACTCTATAGCTCCATACTCGTATGGTATAATATGTTTGTCAGCAAGTACATGAAATACCGTAACGGGCACAAAATGGATAAAGTAAATAATGATACTCATTTTGCGCAACACGACATAGTTTGCATTCTTGGAATCTGCTGATATCTTGGCACATATCGTTGGTACAACTATAGCTATCACTGTATTAAGAACAAAAACATATTCACTTACAAAGAATTCCGCTAAAATCGCCCCCCCGAAATTGCCACCAAGGCTCCTTGAGAGACATTCCATCTCCTTAGTTTTGGCAACAAATAATAGGCTGATTCTATCCAAAAGATAGAGCGAGTAGGCAAATAGAATGAATCCAGATGGAAGCCATCACCCTCACCGTGCAGATAAATTTCCAAGCAATCATCAATATATCCACCTTTGACCAAACTGAAATAGAGCCAGATGAATGCACATAGGGCGAATACAAAATGCTTGTTTAAGTATCTGTTAAGCAAGTAGCAGATAATAGTGCCATATATCAAAGCCATAATAAACCAAGAGCCCTGCGCAGAGCCTTGAGTCAAAATTTGCGGAACCAGCCACAGATACCAATCATCAGGATTGTGCCTAATAAACTTTGGGAGCCAATGTGGCAGGACTATAATAGACCAACACCCCAGCAGGATGAGCAATCTCTTGCAGAAATGCCCCAACTTATCCCAATCATTATTGTTGAAGTCCATCTTCTGCCAGAAAAGCATAGAAGAAACCACAAAGAAGATGGAAACAAACACTGGACACAATTTTTCATACCAATCTTTTAATGGCTCTACTGCATAAAATAACGGCCATGTATGGATGCCCACAATGCCTATGCAACAAACGAACTTGAGTAAGTCTAAATATGGATAATATTTCTTTTGCATATTAATTAGATTTTTACATTAATAATAGAACGTTGTGTTTGGACAGATGTAGCCTTCGTTGTTATGGTTCTAGTCTTCTTAAACGAAGCAACCCTTCCCATAACCAACCAAAAGACGAAACAACTCTTATCAATCGTTGATAATGGAGCAGCACCAATCATTGCTATTAATAGGAAAGCCATGGTTGAGAACTCAAACAGCAAATGTTTTGGATGAAACAAACATTTTATCATCACTAAGACTATCAAGATAATATAAATGTATTGTCCCACATAGCCCACTTCCTGCATCAGCTTCTGGTATTCTCCATCTCGCATACTAGATCCTACAACGTAGTCATCTGCCCAGAGATTATGACGCCCTGCACCATCTCCAAAGAAACTTTCGTCAGCTTCCATCAACTTATAACGGTCTTCCACAAATGTACTATTCTTTTCAGATACAATCTCAAACTTCTCTAGCAAGAAATCTACATACTGAGCATTGGTATTTTTCATTACAGTGAAGAGTATACCACTCAACATGACAACACCTAGTACTGCATAAATTAACTTTTTCCATTTTCCCATAGATAAGCACGACAGCAGTAATGCCAATAAAAAATAAATAGCCGTACCAGCCATCGGAGCACGCATCATGCAGAATGCCAAAGTTATGACAAAAATAGCTATGTGGTATTTATACCTGGTTATCTGTTCATTATTTTGAAATATCTGAAAGAAGATATAGCCAAGCAAGAATGTATCCATATAGGCTAATGTATATGGTGAAGTAAATATAGAATGCAAACGCAATGCCTCCAAAGAAGAAAGATTACCATCCTCCATGATAGAAAAATACCAAGCAGGTGGGAAGAAAAAGCAATATATGCCTATTACACTGGTAATCAATGCTGGTAGTAAAGATGCCTTAAAAACCTTATAACTCTTTTCTACAGGTAAATTGCGCCCTACATAATAGATGAACATATAGGATACGGGACCTATGATATGCCTCATAATCAAAGTACTTTTAAACCTATAATCGTTTATTGCCCAACTTATGACATCACTTATCAAAATACAGATAATCAACACATCAAAAATTGTCAAATTCTGTTTTTTTCGTGAAGCATAAGCCAAAGCATAGAAAGCTATAGGCAGCAACATACTTATCAAATACTGCTTAGCTCCAAATGCAATTAGCAATAAGGAACTGACTGTAACTATCCAAAAGTAATTGACAAATACAAAATAGCTATATTTAAATAACTTCATACTAATATCGATTATTTACAAGCGACATGCTCCATCACATTTTTGATAGCATCCAAATAGCCTGTTCCGAATTTTAAATCAGGCTCCAAATAGTTGCCTTCCCCCCATTCATTCCAAGCCTTCAGGAACAAAACATTCTCCTTTTCTGCAACACAAGCACGTTTTGAGACAGTTTTTTCCAATAACTGTCCAAACAACTGAGGATTAGAATTATGCAGCAACATTCCTCTCTTACCAGAGCGAGGTGTATGATCATAATTAGGCAAAAGACAAGGGAGTATTCTTGGATTATCTGATATACGTGCTGTTACATATTTTACATAATCAGAATATAATCCTATATATGGTCTTTTTAATATATGACTATTAATCCACTTAAAGCCACGACTCATTAAATGATCTTTGCTCGATATAGCCTCGCCATAATAATCTACTGTTACATAATCAAACTGCTCCAAAACTAATTCACTTTTTGGAGGATAAGGCAAATATCCAAAGAACACAAAACCATTCAGTCCGTGTTGTTTTGCAAGATTGTTCCATGTCTCTTTAAAGACTTCCATATCTGGCATATCAAGAGGAGCAAACAGTCCAAATAAAAGTTTACTATCCACCTTGATATATCTTTTATCCTTAAAAGCTGGTAGCATCTCATTAAAATGCGCCACATAATCATCTACTCCAGGATAAGTCTGTTCCATTAACATCTTTGGCGCCTTAGTTGGATCCCATGTTTTTGCATACCAGGAATGATTAGCCCAGCAAAGGCAAAATGGAAAATCAGGCTTGCCTGTCTCTACTACCTCACGAAAAACTCTATCTAACAATCTTTTTCCATTGCCAAACCAATAATGCCAATAGCAAAATCCCTCTATACCTGCTTCACGAGCCAAATCTGCTTGCTGTTCACGAACTTCAGGAATACGCAAATCATAATATCCTAAATCCGCAGGCACTTTCGGCTGATAATGCCCCTTAAACAAAGGCTTTGCTCTTCCAACGTTAGTCCATTCAGTAAATCCCTTACCCCACCATTCATCATTCTCTGGGGTTGGATAAAATTGTGGTAAATAAAATGAAATTAATCTTGGTTTCATACTTAATTTGTTTTAATTACTTTTGCAGGAATTCCTGCTACTACACTATATGCAGGAACGTCTTTTGTAACGACAGAGTTTGCTGCCACAACGGCTCCTTTTCCAATAGTTACATTTGCTAATATAGTTGCTTTATCTCCAATCCATACATTATCTTCAATTATTACAGGTCCCTTGCTAACCCATTCTCTTTCAATTGGTGGTTTTTGTAATGAAAGCATATCTGTATATCCATGATTATTATCGGATATTGTAACCCATCGCCCTATCAATACTCGATTAGACAGACGCACATGATTTATACAAGTTATATGGACATGTTGACCTATAAAGCAATTATCACCTATTTCCAAATTAGGTTGATGTTGGATTCCTGCTCCATCTTTGGTGTTCCATGCAGACAACACGGCATCGGTTTCGACCAAAGTATCTTTTCCTATGCTGATACACTTTCCACCCACAAGTGTTAAGCCTGTTTTTATAAAGCCAGAATTGGATTTAAGCTCTAAAGAAATCCACTGCGAATATATTTTGTTAACAAACAAAAGGACAGAGCTATATATTGTATAATTCCAAAAACAATGCACTAATTTAAGCCCACAACCCATTATCTGTTTAACTACATTTTTAAACATTATCTTATTTGAAAAATATCTTTAGCATCTTCCACAAATTCTTGCTTCTCCTTTCTTATATTACTGCGATAATGCTCATAGTCTGATATTCTTGACTCATAATTATCCAAAAGATCATGAATTTGTTTTAAAATGACAGGAATATCTTCATTTGTTTGAGTATGCTTATATTTTGTTGGTATATCTATATCTAAATAATTAGCAGAGCCATGAATTCCAGTTATAATGCAGCAACCATTAGTTGCAGCCTCTCTTGGCAATCTATCCTTGCCTGGATGGAAACCAAAATCACTATAAACTTTTGCCTTACGCATCAAATCAAGGACCTCACTTCTTGACATATTGATTATTGGTACCCATTTAATAGATGCATCATACGCAATTAGTTTTTGAGTAAACTCATACCCCTTCTTCGGATTATAAATAACAATATTATCTCTACCTGAAGTGTCTAGAACATAGGCAAAATTATCATCATTGATATAATCTTTCAGAGGATGTAAATTCTCGTATGAATGCTTAGCCAAGAATGCCTTTGCGTACTCAGATTGATAAGCATTAACAGCAATATTCTTGCCTCGCATCTTACCTAAAGAGATTGTATCATATGGCTTTATAAAAGATCGTAGAATACCTTTAAGGAGCTTACGAGTGCTATACTTCTCTGGATAAACTAGCTGATAACGAATCATCTCCAAAGCAGAATGGTTGTTGCATATAAAATAATAATCTACACTCAGCCACCACAACATAATCTGTGCTTTATTTATATGCAGAGCCTGTTCAAAACAGCCTTCATGAATTACAGCAACATTATCTTCTGCATCATCTATCAAATCTGCAAACTTTATGTTATACTTTCTATAATCACTTGGCAAGCTATGCTTACCTGCCCCATAATAAACAATATATGCATCTACATTGTTGTTATTTAATAAATCTACTAGCTGATGCAATAACTCTGCACCACCAGTACATGCCCCTGCTGGACAGGGAACAAAAACCTTAGTTTTTTCTGTAATTTTCAACATATCAGTTATTTCTAATTTATTATTTATTTGACTTTTATGGTCTCATGCCGCCAGCAGAAAACTAGCTCATAAATATCATAGCTGATGGCAATCAGCCTGCCGAAGTCCATATAATTTTATTTCTGAGTCATTTTATAATCCCTTGTTATCTAACTATAAACTCTAACATTTTGTCTATAATTTGTCCTAAATCAGCCTGCCTTTCGTTGTTATTTGGGTAAGAACGAGACCTCAATATTCCCTTGCCGGTATTCTCATCCACCCCAACCACAGTATTAAATAACCCATAATCACCATCTCGTAAAATAAAATGCGCATATCCGTTAGGGGCATCTTCTAAAAACATATGATAAGGGGCTATATATTCAAAGAAATACTGCTCATTATATTCAAATACTTTTTTTCCTATACCTCGAATTTCTTCATCCTTAAGTCCTAAACGTCTCATTGCTGCAAAAACTTTTAAGAAAGTAACATCTATTCTTACCATTTTATCAGAAATACGACACCAAGGAATATTAGCTATCTGATTATCTATTTCAAACGAATGAATACAATCACGAATAGTCTTATCATTAATTTTTTCAACAGGAAGAATCTTTTGCAAAAGAGGTAAAGGACATCCTGTATGTTCAGCCAAATAAGCACATATATACTGATCACGCTCACTCTTTAAAGAATATTGAAAATAAGTACTAGACAAGAACTTGCAAATATAACCTCCAAAATCAGTTTTGTTACCATAGAAATGCTCGAATATGTATTTGATATTTTCATAATCAGCAACCAACACGACATTATCAAAGCCAAATTTATTGCCACACATGACAGAAGTATCTGGGCTGATTAAATTCTTATAACAATAATCTATATGAGCGGAAAACACATTCAAGATTCTGAACAAATGGGCAGGATCTATACGATCTAAATCTTCTATGACAAGCACTACTTCCTTATTCGTTCTCTCTTTAAAATTCTTGATAGTCTTTCTTATAATGGTAGTGATTATATCATTTTCATATATATCTGACTTATTCACCTTTCTGAAAAAATCATCAATCAACTTGCCATCATCATGTTCATCTTTAAACTTCTCAAACTTTGTTTTTAAGTCTTTGAACAGCTTTAAACCCTTCATACCCAAGAGAACACCTGCCTTATATTCATCTGGCAAATCTATCTTAGTCATGCTATCTAACAAGTCTTTGATAATTGCTAGATAATCATTCTGCAGATAAAACCATAAAGCAACATCATTTGGAATAACAATCTGATCGGAGATCATTTTCTTCACCATAAGTTGGAACAAGATATCTCTCTTTATCAAATTAAAGATGTCAGCATTGGAAACTACTTGATAATTTACAGGATATATGGTAATAAACTCATAGTGCTTTTTCACCTGCTCATCTTTAGTAAATTCATCAAAAAAATATGATTTTCCATCACCAAACTTCGATGAAAAAATAGTTCGTGGATTCACATCTAAGTGAAGAAGAAATTCTCTTATTGCCTTATCTATAGGAATAACGAACTGCATCATAATAAGAACAAATTATGGTCAACAAAAATCTTAGAACCTCTCCATCACCTTCTCGATAATCGGAGCCATGTCGTAGTACTTATACTCTGCCAGTCTGCCACCAAAGATGAAATTCTCCTCCTTATCAGCTAGTTCCTTGTACTTGGCATATAGCTCGGAGTTCAGCTTGTCATTCACTGGATAGTATGGCTCCATGCCGTCTTTCCACTCGATGCTGTACTCCTTCGAGATAACGGTCTTAGGGGTATCATATACCTCAGCTCCAAACATCTCGAAGTGCTTGTGCTCAATAACACGGGTGTAAGGTACTTCACGCTCAGTATAGTTTACCACTGCATTGCCCTGATAGTTAGGTTTGTCTATAATCTCTGTCTCAAAGCGTACTGTACGATAGTTTAGCTTACCAAACTGGTAATTATAGAATTCATCTATCTTACCTGTGAACACTATCTTGTCAGCGATACCCTCCCAATAAGAGCGATTTTCAAAGAAATCTACATTTGTTTTCGTCTCTACTCCTTCTAACAAGCCTTCAATGAGTTTGTTATAACCACCTACAGGGATACCCTGGTACTTATCATTGAAGTAGTTATTATCGAAGATGAGACGAACAGGCAAGCGCTTGATAATGAAAGCAGGAAGTTCTGTACATTTTCTTCCCCACTGCTTCTCAGTATATCCCTTGATAAGTTTCTCATAAATGTCTTTTCCTATCAATATCTGAGCCTGTTCCTCCAAGTTACGTGGTTCTGTTACGCCATCTGCTTTCATACGAGCAACAGCTTCCGCCTTCTGCTCATCAATCTTAGCCTGAGCTTCTTCAGGTGTAGTTACGCCCCACATCTGATAGAAGGTGTTCATATTGAAAGGCAGATTATAGAGTTTGCCCTTATAGTTAGCTACTGGCGAGTTGGTATAGCGGTTAAACTCCACAACAGAGTTTACAAAGTCCCACACCTTCTTATTGGATGTATGGAAGATATGTGCGCCATACTTATGCACATTGATACCTTCGATGTTCTCACAATAGATGTTGCCACCCAAGTGAGCTCGCTTGTCTATCACCATGCACTTCTTGCCATGCTTGTGGGCAAGATGAGCGAATGTGGCTCCGTAAAGACCGGAGCCTACTATTAAGTAATCGTAATGATTTTCCATATAATAATTAACGTTTTATTTTTGACAATATTTGAACTAGCATCTCGTCCTTGCGGATACATAGGATAATGAAGTAAGCTAAGACTCCACTGCAACCTTGTAGAAGCAAGATGGTGAGCGTAGGTAGTTGCAAGAGACTTATTCCATATAAGGCTAAAGCCATCACAATGCAACCCAACGCATAAGTGAGATGCGATTTCTTAAAATATATGATAGGTATATACTTGCGACCAATGAAATACATTGAAACTGTGGTTGCGACCTCAGCCCCTAGATATGCAATTGATGTTCCTATATAAGAGAAGAACGGGATCAAACACAGGTTGAGAATCAAATCTGCAACCGCTCCAATACCGCAACACAAAGTCACGACATTGATTTTTCCCTTAGGAAATAATACCTGAATGCCAAAGACATTGGAGATGGCAACCATTAATATAATAGGTGCAATAATCTGTGATGGCAATATAGAATGTTCAAACTTGACACCACATAATGCTGTAATGAGACTTGGAGCACAGAAGATGAGACCAATCGTCATCGGAAGTGCTATCGCCAAAGTGAAGTCGTATGACTTTTGAATCAAACGATTGAATTCATCTTCCCTGTTCTCAGCAATGAGATGTGATGCTCTTGGCATCATAACTGAACCCAGGCAGGCTGACATAGTCAACAACATTTGCATCACCTTGGTTGCTGCCGCGAAGTATCCTACAGCCAATGCATTCTTCAAGAATCCCAGCAATACTGTATTCAGTTGGAGATAAATACTGGTTACTACAGAGAACGAGAAGACCTTTAAGACAGGCTTGATGTGTCGCTTGATATGAAGTTCTGAGAAGATGATGTTCTCACGATGGATGTACTTACGAAGGCGGAAGAAGTTGAAGATATTGCCACCTAAGACTCCAAAGACGGTATAACAACCATAGTAGAGTAAATCTGTCTTACTCTTCACAAAGATGAATAAGAGAACGACAGAAACCGTCTTGATGATAAGTCCTCGTATGGTGATATATTTAAAATCCTCTATTCCCTGATAAAACCATTCACAGCCGATAGCCGTAAAAAAGATGGTTAGACTCAGAATCAAGAACAATGGTATGTTGACTTGAATCTGCGGAACAGTCAAACAAAGGATGGCGACGATAGCGTATCCAACCAATGTCAGCATCGAATGCAGCAATAGGATCTCCATCGCCGTTCGATTCATCTGTACCACATCACTTCTATCTCTTGCTATCTCTCGGATGGCATACATCGGTATGCCTAAGCAAGTAAACAAGGAGATATAACTGATAATGGACTGGAAGAAATTGATCTGTCCGATACCATCTGCCTCTATCACTCGGCAAACGTAAGGAAAGGTTATCAATGGGAACAGCATCTGAGTTCCCGTATTGATAAGGTTGAGTATATAATTAACTTTTACTGATTGTGCCATTAGTATAAATCTACATTGATATCGAATGGAGAATCAAAGTCTTTCAGCATAGCATGTTTTGTGTCTTTCTCAGAGAGATTGGCATGCTCTGTAGGTATATTCCAATCAATACCGAGGGTTTCATCGAGAATCGAGATACCTCCATCTGCCTCTGGATGATAGAAGTTATCACACTTGTATTGGAAGACTGCTGTTTCTGAGAGAACGGCGAAACCATGGGCAAAGCCTTTTGGGATGAAGAACTGGCGATGATTGTCTTCTGTCAGTTCTACTGCCACATGCTTGCCATAGGTTGGTGATCCTTTGCGGATATCTACAGCTACATCAAGCACTCTACCTTTTACGCAACGTACCAGCTTGCTCTGGGTATATGGTGGGCGCTGGAAGTGCAAGCCTCGCATTACGCCATAGCTGCTCATAGACTCGTTGTCTTGGCAGAAGTGAACACTGTGTCCCAGAATTGGGGCAACCTTTTCTTCAAACTCTCGTTCGCTGAAGCTCTCGAAGAAGTAGCCACGAGAGTCGCGGAAGAGGCGTGGCTCTATAATGAGAACGCCTTCTATTTCTGTTTTTACTATATTCATTGTTTTCTAATATTCTAAATTCTTTTTTAGTGTTTGATTTTTCTCTTCAAGTATTGAAAGGAGATACTTGCCATAGTCATTCTTCAACATAGGCTGAGCATTCTCTCTCAACTGTTCTGCGGTAATCCAACCCTGACGGTATGCGATGCCTTCCAGACAAGCTACCTTCAAGCCCTGGCGCTTCTCCAAGACTTCGATAAAGGTAGATGCCTCTGAAAGGGAATCATGAGTTCCGGTATCAAGCCAGGCAAATCCTCTAGCCATGGTCTGCACCTTCAACTGTTTATCCTTCAAGAACTCCTGGTTCACCGTTGTGATTTCCAACTCACCACGAGCGGAAGGCTTGATATGCTTAGCTACTTCTACCACCTTGTTTGGATAGAAGTATAAGCCTACTACGGCATAGTTGCTCTTTGGATATTCAGGCTTCTCTTCAATGCTCAGGCAATTGCCTTGCTCATCAAACTCGGCTACACCATATCGTTCCGGATCACTTACACGATAGCCAAAAACGGTAGCCTTGTTATTCTGTTCTGCATCTACAACTGCCTGATGCAGCATCTGATTTAATCCTGCACCATAGAAGATATTATCGCCTAATACGAGGCAAGCAGAATCATTACCAATGAACTTCTCACCGATAATGAAGGCTTGTGCTAAGCCATCCGGTGATGGCTGCTCTGCATACTCAAACTTCACACCTAATTGGCTTCCATCGCCTAAAAGGCGCTTGAAGCCTGGCAGATCAAATGGTGTTGAAATAATGAGTATTTCACGGATACCTGCCAACATCAATACTGATATTGGGTAATATATCATCGGTTTATCGAAGATTGGTATCAGCTGCTTGCTGATACCCTTTGTGATAGGGTACAAACGAGTACCGCTTCCACCTGCTAATACTATTCCTTTCATATAATTATTATTTATTGATCAATAACATTTTTCGAAAACCTACCCGTCCTTCCTTACCGTTAAAGAAGGAGTTTTTTCTACCTCTCCGTCTCTCCTGCAAGGAGAGCTCCACATCCTTACCATGCCTTCCCTTCTCAGAAAGGAAGGATGTAACCGCCCTACTCGGTGCTCGGAACCGCTACGCTCTAAGGTTGGCGGACCATCAAAGGTCTTCGCCATGTTGTGCAGGATGGAACTGCCGTAATCATTACAAAGCACAAAGTACATCTCAGCCTTTAACTCTATATGAAGTATCTCAATTATCATTAAAAACTTGGGAATCATTCATTTTCAATCCATTCATATCCTAAAGCGCTTAGCAATTCACTTTTTCTAGAACACCACTTTCCAGTCCATTGAACACGTAATGTTTTAGTTTGTGGTTTAATTCCATCACATACCATTTTAAAAGTTATATCCAAAAAGCCTGATTGATGTTCTGCATCAACCTCAAAATTCCAAATCACCAAATCACATGGGAATCAGGATTCGGACACTTACTTATTACATTTACATTTGAATATCACTACCAATCCTTTGAAACGCTAAGTTCATCTCGTTTTTGATCAACTAACTCATGTAAGTTTTTTATGCTATCAGTCAGTTCTTTATGACCATCTTTTTTATCATATTTTAAAAATTTTAGAATTAAAGTTTTTTCCATTATGTCAAACTCTTCCGCTGACAAGGAATCTTTAGGTGTTATAAAGAAATGTTTTCTTTTATATTTATTTCGATACGTATAATCTTCCAACAATAACTGAATATCAGGATCATTTAGACCTGCACCAATAAAAACAAATGTATGAGTTAGCAAAAGTGCATCTAAAACAGAATAAAACTGTGCATATTCACTCCTTGCTTTTGCATAATCCGCTTTAGTGAATATTATATCATCTCCAGCAGTTATATCACCGTGGCTTTTAATTATCAATCTATGAGCAGAGCGAATAACATCTGCAATATTATTATCATTATATTTTACCACAACGACATCATTGCCAGGAATAGAATGAACATACCTTTCGTATATTTGATCAAAATTTGGAGTTACTACAATACGAGAATCCAACTGTTCTATTTCTTCATGAATTGTAGCTTTCAAAAAGTGTTTATCAAAAAACTCGCTTTTCAATAAATCCTTATAGTCATCAGGCCCCAAATGTTTTCTCAACAATTCACACGCCAATAATAAATCACCATTATTGATAGCTTTAGAAACTACACCTTTCTGCTTTTTCGTTACAGTATTTGGTAATCTATTAATTCCCAATTTAAGCACTTCAACCCATGTTTTTGGCCTTTCTCCAGCAGCATTTTTAGAATTTGCAGAAACACCCGACCCCAAAAATAAAACGCATCTACGCCGAGCAATATCTTGAACAAGTTTATCTGGCCAATCTATCATAATAATCAATTGAATTAAGTAATTTATCAACTATAGCTTCAAAAACGATTTTGCTATCTTGTACCTTTTTGAAATGAGCCCCAACAACCCCATCACTTCCCGACAACTTATATATTGGCTTAGATGCCATTTGAGACAATGGTATCAAACTATTCATTGTAGGAATACTTCCTATACATAATTCAGGAGAATCAGGAGAATTATCATAGAAATCAGCCAAATATGACTTTATCTTATCTGGCATTCTTTGAATTATTCTATCATATGCCTTAACAGGACGCTTAATGCCTGCATTTGTTTTTGTATTATACTGTTGACTAACATAACCTAAAAATCTTGGGGAAACTGTCAAAACAGTACCTCCTATTTCATATTCTTCATCATTTTCTTTTCGAATTTTTTCGAGTACATCATTTATCTTTGCCTGCCAGACTTCTAGAGAACGCCCAATATTTTCAATAGCTTTGAGGCTAAAAATATCAGAAGACATCGGAATAATGAAATAATCACAATTTAATAAAATCAATCTATTTAAAGAACCTAGTGAAGGTCCCATATCAAATAATACGTAATCATAATCGCCTTCTATTTTTTCAAAGATATTTTTTAAAAAGAATGTTGAAGCTAAGGATCTTTCACGAAATGGAGAATTTAAGGATATCCATTCATTACTAAACAAATCCTCCGCAACTGCTAATTTAGTATCTCCTAGGACTACATCAATACCAAATCCATCAGAATGAACTTTAGGGATTGAATCATAATCTAAATTTTTATTTCCTTTCTTAATTGGTGTTACCAAGCTATAAATTGTCTTTGTAGCCTTATCACTATACATCTCCTCAATTTTCTCTTGAGAAAACAAATAGATAGTTGCGTTACATTGAGGATCTGCATCAATTAACAGAACTCGCTTGCCTTTATCCTTTAAGCAAGCTGCAAGATTACACAGTAATGTCGTCTTACCGACACCACCTTTATTATTAAATACAGCTATTGTTTTCATTGTATAATTAATTATAAACGATCACTTTAGGTACGTTAAGCCCTAAAATGAATGCTTTTTTATATCTTTTAAGAAAAAATCATTTGAATTTATGCCCAAGCAGTAACAGTAGCCAGCTGCCATCAATGAGCGAGTAAGTCTACCAATTTGTCCTTTGCCGTTTTCTTGATTCTGCGGAACACACATTGAGACATAGTACTTGCTTTCTTCGCTTATATTCATTTTGTCCCAAATTTAAAATTCGGGGCAAAGGTATATATTTTAATTAACGTACGCATGACATCCTAAAGTGACTGCTTACTTACAATTATTTTTTCTTCTTTTTCTTTGAATCTTTAGCGTTTTGCAATTGAGAGAAATCTATCTGACTATAGATACCTTCCATCTCTGCAAGAGCCTTGCGGAAATTTTGATTTTTCCAATCATTAAAATCCATCTCTATTTCATCTGCTTTTACTGCATTATAAAAGCATTCTTTTTGTTCTTGTTCAGAAATGTATTTTTGATCACCATTCTTTATTAACTGATGAATGATTTCTGCCAAATCGCCCATCTCATACAATGTTGGTACTACAATATTTGTATGAAGACTCCGACATTGCAAATATGGCGTGCTACTTGGGGCATAATGAAATTTGAATTTGTCCAATGCTTTATCAGGTATCTTCACACACCAAAGATCTTTTATTTTCTTTGTACAAAGATTAAAAGCCAATGCCAACTTGATAACATCTACACTACCATCATCTTTCCAAACAGAAATATCATTATCAAGAGTACGTAAATCAGATATAGAAACTGCATCATGCAATTGTCTTTCAACCCATTGCCCCTCTTCTATTTTTCTAAGATAGTACATCTTTTTCGAATTATATCCTTTAAATGGTTATACTTGATTTGTAACCAAGGGTCAGCTGGCTCCTCAAAATCCTCAATTATTGATAGAGCTTTCTTATTACACCAATGACCGAGAAGACTCAAATTCTTTGACTGTATTACGTGTGACTTTATCACCTTAAATGTGACAGCTAACATAGATGCTTGAGGCTGAACCTCTTCATAGTCGAAACAAAGAAACAAATCTATCAGCTTGACTACAAAAAGTTCATTCTTCTGATAATTCCAAAATAATTGTTCAAGCCAAGTAAGGAAAATAACTTTATTAACTGCAATTTGTCTTCGTGCGAAAACTAATATTTCAGGTTCTATACTTTCGTCAAAATCAGTTTCTATTAAATAAGATACAAAATAGTCTTCATATTCAGACATTCTCTTTAGCTTCTGTTCATCTGAAATATTAGAAGATACATTCTGAATCCCCCATAAATAATCCTCAGAAGAATCATTTGCAGAAACATCTATTGACAGATTTCCTCCTGCAATATTTTGTAAAGAAGAAAAATCAACTATTTCTGGAGTTTTAATTTCCTGCTGAAAATAAGACAGGAAGATATTATAGTTTTCCATACTTCTTCTTTTTTAACTCTATTAATTTTAAAACCGGAGCATCATTCTCATGCCCATTAGGTATAACAGGTCTGTCCGTTGGCAATATTGCCATAGAATTTGGATCATTTTCTCCAATTGTCCATGCTTCCCTAAACTCTATATTAGTTACAGGAATCACATGAGGATAACGCTTCTCTGGGTCTGACGACATCTGAGCATTATCTATCTCAACTGCACTTATACCTGCAAAATGATATTTAGAATACAGCCTTTCAAACATATCCAGGTTACTACTGTCCTTTGCTTGCATTAAATGAAAACGAGACGTAGCAACAACATAACGACCTGAATCAAGAGGTATTTTCTCCAAATCAGGAGCAATGATAACTTTATACCACATTGGATGTTCTTTATCCACCCCTTTGATAAACGTAAGCTTAAGATTTAATATCTTAGCACGATAGTCACTTTCCCATTTTTCTAAAATCCCTTTCGCATGCTTATAATGCTTAAACATCAATAGTATAATTGGAGGTTCTGAGCCATCGTAAGGCATCATATAACCACAGCCAGACCATAGAGCCTTGTCCCACAAAGGATAGTCAATCAAATCTGTTATTATCTGATTAGCCTGTTTTCCTCGCCTTTCTTCTGATTTCTCTGAGTTTTTGGCATTCTTATTAGGATATTTCTCAAATTTTGGTAGCCACCATTGCTCTATGCCTATTTTATAATCAGAATTGAACACAAGTTTAAACTCTCGCTGATAGTTTGACAAAATTACCAATCTATCCCGTAAACCATCCTCAACATTTTTCTTATCAAACATTTCCTTTGCATTTATCGTTTGCGAATTTAGTGTCAAGAAGAATGTCAAGAATTGAGTACAAAGGTTCCAATAATCCTGCTCTGTAGCTGTAACTTGGTTTATATTAATCTTATATTCTGTTGTTTTACTTCCTTTCTTAACCGTAGTCTTCCCAGAATTCTTAACTTTTAAAACAATCTCAATCTTAGGAAAAGCAATAGCTATATCCTTTGCATTCATTGTTGCGAGAAAAGACTCTATAAAGGACAACAACATTTCTGCATAAGCCTGACTTTTTTCATCACCATAAAATGTCACAACAAATGTACATCCATTAACAAGTGTTTTTAGGCTTGTAATCTTTTTGTTTGTAAAAAATGGCTTAAATAATGATATTGATGAATCTACCAATCCGGCTATATGTTCTTTGCATTTTGGATCTGCCAATATTATATCCTTGAATTCTTGGCTTGTTTTCTCTTCATACCCTAATCTATAAAGTATTGTATCTTTTGAAACAATAAGTTCAAAATGCTTACAGATATCAGGCATCATTGACCATTCCTGTTCACTGCATGGCGAAGCCAAGGATATAACAGCCAATATGGAATCTATTTCCTGTCGCTGCTGATAATAGGAATCATCTATGAAAGATGGGTGAATGGCAACAATCCTATCAAGCAAAAATAACCAATTAATAAAGGCATTGATATTTCCGACTCTCAACTCATGTCTACATAGTTCAAACAAAACTGTTACGATAAGATGGTCTATTAAACCATCTGTCTCTATCTTATGGAACATTAAGCTCAATGCTTTAACAAACAGATTTTTTGCACTATACATGAGGTCAAGCTCTTTATAAGCAAACGCCAACATTCCAGCAGCTTGGACAAGTCTACCTTTCGTTTCTTCCTTTTGGAATCCTACTATACATTTTCCAAAATGCCTGATAGCATTAAGATTATCTTCCTTTTCTAAGTTTTGTACTCCTCGGGTAAAATGAACTTCAGCCGATGATATTTCCGAATGTCTCTTGGCACTTTCGTCAGCAACCATATCAACAATCTCCTCAAAAACAGGATTGTCAGATACTAAAGTACCTATTTGTCTTATAATCTCAGCATGCATCTCAAAAGAAATATCAATATGACAAGGAACCTCTTTAAGTGCATCTCGAAGCAGCACAAGAGGCTCTGCTATATTTTCTCCCTTAATTTGAGAGTTGATAATCTGAGTTTCAAGAAGACTAATTTTCAGATATAGATATGAACTTTTATGCTCGTCATCCTCAGATAGTTTTTGAAATAAGTCATTCCAATACTTTTCTTCATTTTGAATGCTCTGTTCTTTTTGGAAAAGGTTAAAGACTATGGCTGTATTTACTAAATTATAGAGATTATAGCATTTCTCTATACGTATAGGATTAATTTCCTTTTGCAACATATCCTTCAACTGAAGATATTGCTGATACATTTCATCAGGTTCCTCAAACCAAAAAAAGGATGTCCAACCTATTTGATAGATTACATTGAATACCTGCTGACTTGTTCCATATTTTCTTGCTTGTTCTAAAGAAAGAGAGAATCTTCCTTTAATTTCAATTTTAGGAAGTTCTAATTCTCGTGATAAAATAGCAGCAGCCAATAGATCATCAATATAAGCTGTATCCAATCTGCCATTTAACTTGGTCACGCCAATTCTACTGTCTATTTCTGCGAGTTTTTCTCTTTTTCTTTTGTCACCAGCTCCCTCGATTTTCACTTCTTTAAATTGATCATCCAAATTAAGAGTTTTGATAGCTATATCATAACAATCTCTTTCAAAAACGGCCTGCTTATACCAATTCAAATCAAAGATGTAAACATCAACTGAATAGTCAGCCTTATTCTTATCATACTGTTCGGCCTTTTTCTTGGAAGGGACAAATTGGTTCGTGCAAAAGAAAATTTTATTAAATCCTCTACCTGTTCCAACAATTTTCTGTACATCACTTTTAATTTTGGAAGCCCAGTCTTCCTTACAACTTATAGCAAAAGCCCATTTTTCGTTACCTTTACAAGCATCTGAATAATACCATTTTTCAGAAACATTATCATCCACAGGATAGGTCTCAAGGTCTGTCTTTCCATCACCTCCACCAGCAGGACCTGTCGATGGAATCAGGTTAGGGGTAACCAGTTTACCTACCATTTGTCTGGTCATTTCCTCAAACTGGTCTTGCTTCATATTTTTTGACAGATTGTTCATATAGAAGCAAAACATATCTTCTCCCATAGCTTTTTCGGTATGAGAATCTGAAAAATATTCAGGTCTCATCTTCCTATAAAACTGATAAGGGCTTTTGCTATCTGCCGTATCTATTTCCATTCCCAAAATATTCATATATCTTTCCTCCATTGATTTATTGTAAAAACTTCGAGCTTAAAGATTTTTGTAGATCTGTGTCTGTACTAGCGTAAGCGGTCACTTTAGGTACGTTAAGCCCTAAAATGAATGCTTTTTTATATCTTTTAAGAATAAATCATTTGATTTTATGCCTAAGCAGTAACAGTAGCCAGCTGCCATCTATGAAAATGCATTAATCAACCTATACTTGGCTTATGGCTAAACATTTCTATCGTTTCTCCAAATTCTGCCAATACTTTACCAAGATTAGGATTGTCATTTCTGATGATTACAGAAGCCACATTGTCTATTCCATACTCATCTAACAAAGTAGATGTCACCATTGTAAAACGATTACGATACTTATATGTATCGAACCAGTTCTTGAACAACCTTCCTCTCATCAATTGCTTGCCGTCACTTGTAGAGCATAAAAACAACATCGTCGCCTTATTGGCATTGAAGAATTCCTCTACAATTGCTATGACCGTAGCTTTAACCTTTTTATCACGAGGTGATTTCACACCGTTGAGATTACCTATGATAAATTCGTAGGACTCATCGGATCGAATCAAATCATCAGGCATAAAGCCGATTGAAAACTCAGCTCCTGAATCTGCGATAAAAGTATATGCACCTTCTTGCGTATCTTCTTTCACTGCATATGGTGCATAACTATTAATCTTGACTAAATCTAATTTTTTCATTCTTACAACACACAAAATGATTCTGCTTCCTTACCGGTTCTGCGGCGATAGTCTTCACGCATACGCTTTTCCATTTGTGCTATGTATTCTGCCTTTCGCTCTCTAGAAGCCTTGAAGCGACGCATAAAATCTGCTTTTTTTTCTTCTATGTTCATAACGTAATCTCCTTATTAATTATACATTTTTGTGCAAAGATATACTTTTTCTATGATACCGCCAAATGTTTTTTGAAAAAAGTTATTTTCCCAAAATAAGCTAAAGGTACTTCTGTTCTTCTATCACCAGTTTGCTCAATACCGGCAAGAGCTTTTCTATCTTGCGGCACTTCACCTTATTATAATAGAAGTCTATATCATCGAGGAGGTCATAAGCCTGGTCTTCGGGCATATCACCACCATAACCGCCCTCCGGTGCTCAGAACCGTTACGCTCTAAGGTTGACGGGGCATCAAAGCCCTCGCCATGTTTTGCGGGATGGGACCGCCATACGGGCTAACGGTGATTTACTGTTTCTATTAATCTAATCCAATTCCATCTCATCATATTTCAACTCTCTTCCTCCCATCTTCCTTACATGAGTATATGCATACTTTGAGTAAGAAAGAAGGGCAGACAGAATCTTGCCACCATCCACTTCGATGATAGAGCTTTCTTTTTTGCCGAGGCTGTCGATGGAGCAGAGGGTGATGCCTTGGTGCTCGTCGTTCTCATCGTCAGAACATATCCAATAGCGGTCATGAAGAGGACCATCCTTTGAATTGTCGTCATACCATACAAAGTTGAGGCTAAGGGTATTGGTTACTCCTGATGAAATAGACCTCCATGATGTGGTGTAATCCTCATTTTGATATTTCTGACGATGGGTAAGTATTCTTATCTCCAAATCGTTGTTGATGTCGCAGAGCTGCTTGATAATAGCGAGGTCTTGTGGCTTGAAATATGGGTCGATAATGGTCAGTGTGTTGTAATTGAATGACTGATACCAATTCAAAATGTAAGCCTTGGCTTTCTCCTCTTCTCCTACTTGGATATAGCCATCATCGGTGAAAGTACTTGTACGGATCAAACTCTCTACACGGTCAATCCGTTCTTTGGTGTCGGCAGCCAACGAAAGGACCAGTTTCAAATTGTAACGGAAGGCACGATGCATGTTGAGCAAGAAGTCCTTGTTCTGCCTAGACTGCTTGTACTTGCGGTACACATCCTCCATGATATACAAAATAGCAAATTTGGCATCATCTATGTTATGGTCGTAAATGTGCTTGATGGAAAGGTCGAGAATGCGATTCAATTCCAACACTTGGCCTTTGCCGTTAAGCAGGTTGTCAAGTTGCTTGGTAAAGAATTTCACTTGCTCACGACGGTTAAGGTTATCTATCGTATCTAACTTGTCGTGTGCCTGTTTCAACTTCTTAGCTGATGATATATGACTAAGCAACCGGTTCTTATATTGCACACGGGCTGGATCCTTGTCGAGATTGTTAACCATCTCTTCCGCTAATTCTGGCTTGTGCTGATAAACCATATCTATCAAGCGTTTATAATCATCGAGCGTTCCATTCAGGCGAAGGCTTCGCATGGCAGTTTCGGCAACAGGCTTAACCAGGTTGCCAAGATTATTCTCCACACACTCATTGATGCTCAAATCGAGTCGGTTCACCTTATCGAAAGTAGAGGATATTGACTCTGCCAGTTCTATGCCTTTTTCAAAGAACACTTCTTTGTCTCCCTTCTTCTGGAAATAAGGGGCTATCTGAAGAAACAGGAATGCCTTGTCTGCTTTGTTGTCGATACGATCAATGGCATCAAACCAGGTTTTGCTGTCCTTATTAGAGAACTCTGATTTAGAATGGCGCAAAGCTGCAAGACAGGCTATCTTATAACCATCATGCTGGATGCCAAAGCGAGTAGGAAGTTTCTCGTTCACGATTCGCTCTATCTCATTGACAATTGCATTCTTCTGATTACTACTTAATGTCTGCTTAGGTTTTCCTTCTTTCAGACTCTTGGCAATGATATTGACCACCTGATAGAAAATTTCATCGTTGGTAGAATGCTCCAGAATGGCTATAAGGTCTTGATAGTCCTTGTATTCCAATGGGTATGCCTGATATTCCGCAGATACCCCAGACAGAGAGGCTTCCTTGCAGAAGATGAATTCTGTTACATGCTTTAAACAGTCGTTCATGAACTGCTCATCGTAGCGGGTCAAGAGAGAATAAAGGGTATCCCTGCTATAATAGAACATGGCTGGCGCAATGCCAAAAATGACTATTTTCTGATCCAATACCGAACAGGTGTCAAAATGAGCAGGGAAATATTTTCCGCATAGTTGGTTGAATTGCTTGGTATCGTTGGCAAGATAGTACTCCAAAGCGATATTGCTCCAAATAACAGCTTTCTCGCCATCTGACAACTGCGCATCTATATCATCTGCAAACTGCGTCAAGAGCTGTTCGTCTTCGCACATGCCATATCGTACAAGAAGTCCCATTGAACGGGAATAAAGTTCGAGGGCTATGTCGTATGCCGTGATACAAGATGATGATGCCAAGAAACACTCAGTCTTCATCTTGCGACATTTTTTCAGGATGTCCTCGGCATCGCCACTTGAGACTTTGGCAAAGTTCTTTGCCAGGAAAAAGCCACATTCGATTCTTTCTTTCAACATCTCTATAGACTGCCAATTGTCTAATACTAAACCTTTAATCCTATTGGCAAATGAATCCTCAGGAAAGTGTTTTGTCATCCACAAGTATATACGCATAAAGATGATAACCTTGCGTGACGGACGTTCCAATTTCTCAAAATAATGAAAATTGGCTTTCAACACTGAAAGGAATGCCTCATGATTTATCTGTTCGGCATAATACAACATGCGAGACAGTAATTCGAGAGGGTTCTCACGGTTGTCGTAGGTATTGTCGGTCTTGGCAATTAAATCGAAAAACTTATCCAGCTTCACCTTTTTCTCTTCCTGTTTCAACAGATACTGACTGGCAGCCAAGGAATAGGCTCGCTTCTTGCGTTCCGTTGTGTTGATTTGGTCTATCAACTCATCTATCATCGTTGGGTAATCACATACCAATGCCTTGATTGGTTCTTCCACCACTTTCAGATGATAGGCGGTTTCTTCCAAAAGGTGTCGGATACCCGATATGATGTCACGGCGTATGTCGCCAGTGGAACAGCCCAAAGTATTCTCTGTCTCTGACCGTTTGCCCAGATAGTCAAACCTGCCTAACAGCTTTGACAGACAAGACACACGAACCGATTCGTCTTCCAAATCACAGATGTAGAGATACAGAAGTTCAAGTCGGGACTTGCTCTCCTCAGGAAGGATGTCTTTTGTTGCCTCAATGATAGTCAGTTCGGCATCCACATAATCAAACGTCGGGTATTTGATGGTGTCGGTGAGAGATTCGATATAAGCCATAGCCTTTTTCATCTCTTCGGGCGTCATCTTTGACATAGAATGACAAACGGTGTTGAGAATCTTAGCTTTCGGCATATCTGTATCTGAAACTGCCACTATCAATTGAATAGCTTGCAAAACAGCTTTGCCAATATTTTCCTTGTTCTCATGCTCAGGCAACCATATCTGCAACAAATGCAGCTTACGGGAATTGCTTGGCAGTTTAGCCAACTCACCCAAGAAGTAATCAACCGAGACATCTGCAAACAAGTTCTTGGCGGCATGAGTGAACGTGCGCAACTCATCGTCCTCAATCTTGGCACTGACCATATCGAAATTGGTTACGTTTCCTGTTTCTGCATCCGTCTTGTTTGACATCAACGACATCAACGTGTAAACCCTATCGGCATTAACTGTCTCCTTGTTTGCCTTTGCCACTTTGTCAACAATGGCTATAGCTGACTCATAATCTATTGGCATCAAGAGTTTTGCCAACTCAATGGCTTTGCTTGGTATTTTCTCAAACTGTATGGTAGATACAAGTTGGTTAATGTTCTCTTTCAGTACCTCATAGTCGGAAGGGTTCAACAAATCCTTCTTTCTGGCTATAAGCAGAAATGACTTCAGGCGTTCCTCTGAAAGATACACATTACGAGATAATGCCAATGCTTGCTCGGAATGTCCAGTGGCAAGAAGAGCTTCCAGTTCGTTGTCCCACAACTCATTTTTCTCAATCTCACGAGACATGGACTTATTGAGAGCAAAACGGAACAGGGTTGCCGCATATTTCTCCGGTTCATCCTTGCAGGCTTCATAGCCAAACTCGCACTGCTCGTTGAGAGCTGCCTGAGAATGCTTGTTGACAAGTATCTTCTGGATATTGTCCCTGCTGAGAAAGTTTACCAGCTGGTCTGTCTTATGCAAAGTCTTCATGAGGGGTGGGATGAAGCTGCAATGGGAAATCATATATTGTGGCATCTGCAAAACATGGAGTATCTTCAACTCTATGTTCTGCTTCAAACTCGTCAACTGACGCTTCAGGTATTTATGAAAGCCCTCATTAATGAGGGTACAAATACCCGACGGATCTATATGTACAAACTCCTTATATTTCTCAGACACCCCAAGAAATTCATCTTCTGACAGCGACAAGATGGCTGCTGCCACTGGCACTTGAAGAGGAAACTCCGTATAGGTCAATAAAGCGAAGAAATCATATGTCAAAGTTTCGTTTGTATCAAATATATGATGAAAATCAGCATCATACAAATCGGTAGTGCCTGATGCATTTGATGCAACCAAATCCTTCAGCTTACCTTTCTTTATATAACGGTTGAGCACTGTTTCCATGCGGCTTCCCAATCCTCTTGTGATGTCGCATAGGGCTTGAAGTTCTTCTTCATTGATGTCTGAAACCGATTTACGGAAATAATCCTTTACGTCGGCATCACCAAACGGAATTATCTCGTATTCACTGATACTCAACTTGGAACAGGAAGGTATGATATTCTTGATATCTTCTTTCTTGCCTGAAAAAATGAAGCGACCATTGTTCCAAAACATCTTCTCTAAAAAACGTTTGACACTCTCAACCTTTTCTGGCGGAACATGATCAAAACCATCAAAGACGAAGTATAATGGCTTATCAGAACGTTTGATTTTCCGATAAACGGATGGCCATAATGCAGTAATGTTGGCTTTCTCTGCATCCCTAATGTCGAAAAGTTCATCTGCCCCGTAGGCATACCAGTACAATTGCTCCACAACGCTGTGCTCCATCACATCCGCATCCATCAACATAATGTCAAGGCCATCGTTGAAATAGCTCATACAGTTACGACCATGCTCCCTGGCAAACTGCGCCAGCACTGTGGAAACGCCAACACCCTCTTCACCATATAGGCAAAGAACATTATCTTCTACCAAACGCTTTTCGCACAAAGCAAGTATCTCCTTGCGGATGATTTCGTTGGAGACTGGACATGGTTTGGTATCACTATAGTAAAACATGTCGAGTATAGAGCTTTCTGCAATGGCCTCCTTGTTACAAGGACGGTTGCTCAGCACTTTCCTGGCATATTCTGCTCCATAGAAATTCTGTATGGCATATTTTGCATTAGGCAATATCTGCACGTTACTCTGCTTGATATCGAATGTATTTTGCTCTTCTGACATAAATATGAATTTAAAGAGGGTTAGGATACTTTCCAAAGTATCTTAGGATACTTGGCGAAGTATCTTAGGATACTTGCCCATGTATCTTAAGATACTTTTTTGGGGGTGTTTTAGCGACCTGCTTGACGGATCGTCTTTTTGCGGGCCGTCCAGGCAGTATTGATTGCCACCCGGATGTTGTCGATGGTCTGTCCTTTCTCCCATTTCGGAACGAAGGGAAGGAGAAGGGAAATGAAACTCTGCTTCACTATCAGCTCATCGGTGAGGGATGGCTCTTGCTGTCGCATGGTTGCCACCACCTCGCCCAGGTCTCTCGCAGTCTTGCAGGAGCGAAGGAGGGTGATGTAGCCTCGCAAGGATTCCACCTTATTTATATATATAGACAAAGCCTGTTCTTCCTCGGTGAGAGGTTGAGATGCTTCGCCATCCTTGGCAAGCGTCTTCTCTGCGAACTGGTCGCCATAGAAGTTTTGCTCTGCCTTTGTAGCGTTGGGGAGGATTTGGTTATTGCCTCCGTATATGTTGAAAGTTACATCTGACATCGTATAAAGGTAAAAAAGTAAAAAGGTAAAAGGGTAAAAAATGACTTGCTGGCTATGATTTCTTAATGATTTTCTTAACCTTATTCAATAGATATTCAACGTTTTTCAATGCCTTTCAACGGAATTGTTTTCGGTCCACGGATGTTGTATCTTTGCAACAGCTTAAACGAAGAACGAAGAGTGATGAGTGAAGAATTCAATACCCGGGGTGCTCGACATTCGAAGTTTGGAGTAGCTGACAGTTTTAGTATTAACAATTTAAAAGAAAGGAATCGATTATGATTGAGTATTCTATTTACATGATGGGTAATCCTATCAAACCAGAGGAGCCTCAAAAGGCTTATGCCAAGAACCAAGTTCGTGAAATCTGGGACTTGAATAAGTTTTGCAAGCACATTGCTTCACACAACGCTGGCTACAGCCGAGGTATGGTGAAAGCCATCCTGTCGGACATGTGCGACTGCATTGTAGAGCAACTGCTCAACGGCAACAAGATTAAACTCGGTGAGTTTGGTGTCTTTAGCATCTCCATCAACTGTGAGGGTGCGGAGTCGCTGGAGAAGTTTACCGAGGAGAACATCAAGTCGGTGAACATCAAGTTTAACCCTGGTGTGGACTTTGAGAACCTTGTTGATAAAGCTGAGTTCAAGCTCGTGGCAAGCCGTGCTGGTCAAGCTGCCTTGCTCAAGGCTGAAAAGGCGAACGAGACTACCGTTGACCTGGAGGCTGCGAAGAAGAAGCCTACCAAGGACGACAAGAATGACAACAAGCCATCGGGTGATGGTGGTGATACACCAAACCCTGGCGGTGGAAGCAGTACCGACTCTGGCACCGACGGTAGCGGTGATGGCCTGGAGTAGGATTCTCCCTGTGACTGCATCCTGCATAGTGCAGGGTGTGGTCACCCCTTCAAACTTATGTTTCACTTTTAAACACATTTCTGATTATGAAGAATTTTAATGATGGTTCCAAGAAAATTTCTTGGGTTTCAATTTTGAATGCTGCTGTTCAAGCTTTGATTGCAGCTCTTACTGCACTGGGAGTAAGCTCATGCGCAAATGCCTTATAGCAATGTTAAGTGTTGAATGTTGAATTATGAATTGTGAATTATGAGACAAAGTCAATATATGTCGGCTAACGACATTAAATATCTGGTTTTGCATTGCTCGGCTAGCCGATGCAATGAGGACTATAGTGTAGAACAGCTGCGACGCGACCATAAGGCGCGTGGGTTTTATGACATCGGCTACCACTTCTACATCCGTAAGGATGGAACGATGACGCAGCACCGGATGCTGTTGGAGGTTGGTGCTCATGCCAGACCTTATAATAGATGCTCTATCGGCATCTGCTATGAGGGAGGGCTCGATGAGCAAGGCAAACCTTGCAACACCATGACAACAGAGCAGGAAACGAGACTCATTGACCTTTTCAGGAATCTGAAGATTCTCTTTCCGAAAGCGAAGATTGTGGGGCATCGGGATTTGCCGGGGACTACTCCCAAAGAGTGTCCGTGTTTGGATGCGGGCAGCTGGGCTGCTCATCATCATCTCGATTAATACTCTGTTACTGGCGAGGTACTTTTCCTCGTCAGTACCACTTGCTTAATATCTGACATTTTCATATACTCTATTCGATTTTTTGCAAGTATGCTTTAGGAATATATCCTGTCGTAACAGCACACAACCCCTTGATACTCACATAAAGTTTATGATCTTTTTTGATACGGACGACATAGCCTTCCGCTCCTTTCAAAGGACCTTCAATGACTCGGAACTTATCGCCTTTGGTAAACTTGGGATTATACTCATCGTAAAAATCCAGTCCTTCAACACCAGAAGTTGCTACAATATTGAAGATTTTCACTTCACGTTCTGAAATTTTAGAAGGTTCTTTCAAGTTCTCAGAATTTTTGCCACGATAGAGCATCACTTTATTGAGAAACATACGCTCCATCTCTTCTGCTTCTATTCTCGTGGTACGGAAAAGAATAAGAGATGGCATAATAGGAACTTCCTTCACCAGACTCTTTTTCTTATTCTTGTCCCAATATTCTTGTTTCACATCATAAATATGCTCTATCCCTTGGGCAACGAAATATGCCTTGATAGGCTTTCCTTTCCCAAAAAATATCTTGAATGCGTACCAACTCTCCTCTTTGTCTGGTTGTATCATTGTTTATTTTTTCTATTTTAATCAGGGTGTACTTCTCATTCCCCCGTGTCGTGAAATCATGTTTCAAAACACTTGGCAAGAAAGGGTTGGTTAGTCTATTTCCAATAACGGAAACCTCTAATCACAGACGTACTCCTGATCCAAGAGCATGATAGTCTGCAACCCTTGGAATGATTAGCTGTCCGATTCCTTTGTCCTCAAAATCCTTCCCTCAATCACTCCCGTTCTTCTGAATCTCTATATAAGAGACACAGAATCTTACCGCAAAGATACGAAAATTGTTGGAAACAAGCAAATTATGCGTGTTAAAAAATTAATATCATTCTACGAAATTCTACATTTTTTCAGCATTTTTCTCGTACACAATCTTCTAAGTCGTTGATTGAAAGAATGTTTTTCGGTTTTCTGTGTCTCTTATATAAAGATTCAGAAAAATTGGTTCATTTTGGTTCATTTTACATAATCCCTCTTTTTATTCTTTTTTGTGGCTTATAGGGCTGCCAGTATCTTGGCGTTGGCATCATCTACTTCTGAGCTTTTGATGGAACGGAGATAGATTTGTGTGGTGGTTTCGGAATGATGTCCCAATGCCTCGCTGATGACAGAGATAGAGATATGATTATCTCTTGCCGTCGTTGCCCAGGAATGGCGGGCAACATAGAGGGTGAGCTTGCCCTTGATGCCTATCGTAGCTCCAAACTTTCTGAGGTGGTAGGAGATACGCGCTTCCGCATTGTGATATAGGCGTGCCTCATCCTGCTTTTTGTCAATAGTTTTATCCTGTCTTTTGTTTCCATCATCAACAAGGAAAGGAAAGAGATAAGATGAGGAGGCGGTCTGCGCCTGATACTTTTCCAACAACTCCTGCATCTCCTTCTCCCATCGGATGGTGAGACGCTGTCCTGTCTTTTTTCTTGTATAATGAAGATAACCGTCCTTGAGGTCAGATTTGCGGAGATGAGCCAGGTCGATGAAAGAGATACCACGCAGATAGAAACTCATCAGGAATGTATCTCTTGCCATCTCTTCCTTGGGATTGAGATCCTTGACAGATTGCAGACTCTTGATCTGGCTGACATTCTCTGTAGGTATGGCTCTCTTGCGAGTTTGGGCAATACCGGTATAGACATCCGAGAAGGGATGCTGCTGTGGCGTCAGTCCCTTTGCCACAACTTTGTTGTAGGTGGCACGGAGGATGCGGAGATAGAAGGAGCTGGTGTTTTTGCATACCTCCGCCGTATGATGCAGGTACGCCTCATACGAGCGCATCACTTCTGAATCTATCTCTTTTAGGGCAATATCCTTGTTGTCACGGTATCGCTTAAAGCTGTTGAGGGATGCCTTGTAATGCAGCGAGGTGCGGTATTGCCCGTTCTTCAGCAACAGGGCGATGAGGAGGTTCATGAACTGGAATAAAGACTCTGATGTTTTCTTGTTTCTTGACATAATGACAGTGAATTTATGAAGTTTATTAATATATGATAGGGGAATGGAGGACTAGTTTTAGATAATTCAAGGTAAATTGTCGATATTTTACATAAAAATCGGACTGTCTGTAATTCACCGGCATCATGATGTTCAGAACAATCGCCTCTATCGTATAATGGTAATCATTATTACAAAAAAACTCCGAAGAACCAAGATTGATTCTTCGGAGTTTTTTGTACACCCTTAGGGATTCGAACCCTAGACCCACTGATTAAGAGTCAGTTGCTCTACCAACTGAGCTAAGGGTGCCTCTGCAAAAAGCTTTATTTTCAAAAGCGAGTGCAAAGGTAATACATTTTTCTGAAACCGCCAAATTTTTATGGATATTTTTTGAAAAAATCTTTCATTTTATCCATTATGATTGGTTGATGAAAGCATTATTCCTTCAGCCAACCACCTATCAGACTGATGATTTCCTGTCTTGTAGGCTCTGGGAACGACAAGATGCGAGTTTTGTGCGAACCGCCATGACACATATAAACATGCAGGTTCTGGTTTACATGATGCAGATAAGGAAATCAGAATACAAATCCTGCATTGATATAGAATCCTACATTCTTACCCAAGCTAGAATAATTAGCCTGAATGCTTACCGGACCCAATACGAAATCATAGGATGCTCTCAAGGCTCCTCCCCACAAATCATCACCGATGAGAATATGGGAAAACTTGCGGGCTTCCTTGCCATACTCTCCCAGAGCGGTAAGATAGAACTTACCTTTTACCCGATAGCGGAAACCTAGCTGACCAGTCACCACATTGCGCTCCAGCAGATGAACATGCTGCGCACTCTCCCATGCCACCTGCCAAGGCAGATAGTAACCGTCAGCTACTCCACCTGCATAATTCTGATAAATGGCTGGTACGGAACTGCCAAACAAGAAGCGGCTCTTGAGCTTAGGGAGCAGATAGAATCTGGAATTGAGACGTACGGCACATTCTCCTTGAAAAGCAGCCTCGCCGAAAGGATTACCATCAGCATAATGTATTCCGTCATCCGTATGCAGAATGCCCTGAACCTGAATGCGGCTGCCACGGGTCGGGAAATAGCGGCGGTCGTAAGTATCCATCACAACAGATGCAAAGTAGTTCAGGAAATGGTCTGACGAACGTGTCTGGATGCTTCCGTCGCGTTCGAACATATCAGAATGATAATGATAATAATCAAACTGCACACCCGACTTCAATCTGAAATTACCGATATCGCGGGTATAGAATCCAGCAAAAGAATGCGAAAGAAACTCCAGGGCATCCAACTTATGCTTGTCTGCATAAAGGTCGAAATCATAATGAGCCATACGATAGGAAATGCCTATTTTCGCTCCGAAAAGGTTGCCATAGGCATATTTCATTTCCAGATATGGATTACGGGAAATGCGTCCTGTAAAGGCATAGTGATGACGGGTAGAAAACTGCTGGTTATTGGATATCTGAGCAATGACGCTCGCCAAATCCTGCGTATCAAAACGTGCACCTACACTGATTCTTCTGGATTCGTTGGGTTCCAGCATGAATACCAGGTCATAAGGTTCCTCGTTAGACTGTCTGTATTCTACACGCGAAAAGATATTCAGTCCTCTGAGCATGGCAAGTGTGCCATCTATCTCCTCAGGACTGACTTCCGAATTCTCCCGTAAAGCAATTTTCTTTCTAATCCACTTTTTCTCCTCTCCGCTGATGCCTTCTATCCGGATGCTTCCTATATGATAAGCTTCCGTCTGATAAGGTTTCGGCTGTTTGAGGCGTTTATCCTGTAATGTATCATCAGAGGCTGCAGAATCACAAGCATCAGCATAGATATACTTTCTCAGAGCCATCAGCTCATCCCATTTCTGACGGGCAGCCTGTTCTCCCCGCTGTATCATGGTATCAATGGCTTCAGATTGGAAACTGGCTGCCGAATAACCTTTCAGAGAAGGATTGATATAAAGATCGGCTTCAGCCATATTCTTCCGGTATTTGTTCTGCCCCATCATACTTATGAGCTGTTCTACAACAGAAGAAGCCGATTTCAGTTCTTCCTTCTTCTTCCAACCGGTACTCAAATCTACACAGATAATCACATCTGCTCCCATTTCCTTTGCCACATCAACCGGCAGATTGTTCAAGGCGCCGCCATCCACCAGCATCTTCCCTTTCCATTCTACCGGAGCAAACACGCCCGGTATCGACATGCTGGCACGCATCGCCAATGGCAACGAGCCCGATGAAAACACCACCTCCTTGCCTTCTACCAGATCTACCGCCACGCAACGGTAAGGAATAGGTAGGTTGGAGAAATCATCCACCTGATGATACCCCACGGTAAGTTTAGAGAAAAGGTTAAAGATATTCTGCCCCTTCACATAACCGGTTGGCAACGAGACCTTCCTCTCTTTGGAAAGAGGAATATGAACGATATATTTCTCCCTTTCTTCTTTAGAAAGAAAAGTCTCCGATTCACGTTTCACCTGGTCGCTCAAAAGGAAAAGCCAGTTCTGGTTACGGTAGAGGCTATCAATATCCGCAGCATCGTAGCCGATGGCATAGAGTCCGCCCACGATGGCACCGATACTGGTTCCGGCAATATAATCTACAGGAATATCAGCCTCTTCCAGCACCTTGAGCACACCTACTTCAGCCGCACCCTTGGCACCACCTCCACCCAACACGAGCCCCACCTTCTTGCGTGGCTGCTGGGCTTGCAGAGAAGTATGAGCAAAGCAGCAGAATAAAACCAAAAAACATAATATCTTATCTCGATGTACCATCATATTGCTCCTTGTTTAAATGAATAACTGGCACGGCAAAGATACGAAGAAAGATTGGAACTCGCAAGAAAATCTGAAAGAAAATGGCTGAGGACACTGAAATTTAAAGGATTATGCGAATCAATCCAGATACTGCAAAAATCAGAGATAACAAAAAGATTCGCCACCTTTTTTATATTATCCCCCATTTTTCTTGCAAAATCAAAATATTCTTCTCAAAATCTTTGGAGTTTCAATAATTATCTGTATCTTTGCAGAGTGAAATGTTTAAAAATTACAATTATGGCAACACAAGTATTACAATTCAATCAGGCCCAGCAGGCGGTGCTCAATGTTATCTCTTGTTTGCAGTCAGAACAGGACTTGGCAGACTTGAAACGAACATTAGTAAAGTTCATGAATGATCGCTTGCAGCGAGAAATAGATAAGCTTTGGGAATCTGGCGAAATGAGCAATGAAAAGTTGCAGGAAATGCAGTCAGAACATTTGCGCACGACTTATAAATAAACTGACTATGCAGAGAAATATCGTCTTAGATACCAACTGTCTCTTGCAGATAATTGCAAGGAAAAGCAAAAATTATTTCTTATGGGAAAGATTCTTGAATGGGGACTATTGTCTCTGCTTTACAACTGAAATTCTAGAAGAATACGAAGAAATACTTTGTTTAAAAACGAATCGATTAATAGCAACTATGGTATTAGAGATTATAACTCAAGCTCCAAATACCCAAAGAGTTGATGCTCATTATCATTGGAATCTTATCACACAGGATCCCGATGATAATAAGTTTGTGGATTGTGCAGTCTTTGCTAATGCCGATTTCATTGTATCAGATGATAAACATTTCAAAGATTTAGAAAACATTGATTTTCCAAGAGTACTAGTAGTTAGATTAGAAGAGTTTGCCAGATTATACCGAAATCTTGATGCCAACTAATAAACGAGATTCTTGAATACAAGAATCTATGGAAGAAGATATTGCGATAGCTGATATCAAAGTGCAGATGGAAGGAGAAATCTGGTTTCCCCATCTGAGATGACTGTCTCATAGGAACAGCCGACTGTTCCCTATTCCGCTAGTCGGCTGTTCGCCCCAAACAGCCTACTGACCATACGCAAACAGCACACTTATCTTTCGGAGATAAATATCAGAACATCGGAGATTGATCTGACAAAAACAGCCATATCAAAACAAAAACGAAATGAAACTTCCCTGAAATTTGGAGGGTTTAAAAAAATATATTACCTTTGCATCCGCAAAAAAGATAAGATTATGAACGGATTGTATACTATATTATTATTGGTGCTGAGCAACATCTTCATGACGCTGGCTTGGTACGGACACCTCAAGTTGCAACAAACGGGCGTGAGCAGCAACTGGCCTCTTATCGGTGTCATCGCCTTCAGTTGGGCCATCGCCTTCTTCGAATATTGCTGTCAGGTACCAGCCAACCGCATCGGTTTCGTGGATAATGGCGGACCGTTTAATCTGGTCCAACTCAAGGTGATACAGGAATGCGTATCGCTTATCGTCTTCGCCATCATCGCCAATATCCTCTTTCAGGGACAGGGATTGCACTGGAATCATTTCGCAGCCTTCTGCTGCCTGATTGCAGCCGTTTATTTCGTATTCATGAAATAGCCGGATAAGGAGTTAACTCAATATAACTCCTTATCCGGCTACCTTTTTAGTTTTATACCTGCCCTACACCAGCTTATAGATTTCGCTCGGCGTCTTGCGCTTCAATACTTCCAGCTGGAAGTCCTTGCCGGCTATGATGCCTTTGCTGCGCAAGATCTGCTCCACGGTTTTGCGTGCCAGCTCAGGATGGTTGTTCTCCTCGCTGAGATGACAGAGCCAGACGTGATGAAGCTCCGGTGTAGCATAATTGGCAAGCGCCTCGCCACAATCGTCGTTGCTCAGATGACCGTTATCTCCCAGAATGCGCTCCTTCAGATACTGGGGATAATGACCCTGCTGGAGCATCTCTACACTATGGTTCGCCTCGAGCACAAGATAGTTGGCACGCCCGATAAAGTCGTGCATCTCTTCAGTAATATGACCCACATCGGTGATGAGACAGAAGTTTACACCACCGCACTCCACAAAATAGCCAACATTGTCGGTACTGTCATGGGGTACGCCGAACGGGGTAATCTTAAACTCGCCCAGTGTGAAAGTTACGTTCTTCTCTATCACATGAACATGGTTAGGCTCTATCTTCTTTCGAACACAATAGTTGCGCTCGATGCCTTGATGTACTTTACGGGTCGTATATACCGGTAGATGATAGTCAGTACTCAGACTCCCCACCGACTTTACATGGTCGGCGTGGTCATGGGTGATGAGGACGTGATGCACATCCTCGAAGCGAAGTCCATAGTTATGGAAATGCTTCTTCAATATTCTTATTCCTACTCCTACGTCTATCAGTATCGAATCCGTATCAGTGTAAAGATAATAGCAATTGCCACTACTTCCACTGCCAAAGGATATAAATTTCAGCATTTTAATTGTTATTTTCCATGCAAAGTTAGCAAAAAAGATTCTTATTACAAAGTTTTTTACTATCTTTGTGCCGAAATATCGCAAAAAAATAGAATTTTTAAGATTTGAGAATCATGATGAAGAAGTCGATGATAGGTTTATGCATAGCTGTGGCATGCATGACCGCAAGCATATTCAGCCTTTCGGGCTGTGAACCTCACGAAGGCAGCGAGGACCAGCTGAAGGCTGATGTTGATTCGTTTGCCAACAATTATTTCAACTGGCATTTCCCGAAAGCCGTGAAGTATTGCACCCAGGAATCGGAGCGCTGGTTGCGCTATGCTGCAAGTAATGTGAACGAGACCGACGTGGAACAGCTGCGCCAGAAACCGGAGGATGCCAGCATCGAGATTACGGATATTGATTTCGGTGATGATGAAACAAGTGCCACCGTTACCCTTACGGTTCATAATTTTCTGCAGATGGACAGCATCGGGCAGGATCCGCAGCTCATAGAACAGGCCGATTTCCAACTGCCGATGTGTATGGAAAAGGGGCTCTGGAAGATTAAGTTGGATAAATTGCCTTGAAAAAAGTAAGGAGTTTCTGAGGGGTATCATAATCAAAAAAGATACCCTACAGAAACTCCTTGCTATAAACTATTAACTATTAGCTGCATTTAGAACGGCAGACCTACTGCGAAATGGAAGGCGAAATCGCGGTCTAGTTTCGGGTGGATAATCGCCCAATGCTCTTCCTTCGTTCCGTAGGCTGGATTGATCGCCTTCATACCCATATCCAAACGGAGGATGAAGTAATCGAAATTCAACCTGAGACCTAAGCCATAGGCTACAGCTATCTGCTTGTAGAATTCATCTATCTTGAACTGGCCACCAGGCTGATCCTGATAATTGCGAAGTGTCCAGATATTACCGGCATCGATAAACGCTGCACCCTCAAACTTCCAGAAGAGCGAAGTGCGGTATTCTGCATTCAAGTTGAGCTTCACATCACCCGTCTGGTTGATGAAATCTATTCTGCCGTCAGTTCCCTTAAACTTGCCCGGACCTAATTCTCTTACGCCCCAACCTCTTACCGAGTTGGCACCACCCGAGAAATAACGCTTTTCGAAAGGTAGCACCGTACTGTTGCCATAAGGATAAGCCACACCGATGCCCGCATGCAGCGCCAGAGCATTGCGCTTATCAAACTGCATCAGATGGGTATAATCTACATCAAACTTGGCATACTGGGCATAAGCTATATTAAATAATGTACGCTGCCCCTGGCTGTTCACCTTGAAACCGAAAGCCTTGGAAACACCGCTCAGCAGATTGCCCGAACTCTCTACATTCACTCGCACAGCATCTACCCCATCGCTATAACTCAAACCGAAACCCATCTTCATGATAAACAGGTCTTCGTAATTGTAGCGGAGGATGGCATTTCTGTTTTCTGCATTATCGAGATAGTCTCTCTTGAATGTCTCGGATATCCATGGCATATACACATAGTTGAGATCAAGCAGGTCGAAACGCCAGGCCAGGTGATGACGCGGTTCTGTCCAGCGATAACGCCAGGCAGTAGAGAATACGCGGCGATGAAACTCCGGACGGTTCTGAAGATTCCAACTTGCCGACAACTCGCTGTTTGCCGTCTGTCTTCTTCTGAAATTTTTTGAAAGGAAAGGCGCCAAGAAACGAGGGAAAACCAGTTTGCCTTCAACCGAATATTCAGTATAGTTCTGGTCCTGATACCCCTCCAAACCGGTAATAGCCTCGTAAGCTCCACGAAGTTCTATGCTCAGCTGCTCACTACCTCTGAAGAGATTTCGGTTGGTATAAGTGAGCGATGCAGCAGCTCCCAAGTCGCCCGCCGTATTGGTTCCCTCCGGCTGGAAGGCGATGGTAGAAGGCTTGTTGGTACTGATCTGGATATTGCAATCCATCTGCCGGCTGATGCTGTCCCTCTCCATTCCGTTCTCCGTAACCTGGTTGCTGTCAGGAACTTCAGAGAAACTGATGTTGGTATACTTCACCGCCTGCAGACGGGCAAAGTTGTTATAGGTGCGCTGCAAGGCAGCGGCGCTGTAGGGACGGCCTTCTCTGAGGGCAGTGGCATTGAGCAAAACCTGATGGCGCAGATGGATTCGGTCGCTGTCATTACTCAGATAGTTGATGTTTCTGATTTCATATCGGGGATGATCAACCTCAGGAGCATTACTGTTTGCCTTATACTTCATCAGGTGGAGCGTCAGGGCGATATCCTTCTGTCCCGCAATCGTATCGGCAGAAAACTGGATAAAATCTTTATGAAAGCGGAAATAGCCATCATTGGTCAGAAGGCTGGAGATACGCCTGCGCTCATTATCCAATGTTTCTACCGTAAATCTCATTCCCGGCTTAATCTGCTGATTATCGGGGTTATCGAGATGCAGAAGTTGCTGGATATGTTCATCTTCCACTTCATATTTCACCTTACCTATCACAAAAGGTTCTCCGGGATGCAACAGATAGGTAGCATCCAGTTTCTTTCCTTTCTTGGTGGTATAGAGCGACACCCCGGCATGCATGAAGCCCTGGTTCTGCATGGCGGTAAGCAGATCCTGACAGGAGAGCCGCGCCTGCAAAGTATCGTAGATGACAGGCTTCTTGCTGAAAGGATTCTTGAAGAGCGAGAAGAGTTTCGGTTTCTCTTTCTGGCGCACATACTGCTTGAGCGCCCCGGCATTATACCCTGCCGAGTCGCTCTTCACTTCCACCTTATTTAATATATACTCCCCTTCCGGCACCATTTTGCTTGAAGAACAAGATGCTATGAGCAGCGGCAAGGCAAGTAATGAAATCTTCTGTATTTTCAAAATATCTATCGTTTTTGATATGCAAAGATAATGCAAAACAAATTAAATACAAAATATTTAGCACTTTTTATTTTGAAATGTCTATATTTTATGTTACCTTTGCACACATATAGACAAAAAATAAATGATTAGCAAGAATAAAATAAAGTACATACGTTCGCTCGAACTGAAGAAGAACAGAAATAAAGAAGGAAAGTTCGTGGCAGAAGGTTTCAAGGTGGTAGACGATCTGCTCGCTCTGCAACCTGCCGACCTGATTGTGGCTACCGGCGAATGGCTCCGGGGCAAACACTTCGGGGCTGAAACCGAAGTGATAGAGGTTACTGATGAAGAACTGAAGAAGGTGAGTTTCCTGCAACATCCGCAGCAGGTGCTTGCCGTATTCAGACAGGCAACATCAGGAGATTACTCTATTAATACCAGCGAACTGAGTCTGGCGCTCGACGGCGTTCAGGACCCGGGCAACCTGGGCACCATCATCCGCATCGCCGACTGGTTTGGCATCACCCATATCTACTGCAGTCAGGATACTGCCGACGTATACAATCCGAAGGTAGTTCAGGCTACGATGGGCAGCATAGCAAGAGTGAAGGTAGAATACGGCGACCTGCTGGGACTGGTAGAATCACTTCCTGCCGATGTTCCCGTTTACGGCACCCTGTTGGACGGCGACAACATCTATCAGCAAACGCTCGAAAACCGTGGACTTATCGTGATGGGAAACGAAGGAAAAGGCATCTCGCCAGACCTGGCAAAGAAGGTGAACCACAAGCTGCTCATCCCTAACTTTCCGGAAGGTAGAGCTACAGCCGACAGTCTGAATGTGGCTATCGCTACCGCCATTACCTGCTCAGAATTCAGAAGAAACTTTTAAAGGTAAAAGGGTAAAAAAGTAAAAGGGTAAAAAAAAGCGATAATTAGAAATTAAAACAAGATAGTTATGGAAGTAAATGAATTATTTAAGCACAGAAGTATAACTTCCTGCATGAGAGCATCATACGATACCATAACAAGTGACTTCAGATCACTTGTAAAACAGACATGGACTACCCATGTTCCATTTGCTGTATTGCTGGCTATCGTACTCTATTTCCTCCTCCCCAACAAACCGCTTCACGATTGGGGAGCCGTAAATCCGATGGCTTCGTTCATCCTGCAAACCATCATTTACGGAGCCACTATCGTAATGGCTATCGTATCATTCTGGCATCTCCTGCCAAGAAAGCAACTGTGTCCTAAGGGCGAAAAGCGCAAGATAAGAAAATCCCTCCTCCGCATTCTCCGCCACTTCGGAGGTTTCTTTCTGACCAGTTTTCTCGGCATGATTATCGTAGGCATCGCTACCTTTATCGCAGCCCTGCCTTCCATCATCCTCATCATCGCACAGTTCTATTCACAGCTCGGTGCGCTTGATGGTGACCCGCTCGGTGTGCCGGGTTATTTCACCCCACTCCTCTTCCTGGTGTTTACCATCACCTTCCTGCTCATCATCTACGCCCTGAGCTGGCTCGGCATTTCACTTGCCTATCAATTCGGCTCTTACAAGGTGCAAGACGAAGAGAAGAAGAGAATGAAGGAAAGCCAGAAGATGGCAACCGCAGAAATTGAAAAATATTAATCGTATTAACATATATAAGAGACATGAAACAGACAAGATTACTCTTCATCGACCGCGATGGAACTCTGATTCAGGAACCAGAGGATGAACAGATTGACAGCTTCGAGAAGCTGGTATTCACCAAGGGCGTGTTCCGCAATCTCGCCTTCATTGCCCAGCACACCGACTACGAGCTGGTAATGGTGAGCAACCAGGACGGACTGGGTACCGACTCCTTTCCGGAAGATACCTTCTGGCCAGTCCACAACTTCATCATCCAGACCCTGGAGAGCGAAGGCATCCACTTTGCCAAGCAGCACATCGACCGCCACTTCCCTGAGGATAACTCGCCGATGCGCAAGCCAGGAACAGGCATGCTGACTGAATATATCGACAACCCGGCATACGACCTGGCAAACAGTTATGTAATCGGCGACCGTGAAACCGATGCCCAGCTTGCAGAAAACCTAGGTTGCAAGAGTCTGATTCTCGGAAAAGACGGCATGGACTGGGATAAGATTGCCGAGATTCTCTTTGCCGGCGACCGTATCGCAGAAGTGAAGCGCACCACCAAGGAAACGGATATCTACATCAAGGTAAATCTCGATGGTTCAGGTAAATGCGACATTTCTACCGGTCTCGGTTTCTTCGACCACATGCTGGAACAGATAGGCAAGCACGGCATGATGGACCTCACCATCCATACCAAAGGCGATCTCTATGTGGATGAGCATCATACCATTGAGGATACGGGTATTGCACTGGGCGAATGCCTGCTGCAGGCTTTAGGTGATAAGCGCGGAATAGAAAGATACGGCTATAGTCTTCCGATGGACGACTGTCTCTGTCAGGTAGCATTGGATTTCGGTGGCCGTCCATGGCTGATTTGGGATGCCGAGTTCCACAGAGAGAAGGTGGGCGAAATGCCAACCGAGATGTTCAAGCATTTCTTCAAGAGTCTGAGTGATGCAGCAAAGATGAACCTCAATATCAAGGCTGAAGGCGAAAATGAGCATCACAAGATAGAAGGCATCTTCAAGGCACTTGCCCGTTCGCTGAAAATGGCGGTAAAGAGAGACATCTACCACTTCGAGCTTCCTAGTTCTAAGGGAATGCTGTAAGGAATTTATTGTTAAGAGTTTATAGTTTATAGATGACTGTTGCTATAAACTATAAACTCTTAACTATAAACTATTATTAGAACTTTGTCATGAACTCCACAACAATCTTATCTTTTTCTGAAACTTTAGCTATACCACCTTTACGATAGAAATATTTCTCGTAGTTGATACGGATATCTGAGATGAATGGCTTGGCAAGGCTCAAGGTTACACCGCCCGTAACACGATGGCGCTTATAATCATTGATCTTCAATGCACCCAGTTCTGTATCAGAACCGCCATATCTTGTACCATCACTGTGGTCGCTCATGAAATCATATCTTGCCAAAGGCGAAACCTTCCTGATAAGGCTCTTAGGATTAGCCACCGGAATATCATAGCATACGAAACCATCGAATGCATGAACATCGTGGAAAGCATCCTTACTGTAATGCTTGTAAAGATACTCAGCCTCAGCAATGAAACCACCCTTGTGGAAGGTGATACCGCCATCATACATCGTTACCGTAACATCAGATGGCTTGATCTTCTGGGTACTCAACACCAGGTTGACATTTGGGAAGAGGAACTGAGCCTTGGCTGAATAGTTAACGCCCTTGGTCCAGTAATCCTTCTGGTTGGTCAAACCCGAACCGTTGAAGATACCGGCATTCACCACAATTGGGAAACCTACATTCCAGGTGTATCCGATTTCGGCACCCACGTCGCGCACGTTGCCCACCTGCTTGGCGATGAACGAGCGGTTGGCGAAGTACTGCTGATGAGGAGAACGGTGAGCATCAATAGTGAATGGCACACGCTCCTGACCAATGGTAAGCTGCAGTGTCTTCCAAGGCTTGATGCGGGTATAAGCATCGAGCATCTTGATCTTACCCTCATCACAGAGATCAATCTCAGCCTTATAACTAACCTCCTTTGTTACATTTCCTGCTACATTGATACGGGCCGTACGCACCTCAAATCGTCCCTCCCCTTCCTCGGTTTGGTATTCATACTTAGAACGGATGGTTCCACCTATCTTCATTGTCTTGACGAATTCAGGCACATTGTTTCCAAGAGAACTCATTTCTGAGTTTTGGGCATTCATTCCCATCGACACTATAGACAGTGCTATCAACAGATACGTTTTCTTCTTCATTTTTACCTTATATATATAGCTTAATTGATTGTTACCAACAAGAAAGCAATCCCGTTATGAATTGAAATCCTACAAGATGCCTTTCTATTTCTTTTCGGCTGCAAAGATAAGAATAAAATATTTCTTTCACAAAACATAAGTATTAAAAAAGTGTTACATTGCCTGTTTACAAAGCGTGTAATATGATTGTAACGCCCGTAATATCGATGTAACATCATCGTCATAAACATGTAACCATCTTTTCGCTCTAGTTTAAAAATATCGCCGTACCTTTGCAACCGAAAAGAAATACAATTAACATATATGATTATATGAAGGAAAATAAAAAAGCAATTTTGGAGATTCTCAAGAAGAAGTCCAAGAAAGACGGTAAGTTTGAAAACTTGGTTCTCAACCTCGCCTTACAGAAGATTGACAGCGATAATTTTGAGTTTGACGGCGGGGCAGTCTATACCGCCGACAAGAAGCGCTTGGTTTACTACATGAACCATGATGCCAGTTTTACGATTCCTGAGGGAGTAGAGATTATCGGAGAGATGGCTTTCCGTGGCAAGAAACAATTGGCTCATGTCATCATCCCTAGTACGGTGAAGGAGATTGAACATGATGCATTCTATGATTGTGATGAATTGGATAACATTTATATACCAGCCAGCGTGAAAGCTATCAAAGCATACGCTTTCGCTGAATGCGACAAACTGAAGAAGATTACTTTCGCAGGAACTCCAGAAAAGTTGAGCCGTCATACATTCGATGACTGCGACCAGTTGCACGACATCATCGTTCCAGCAGGCAGCAGCAAGTTCTTCCGTAAAGAGCTTCACTTTATCGACGGAGATACAGATTTCCTCGTTCTGGAAGTACCAGGCAAAGACTCTAAAGAACCTTCTAAGAACAAGAAGGACGAGAAAGTTTCTGAAAAGAAAGCTAACGCAGAGAAGAAAGAAAAGACTTCTGAAAAGAAAGCTGACTTAGAGAAGAAGGAAGCTGCTCCAGAAAAGAAAGTTGAAAAAAAGAATAAGAAAGAGTCTACAAAAATAAAATAACCCACAAACTTTCGAATGTGGTTCAAGAACGGACTGAAAGCCCAAAAGCCCCTAGCCCAGGACGTATGGAAAGACATTAGAAAGTTAAATAACTCTATAATTAGCAAACGACTATGACCAAAGAAGAATTACTCAAAAAGGCATACGTAGAACGCGATATCAGTTGGATGTACTTCAACCATCGCATTCTCCAGGAAGCAGAGAAAGAGTACGTCCCATTGTTGGAGCGTCTCTCTTTTCTCGGTATTTATTCCAATAACCTTGACGAGTTCTTCCGTGTCCGCGTGGCATCACTCAACCGCATGCTCAACCAAAAGCTCGACAAGGATACCGAACAGCAGATTAAGAAATCACTTAAAGCAATTAATAAACTCAATGAATCTTATTCGAAAGAATACACTGAGGCGGTGGATACGGTTTTCCGAGAGCTTGAAGTACACAAGGTTCGCCTGCTCAACGAAGACCAGCTCAACGACGAGCAGAAGGAATTCCTTACGCAGTTCTTCTACGACAAGCTCAATGGTTCTGTCAACCCTATCTGGCTCAACGAGATAGACGACCTCTCCACACTGGAGGACAACCGCATTTACCTTGCCGTAGAAAAGGCTGAGGATGACAAGAAGAAGAAATATGCCGTAGTAAAGGTACCAGATAGAGTTTACGGACGCTGGGTAAAGGTGCCGGCAAGCGAGGGTTTTGACAACATCATGTATCTCGATGATGTAATCAGATACTGTCTGCCTCTGGTATTCCTCGGTTTCAAGGAGAGCACCTACCGTGCTTTCAGTTTCAAGTTTACCAAGGATGCCGAAATGGAGATGGACAATGATGCCGACTTCGGAACCATGGAGAAGATTGCACTGGGTGTAAACAGCCGTAAGAAGGGTGAAGCCGTGCGCGTAATCTACGATCAGGAGATGCCGAAGGAACTCCAAAAGAAACTCCGTGAGCGATTGAACACCAAAGAACTGGATGCTTCACTGGCTGGCGGAAGATACCAGAACCACAAGGATCTAATGTCGTTCCCAGATTGCGGACACAAGGAACTGAAGTACGAGAAGTGGGCTCCTATCATGAAACCGGAGTTCCTCTCCAACGAGAGCATCCTCGACCAGATTCGTGAGAAAGACCGTTTTATCCATGTACCCTACCATAGCTTCAACGGCTACATCCGTGTGCTCCGTGAGGCTGCTATCAAGCCCGAGGTGAAGGCGATTAAGACCACCCTCTATCGCCTGGCAAAGGATTCAAAGGTAGTGAAGGCGCTCATTACCGCTGCCCGCAACGGCAAGAAGGTAACAGCCGTAGTAGAACTTCTGGCACGTTTCGACGAGGAGAGCAACATCAAATGGAGCAAGCGCATGCAGGAAGAGGGCGTGAACGTAATCTTCGGTGTAGAAGGACTGAAGATTCACTCCAAGCTGCTCTATATCGAATCAAAGAAGGGCAACATCGCCTGTGTGGGAACCGGAAACTTCCACGAGGGCAATGCCAAGATCTATACCGACTATCTGATGATGACAGCCCGTACTAAGCTGGTAAACGAGGTGGCTAAGGTATTCGATTTCATCGACCGCCCATTCTCACCATTCCGCTTCAACGAGCTTCTCGTCTCTCCAAACTCCATGAGGAGCCGCATCCTGCGCATGCTCGATGCCGAAATCAAGAATGCCAACGAGGGCAAGGAGGCTTGGGTGAAGATGAAGATCAACCACATCACCGATACCGATATGGTAACCAAGCTCTATCAGGCATCGAAGGCTGGCGTGAAGATAGACATCGTGATCCGCGGCAACTGTTCGCTGGTGCCAGGCATCGCCAAGCTCAGCGACAACATCCGCTGCGTGGGCATCATCGACCGCTATCTGGAGCACAGCCGCATCCTTATCTTTGCCAACGGAGGCAAGCCAAGATACTTCATCGGTTCTGCCGACTGGATGCCAAGAAACCTCATCAACCGCATCGAGGTACTCACCCCGGTATATGACGAGGATATGCAGGCAGACCTGCTCCGCACCATCTCCTATGGTATGAGAGATACGATGAACGGCAGAGTGGTAGATGGCAAGGGCGGCAAGGAGTTTGTGGAAGGCGAACCATTCCGCAGTCAGGAAGAACTTTATAAGGCATATAAATAATAAAGCATATAAATAATGATGAATTTAGCATCCATTGATATCGGCTCAAACGGAGCCCGACTCCTCATCAAGCGCTTCGATCCCGAGGCAATCCGAGAGGAAGACCGCATCAAAAAACTCATGTTCATCCGCATCCCACTGCGATTGGGTAAGGATGTTTTCACCCTGGGAAAGGTTTCCAAGGAGCGTGAGAAGATGATGCTCCACATGATGAAGGGCTTCAAGCAATTCATGAAACTCAATGACGTAGAGGCATTTCGCGCCTGTGCCACTTCAGCCATGCGCGATGCCGAGAACGGCAAGAAGGTGCTCAAGAAGATAGAGAAGCAAACCGGCATCAAACTCGAAATCATCAAGGGGGAGGAGGAGGCACAGCTCCTCTACAACAACCTGGTAGAGAAAACAGATTCCAACGAGGGCAGCTTTGCCTACATTGATGTGGGCGGTGGTTCCACGGAGGTGAGTATCATCCATGACGGTGTGCTCGCCGAGAGCTATTCCTACAACATGGGTACTCTGAGAATGCTGAGCGGCAAGGTGACTGCCGACACCGAAAAGCTCTTCAAGGAGAACCTGACGAGATATGCCGAGCAATACGGCGACATCAGGATCATCGGTTCGGGTGGCAACATCAACAAGTTGAACAAGCTGGCACGCCACAGCAAGCAGGACTCCAAAAACCTGACGCTTGCCGAACTGAAGCGTCTCCACTCGATGATGCAGCCCCTGAGCATCGAGGAGCGCGAGATTTCCTTCTCCCTGAAAGAAGACCGTGCCGACGTCATCATTCCTGCCGCTGAGATCTTCCTCAAGGCATGCGAATACCTGAAGTGTGAAAACATCATGGTGCCCAACATCTCGCTCGCCGACTCCATCGTGGATGGACTCTATGAGAAGATGATGGCAAAACAGAAGAATAAACCGCTTCATCCACAAATAAAAAGATCCGAGACAGATGGCTAGCAATAGCCGCTGTTTCGGATCAACTTTTTTATAATTCGGATAAAAGAGGTATTTACTATACTTCAGATAAGAGAGTAAGTACATATCCCTTTTTCTTCAGCGACTCAATCTTAACGGTCACATCATGCTGAAGAGCATGACGGAGATACGTCATCTGCACATTCACAGCCAGGGAGTTGGCATAACTCACGGTTCCCCACACCGCCTCCTGTATCATCTCCTTGCTTACTACATTACCGATATTCTTCGCCAGCAGACGGAGGATGTCGGCTTGTCGGCTGGTGATGAGCACACGAGAGGAACGGGTACGAAGTTCATTGTTATTATAGCAGAAGGTGGTTTCACCGAAATGATACACCTCCTCTTCTATCGTCTCACTCTCATTCATAGAGAACCGCTCCTCTATTCTTGCCAACAACTCTTCCGGATAGAAGGGTTTGGCAAGATAATCGTTTGCCTTCAGGGAGAAACCTTTCAGTCGATCGTTCTTCTCCGTACGGTCGGTGAGAAAGAAGATAAGCACCTTCGGGTCGATGGTTCTGATGCGCTCAGCCACCTCATAGCCATCCATCTCCGGCATATTGATGTCGAGCAATACCAGGTCGGGCTTCACCTCCGGGAACTGTTCCCATGCCTTCTTGCCATTGCCGGCATAAGTCACATCGTAGCCATGCTGCTGCAGGAAACTCTTCAGCAACATGGAATACTTCAAGTCATCGTCTGCAAATAATATCTTGATCATTTTTTCTGTTGTTTATAGCGTTAAACCGGATGCATCAGGAGTGTTGCGGGATGACTATTGAAATCCTGGTTCCCTTGCCCACTTCGCTCTGCATCATTTTTCTGCCCCCATGGGCCTTCACTATCATATCCACAAAACTCAAACCCAAGCCGATGCCTGGCTGCATCATATCCGGGTAAGCATTGCTGCGATAGAACTTCGTCCAGACTCTCTGCTGCTCGTCGGGCGAAATTCCGATTCCATTATCTGATACAGAAATCATGACTTCCCCCTTCCCGGTATCTCGGCAGGCAACATGGATATTGACTATGTCTCCAGAATACTTCACCGAGTTCTCCATCAGGTTGCTGACCACATTCAGAAGCTGGTCTCTATCTCCCATCATCAGGTCGGAAGTGCGCTGGTAATCGAGCGAAACATTCACCTCCTTCTGTCTGTTCTTTCGATACACAGCCACCAGATTCAGCAAGGCGGCATGGATATCGAAAGACGTTATCTGGAGCGGGATATGTTCCTCTGCCCTGATTACTTCCCGGAGTTTGGCGAGATAGGCGGTCAGGTTATCGCTTTCCTCTCTAACCGTCTCCATAATGAGAGCATTCTCATCCTTCTCATCTGTCTTTTGAGCAGAGAATACAGATACACACATCTTCAGCGTCTGCACGGGGCGTTTCAGCTCGTGAATCATCGTATGCACAAAGTCGCTTCGCATCTTATCCACCTTCTTCTGCAGGAGCATCACCTTGATGAGATAAGCTATGCTCAGGAGAAGCATGATGGTAACCAGCAGACTTCCTATCATCTGCCACATCATTCCCTTCAGGATGGGCAGCATCGGCACCTGCATCCTCATCTGCATCGACTGATACTGGATAGGATTGAAAGGCACTTCTACCAGCATTTCGTGATGAAACAAGGTAGGAGGCTCTACGATTCTTGTCTGCCACAGACGATGCTTTCCTGTCTTCATCTCTGCCCCGATGAAATCATTGCCCAGTTTTCTACTGATGAAACGGTCAAAATGCGCCTTATCAAAACGGGTAAGCTGGTAAGTGATGTAAGTATTCAGGCAATCAAAAGAATTATTGGAATCCGTCTCACGCAAATCGAAAGTATCTCTCTTCTCCATCACATTACCGAATCCCGGCTTGCGATACACCACTCCACCAATGATTGTATCCGTATCCAGCGGAGAGCAAACCGTAGTACAGGGACTCTTGTAGTCTGAAAAATATGCCGTAACGACATAACCGATATGTGATTTTTCTTTTACCGCTGCTCCGATATTTGTCTGATAAGTGACTATTGCCTGTTCCGCCTTTTCGGCATTTTTCTTCCCCATCTCTCCCATCGAATAGGTCACGCTATTGTATAGCCAATAGGTCTGCAAGCCTATCAGCAGGAAAGAGGAAAGGATGGCGAGCAGCCAGACTTGTTTGATTCTTCTATTCATATCATTTTTTCTTTTCTTGATGCAAAGGTACAAAGATTTCACTATATATAATAAGGTGAAGCAAGATTATTTTGCCAGCGTAATGTTTCAGTAATGATTATTTGCGATTTTGAGCCCGAAAAGCTGTTCCTTTGCAGACGAAAACAAAAAGCAAGGAAGAAAATGAAGAAAGAAACAGTTATATGTGCGATGCTAGCCACCGCCACCTGTGCAACAGCACAAAACGGGAAATTCCCGACATCCGGAGTTTCCGCAGACTCAGTACAGACGGAAAAAGATTCAATCAAAGCTGATAAGGAGGCCGAGATTCAAGCCGTAACCGTAACAGGTCATCGCCCGATGTACAAGATGAGAAACGATGCCTTGGTTACCCGTGTCCGCAACACTCCTTTGGCAAAGGAGCCAACGCTGGAAGATGTATTGAAGCACATACCCGGCATGAAACAAACCTCCGATGGAACTCTGGAAGTAAACGGACTGGGAGCACCCACCATCTATCTCAACGACAAGAAGGCTACCTCTGCCGAACTCGCTCATCTCGATGTGAAGCTGATAGATGAAATAGAACTCATTACCACTCCTGGTGCAAAATATGATGCAACGACGGGAGCCGTACTGAGAATCCTGACGAGAAGAACAGACGAGGGTATATTCGGCAAGATGCAGGTGTATGATAAATTGAGCGAGGTGAACACCAACCACGAGGAATTGACCCTGGGTTGGGTAACGAAGAAGATTTCGCTCACAGGATTTTACGGCTACACAGACAACCGATACAATGTGCATCAGCCACAGGAAGCGCTCGTAAGAGCCAAAGATGGCGAATATCTCTTCGGAACCGACCGCTATGGCAAGAACAAGGCAAATTATAACGCTACAGAACTCAACTTCGACTGGTTGCTCAGCAAGCAACACGAAGTGGGAATACAATGGGAAGGGCTTTGGCTGAATGGCGGCAGAAGCGAGAAACAGCAGCAGTACTATCGCTATCCTAACCCAGCAGGAGAAGATACAAATAGAGAGATGAAGCTTTCTGATGCGGATGGCGAGATGAAGTATTTTGATGCGGAGAGCCAGCAATGGGGACACCAGCGCAGTCACCACTTCAACCTCTTCCATCTGGCTAAATGGTCGAAGCATCTCTCATCACAGATTTATCTGGACTATGCCAGGAACAAGGATTCTGACAGCCAGCCTATCACGGAGAAAGAAGGTAGCGAGATGCAGGAAACCCTCAACCGTTCCAATTCCAACTACGATATCTATAGTGGAAGAATCGAAGTCAAGCAACTCATCTCTGACAAACATTCCATCAACTATGGTGGCGAATGGAGCCTGATGGAAGGCAAGGGTAAAACCGAAAGTTCTGCCGATATGCTTGGAACTACGGAATACAAAAACCACGATACCAAGACGGCTGCTTACCTGCAATATCAGGGTGGAGTTGGCAAATGGACCTGGTGGGTAGGCATCCGATACGAGCATCTCACCTCCCGATACACCAATCTGTCGGAAATATCTCCCGATAATATGGAGCGTCATTACGACCAATGGTTTCCATCGTTCGGTATCACTCTCAACGAACCATCGTGGCATCACTCGCTCAGCTTCCGAACTACCACCGCCCGACCTTCTTTCAGTCAGCTCAGTGGGAGCATCTACTATATCTCGCGCTTTCAGTATCAGATCAGCAATCCGAAGCTGCAGCCTGTCAACACCTATCGTCTGACCTACTCCGTGCAGTGGAAAGATTTCATGGGAATGCTGAGATACACCCGTACCGACCACTCCATCATGTACATTCATGAAGTGCCGGAGGACAAGCCCGTGAGATACGTGAGTACATTCATGAACTTCAACAAGATGCAGAAATACATGGCCTATCTCAACTGGGGTCACGTCTTCGGCTGCTGGCGTCCGAATGTCAATGCAAGCATCACTTACCAGCGCTTCTCCGTAAATGATCATGGAGAGCTAATCAGTTACAACGGAGCAACTTGGAATGCATCGTTTGACAATTACTTCACGCTATCAAACGACTATCAGCTGTCACTCTCCTACAGTTTTGACAACGGAGGACAAGTGGGCAAAACGAAGTTCAGCCCCACTCAGAACTGGAGTCTTGGTGCCAACAAATCGTGGATGGACGGCAGATTACAGGTTGCCTTCAGTGCCAACGACCTCTTCCATCAGCAGCTCTTCAAGGAGCGAACCCACGAGCATGCCGTTGACTTCTCCCAGACTGAGGATTACAAGCTATGGAGCTACAAGTTGACCGTAACCTGGAAATTCAACAAGCGCAAGGGAAGATACAACGGCATGAACAGTGCGGAAGATGAATTGAACCGACTATAGCCGGACAAGACTCTCTTGTCTTAATGATCATTATAATTTCAAGTATCCGGGTTATCCCACACCCAGCAGTTCTACTTCGAATATCAGGGTAGAACCACCTGGGATGCCCGGCTGCGAGAACTTGCCGTAGCCCATTTCGGCTGGGATGTAAAGTTCCCACTGGTCGCCCACGTGCATCTGCTGCATGGCAACAATCCAGCCATCAATCAAGTCGCTCAACCGCATGGCGAATGGCGTGCCGCCACGGCTGGAATCAAACTTCTTGCCATTGATGGTCCAACCGGTATAATGAGCCGTCACGATGCTGCGTCGGCTAGGCTGTGCTCCCTTCGGGTCGCCCTGCTTCAACACCTTATAATATATACCACGAGGCAGCGCCATAACGCCCTCCTCCTTTGCCTTTTCCTCCAGCCAACGCTTGTTGGCCTCAACATATTCTCTTTTTGCCATAAATCTATTTGATACTTGATATACTATGATTTTTGCGCAAAGTTACAAAAATCTATCGTATCTGCAAAAGAAAAAGGAGAACTTTTTTTCTTTTATCAAAGAAAAGCAGTACCTTTGCACCCTAATCAACCAAAAATACGATATGCCACAATCACTACATATTGCAATTATTGGTGGGGGTGCCGCAGGATTCTTTGCGGCGATAGAGGCCAAGCGCAACTTCCCTCACGCCGACATCACGATTTTCGAGAAGAATTCGAAGGTTCTCGCCAAGGTGGAAATCACGGGAGGAGGAAGATGCAATCTTACCAATTCCTTTGACGAGATTTCCGACCTGAAACAGGCGTACCCTCGCGGACATAAACTGATGAAACGACTCTTCAAGAGATTCGACTACCAGCATGCCTTCGACTGGTTTGAGGAGAACGGCGTACCTCTGGTTACACAGGAAGACCAGTGTGTGTTTCCGCAAACGCAGGATTCACACAGCATCATTAACTGCCTGGTGAATACCGCCAAGCGACTGGGCGTGAAGATACAATGCAATCATCAGCTCACCGCCATCACCGAACTGGAGGATGAGCGCCTGCTCCTGGATTTCAAAATTTCAAAAGGAAAGGGAAATCTATCGGGTGCATCTTCTGTCTCTCATCCCGTTTCCGAAATCAGGCAGATTGCCTTCCACCGGGTAGCCATCACCACGGGCGGTCATCCGAAGATAGAGAACTTCAAGCATCTCTCTGATTTAGGACATGCGATAGAGCAGCCTATCCCATCGCTCTTCACCTTCAACATTGCCGACAAGGCTTTCAAAAATCTGATGGGCACGGTGGTAGATCCTGTATATACCAGCATTCCGGGCACCAAGCTGAAGGCTGAGGGTCCGCTCCTCATCACCCATTGGGGCATGAGCGGTCCTGCCGTGCTGAAACTCTCATCCCATGCAGCCCGCCATCTGCACGAGAACAACTATCAGATCAAAATTTCCGTGAACTGGGTACACGAGAGCAACCGCTCGCTGGTGGAAGAGAACATCCAGGGCATCATCATCGCCAACCCGCAGAAGCAGCTGGCAAGCATCCGCCCTTACAATCTGCCATCCCGCCTCTGGCTCTTCCTGATTCAGAAAATGGGATATGCACCCGAAAAGAAATGGAGCGAAATGGGAAAGAAGGGTTGCAACCTGCTGATAGAAACCCTCACCAACGACCTCTATCAGGTAAACGGCAAGGGAGCCTTCAAGGAGGAGTTTGTTACCTGTGGCGGTATCAGCCTCAGCAACATCGACCTGCATACCCTGGAGAGCAAGGTATGCCCTCACCTCTTCTTTGCCGGCGAAGTGCTCGACATTGATGCCATCACCGGCGGCTTCAATCTGCAGGCAGCCTGGACCACGGGATATGTGGTGGGACAACATATCGGAGAATAGCCTATTCCTCTTTCGATACAAAGTCTTTCACGATGCGGGTGTATTCCTCGTGATGGTCGCGATATGCCATAGCATGAACGGAGCCTTTGGCGATGAAGATAGCTTTTCTGCCCTTCGTCTTTGCCTCGTAAAGGGGATGCAGCATGGCGTAGGGCACGAAGGCATCCTTATCGCCATGGATAAAGAGCATCGGTTTGGTGCTCTTGCGAACCTGCTCTATCTGCTGCGCCTCGGCAAACGACCAGCCGTAGCGATACTGGCAAAGGGCAGAAGTGGTATTCATCAACGGGAAGGCAGGCAAGCCAAACTGGTCTTTGAGCTGAGCGGAAAACTCATCCCACACGCTGGTATAGCCGCAATCCTCCACAAAGCACTTCACGTAATCGGGAGTCTTCTCTCCCGATACTGCCATCGTGGTTGCCGCACCCATCGAAATACCATGAATCACCTGAAGGGTATTCATCACTCTTCGTTCTTCATTTTTCACTCTTTGTTCTTCACTCTTCACTTTAAAAATCTCATTGGCGATTTCCGACCATCTGATCACATCCCATCTATCCTTCCATCCCATCTGGATATGATCGCCCTCGCTCTCTCCATGTCCATACAGATCTGGCAGGAGCACATTATACCCCATATCGTGATTATAGAGATAGGCGATGTGCAGCATTCCCTCGGAGCGCACCTGATAGCCATGCACCACCACGGCTGTCTTTTCCGTAGTCTTCGGTGCATAGAGATAGATGGCATGTGCCTTGTAGCCCGACGGCATCGTGACAAAGGTATCCTTCACGCAATGGTGCTGATACACAGAGTCCATCCAGCCAATCATCCAGGGGCACTCGTTTTTCATTCTGTTCTTCCAATGCTCAGCCGTCATTCTCTCCTCCTTCGGATAGTTGAGCGAATAATTGAGCATATAGTTGCTGGCACCATACAGTCCCAGCATCACGAGCACCACCAGGCCCAGAGCCGAAGCGATACCTATCTTTTTCTGTTTCATCTTCATTCTTATTGCCATTACAAATATCTATTATAGAGTTTCCGCTGCAAAATTAAGGAAAAAGATGGAGATGGCAAAGAAACAGAGGAAAAAATCCTGTTAAATTGAAACTATAATCTGCTTTTTTCTGCATTACCAGCACCCGTACCCTTATTGGCGAAATCTACAGGGCGATTCTTATAGTCTATGATGCGACCTATCATCTTGGTGGGAGTCTTCTGCGTACACTCCACCATGATATTATCCTCTACCTGCGTCATCCTGATGGGATAGAATCCTACCAGCTGCATGATGGCATCAGGAACACTCTGGTTTCTGATGCTCTTGGTTACCCTGAAATCCTCCAACTCATCATACACGAAGTTGATGGTGTACTTATGCTGGCGAGCATTCAAATCCTTCAACGCTTCAGAGAACGACACATTATTATATTGTCGGGTGATGCGCTGGGCTAATGCGGTTTGAAAAGCAGCTACACAAGCACAAATCATAATCCATTTTTTCATATACATCAGTCTTTCTTTTTTCTGTTTCTTATTATCTATACAGTTGAGCCAAGCGAAAAACTAAGCAAAACATAGATTATTTTTTTGGAAAACAAGATTATTTATAAAGCATCACGATACTGCCTGCCGTAATGAGAAAGGCTCCAAGAATGGTCTTCAGACTTACCGGCTCCTTCAGGAACAGGAATGAAAGACAGATAGTAATGACCACACTCAACTTATCGATAGGAGCCACACGAGAAACATCGCCCAACTGAATTGCCTTGAAATAAAAAAGCCAGGAAAGTCCCGTGGCGCATCCTGATAGAAAAAGGAATATCCACGTATGGCTCGGAATGGACTTCACCTCCATCTGATGATTTCCTACGAATACAATACCCCAGGTTATCACAAGAATAATGGTGGTACGAATGGCTGTAGCCAAGTCTGAATTAATGTCTTTCACCCCCACTTTGGCGAAGATTGCCGTTAATGCGGCAAAGAATGCAGAAAGCAATGCATAATACTTCCACATAAACTGATAATTTTATAATTCTAAAACATAATAATCAGATAACCAAGAAACGAACGTTCACCCAAATCTAGAAATTCACTCCGAAAGTTGTTCCCGCAGCAAGGGTGTTCATCCATTCCCCACTCTTCTTACTGTGAGACGGCTGGAGGTTATAATCCAGGAAGAAACGGACGCCATAGTTTTCCTTCGCCTTATAAGAGAAGGAGATTCCGCTTCCGAAACAGACACCACTATTCTTGGGAATAACGGTGCCACCTGACAGGGAAAGTCGGGGATAAGCTATATAGCCAGTCAGCAGTTTACTTCCGATATTCCATCGGGATGTGATGGGATAAGAAAAATAAGGACCAGCCATCGCCATAATGGCATCAAAGGTTTCATGTTCTGCTACCTCACCGCCCATTTTCTTTCCATCCATTGCTTCCTGGCTAGAAACAGAACCATTCTTATCGCTCGTAATGATATGCGTATTGGAAACCGTAAATCTACCACCGATACCAAGATAAGGGTTCAGAAAAAGAGCACCTTCTACACCAACCGAACTTCCCGACGATGTTCTGAATCCCAGATTCTCAGAAATATCATAATGACTCAAAGGAATGTTTACGCCAAGATACAGCCCCAGGAACGAAGGCTTATCGAGTCTGGAAAAGATTTCATATTGCGAGAAATGTCTGACACCTTTGTCCTTAAAGAGGAGATCGGCGATATAATAACCAAACTCGACAGAAAGGATTCCGATGCCTGCACCCGTCATGACATCACTCAGCCAATGTTTGTTGTTCGCCATACGCATCAGGCCCGTACCTGATGCTATGGTATAAGATCCTATCCCAATCCACGGACTCAGATGTCCATATTCCTTGGTAAGCATCGTGGCGGTCATAAAAGCTGTAGCTGTATGACCAGACGGGAAAGAATGGTCGTTGCTTCCATCAGGTCGCATCACATGGGTAGTAGTTTTCATCGTATTGACCACTGCCCCCATGATTGCCGCAGAGAAAGCATCAGAAGCCAGCATCCTGCCCCATGAGCTCCGGCTCTCCACACCAGCCACCTTCATACCAAGCATCACGGCAGCCGGCAGGAATTGCGTATAATTATCGAAGGGGCGATGAAATTGCTGCATATAATCGTTGCGCAGACTTCTAAAGTGCGTATCCTCTCCCTTGACTATCATACCAGTTACTATCAGAGGTGTCCCCACAAAAGTCATCTGATAGAGCTTGGAAGACGTGAAGTTCTGCTTTTCAATATCAGCAGATTTCTCGTTTTTAACTACTTTCAGATTCTCTACAGAAGAGGAATCTACCTGCCATTCTATAGCGTAGGTTTCCTGGGCTGAGATATGAAGTACACCCCAACCAGAAATTATCCATAATATCATCAATCCCTTTTTCATACCTATTGAACTATCTGAATCTTAGAGGAGCATCCCTCCAATATTTTCCGTCGTTTATTAAATAGAATCATATTTTTGGCTGCAAAAGTACAAAAACAAATAGAGATACATTAAAGTTCCACCTTATATTTCGTTAATTAACAATTTTCTCCCTCAAATTGTCATAACTTTGTAATATAATATAAAGACTAACATCTAATGATCAATTCCGGACTGATGATAGCTGGAGCACTGCTTTGTCTTCTCTTCACCCTCCCATTCTGCAAGACGTTGAGAGGAGAAGGAAAGAAAAAAATAGTTGTCTCAAAAAAACGAAGTAAATATAAAAAACATCGGTCAAGCAAAGAGCAAAGCAACATGGCTTTGCCTTCGCTTGACCGATTGTCATATATTCATTGTTTATTAAGAGAGTTTCTTCCTGGCAAGAACTACATAAAGCAATTATAATCTCATAAAGAATCCGTGTAATCTCTTCCGACATCCTTGAAATTACATGGTGACGCAGGAATCTCTACATCGGGACGTAGGAAAGATTACGACGCCATGTGGTAATGTCTACGTCGGGACGTGATTTTGGGGATATCTATAAGGTTTCATATCAGATTCTTTTTAGATTCTCCGTCTTCCGTATTCGCACACGATTTTTTTTCGTGAAAAAAGTCTCAAAGTATCATCTTTTTAGTTAAATATCAGCATAAATATCTGATACATAATAATATACAAGAATGATACTTTTTAGATTGTTTTACAAGAAGTATCATCGAAGTATCATAAAATCACAAGAAGTATCATAAAAACCATCATCGAAGCATCACAAAATCGCCATAAAGCATCATGCAGAATAGCGAAGCTGCCGAGCCGCAAGAAGTACCCAAAAATCGTCCGACACTTTGGGCACTCCGTGCCCGCGCTATGGGCAACGAGTACCCTTTATTCGGTCTATCGATGCCCGACACTTGGTCCCCGAGTGCCCATTTGAAGGGCACAGACAGACCGATTAATAGTCTCTGACCGAACACCTTATGTACTTTTATTCCTAATCCAGCTTGTTTTTTTCCTCTTATTCCTAGTTTGTATTGACATTTTTTACATACTAGAAGAGTAGACACTAAAGTTTTTATAAAACTGGAATAGTAGACACTTCTTTTTAGCCTTTTAAATCAACTCAAAGCCTTATTTTATGATACTTCTGTAAGCGGCTCCGCGTTTATACCTTGCATAATTCAAAAAAAAGCAGTAACAGC
>ERZ779924.36-NODE-36-length-82423-cov-67.4328_pt1 | contig 82423 bp, 60 predicted proteins | sample MGYA00511955_ERZ779924 | MGnify/ENA primary metagenome ERZ779924 (study PRJEB29588, sample SAMEA1969417) | human gut metagenome | biome: human gut; feature: human-associated habitat; material: faeces | place: Denmark | collected 2008/2010 ... | reverse complement strand
CGGGAAAGGTGGCAGGCAAGGAGAGTGTCCTCCTGTTCAGTAGCGATCTCATCGCTAGTGTTGTGCCTGATGGCCGTCGTCTCCGTGCCTTCGACAAGGTGGAACTTCAGCCTGGTGAGACCAAGACCATGACATTTGAATTAAAGGCAGACGATTTGGCCTTCGTAGGTTGGAATGGCAAATGGAGATTGGAGGAAGGCGATTTCAAGTTGATGATTGCCGACCAGAGTGCTGATATCCATTGCACTGATACTTATCAGTGGCCTACTGCCAACCGATAATGTATATTTAAAAGATGATTTAAAGAAAAGAGCGTGCCAATAGCGGTGCGCTCTTTTTGTTTGCATATTAAAATGCAGAAGAGTTAAATATCTACAAGAATCCCCCATGATGTTTGGTGTTATGTCTTGAAATGATTACTTTTGCAAATCATAATTTTTGCAGATTTACAGAATCATTCAAAACAAGGATAAATGGAAATAGTAATTGGAATCATCATAGGGCTTGCCATCGGATTCTTCGTGGGGAAACTGATGGAAGGAAAATGTGCGGGAGAGGAGAAAACACAGCTCGTAGCGAAGGCTCAGGTGCTGGCGGCTAACATCGAACAGATAAAACTGCATCATGCTTCTGAGGTTCAATCAATGAAATCTCAAATGGAGAACGAGCGGCTGTATGCGGCGAAACTCAGGGCGGAAAGCGACCAGCAGTGGGCACAGAAACTCGAGAGTCTGAAGCAGGAAATGCAGCGAATGACGATAGAACAGCAGAAGGTGGCGGCTGAGCAGTTGGCTGCCAAGCAGTCGGCTCTGCAGGAAACCAACCGTCTGCAGATGGATGAACTCCTGAAACCTATCAAGGAACAGTTTGCTGATTTCAAGAAATCGGTAGAGGAGAGCAAAACCCAGAACGAGGTGAACAAGAAGGAACTGCAGAACACCTTCGAGGCAACGATGAAACTCTTCCAGCAGGAACAGCAGCAGGCTGTACTGAACCTGAAGGAGCAGACCGAGAAGATTGGCTCCGATGCTGCCAACCTGACCAAGGCATTGAAGGGCGACAGCAAGATGCAGGGCGACTGGGGCGAGATGGTGCTGGAAACCATCCTGGAGAACAGCGGACTTCGTAAAGATGAGGAATTCTTCATTCAGGAGAATACGAAAGATGAAGAGGGAAAGAACTATCGTCCGGATGTCATCGTCCGATTCCCGGAAGGCAGAAGTGTTGTCATCGATTCCAAGGTTTCGCTTACCGCCTATTCCGATGCTCTGGCAGCTGAAGATGAGGCTGAACAGGAACGCCTGATGAAGGCACATGCGCTGAGCGTAAGAAAGCACATCGATGAACTGGCAGCCAAAGACTATTCCAAACTGGTGGATGATGCCATCGGCTTCGTACTGATGTTCATCCCTAACGAGACCAGCTATATCGCAGCGATGAAGCAGCAGCCGGATCTCAGCCGTTATGCTTATCAGAAGAAGATTATTATCATCTCACCAAGCAATCTGCTCATGGCACTCCAGCTTGCCTATAATCTCTGGCAGTATGACCGGCAGAACAAGAATGTAGAGAAAATCGTGAAGACGGCTGCTGACCTGTATGATAAGGTGGCTGGCTTCGAAGATACCTTTATGAGTGTGGGTGATCTGATAACCCGTCTTTCGGGTACTTTTGATAAGGCAAAGAAGCAACTCTATGACGGCACCGGCAATGTGATGAGAAGGGTAGAGAGCCTGAAGGGACTTGGAGTGACACCGAAAAAGCAGATCAAGGAACTGGATAATCTGTAAAGTGTATATAAATAGTCTACTACCGGTAAAAAGGGAAACAGGGCGAAAAGTATTTTTTGTTACCGAAACATTTCTAATTGTTCAATATTTTAAAATAATCTCTAAAAAGGAGCGGTATTTCAGATTAAATTCGTAATTTTGCCCTGACCCAACAGAAAAGAAATCATTGTATTGCTTATAAAAAGGTTAAAATTTACATAAAACAACATCAATAATTATTAATCATGAAACTGAACGAAATTCTTTCAGACAGCTTTAATGCTGCAGAATGGGAAGCTAAGGGTTATGAGCTTCCTGAGTATGACATCGCAGCCGTAGCTAAGAAGACTCACGACGAGCCTACTTGGGTTCACTTTGGTGCAGGTAACATCTTCCGTGCGTTCCCTGCCGCTATCCTCAACGATGCACTAAACACCGGCAAGTACGACCGTGGTGTTATTGTTGCTGAAAGCTTCGACTACGAAATTATCGACAAGGCTTATCGCCCTTACAATAATCTCTCTCTTCTCGTCAGCCTCCAGAGCAACGGAACCATCGAGAAGAAGGTCATCGCTTCTATCACAGAAAGCCTCAAGGCGGATAAGCAGTTTGGTGAGGACTGGACCCGATTGGTCCAGATTTTCCAGGCACCAAGTCTGCAGATGGTAACTTTCACCATCACCGAGAAGGGATATTCTTTCAATGATGCAGATTTGGCACGTGGTCTCGATGCAGTATTTGCTATGGGTAAGCTTACCGCTCTTCTCTATGAGCGTTATAAGGCAGGCAAGTTGCCACTTACTCTTCAGTCTACCGACAACTGTTCTCACAACGGCGACCATGTTAAGGCTGGTGTAAAGGCTTATGCTGAGCGTTGGGCACAGGATGGTATCGTAGAGGCTGGTTTCGTAGATTATATCAATGACAGCAGCAAGATTACCTATCCTTGGTCTATGATTGATAAGATTACTCCTCGTCCACACGAGAAGGTACAGGCGATGCTCGCTGAGGATGGTTTCGAGGATAACAATACAATTATCACCGAGAAGCATACCTTCACCGCTCCTTTCGTAAATGCCGAGGAAGTGCAGTATCTCGTTTGCGAGGATACTTATACCAATGGTCGTCCGCCATTGGAGTTGGGCGGTGCGCTCTATACCACCCGCAAGACTGTAGATGAGGTTGAGACCATGAAGGTAACCACCTGTCTGAACCCTCTCCATACAGCGATGTCAATCTATGGTTGCATGCTCGACTATACCTTGATTTCTGCCGAGATGGCGGATGAGGACCTGCGTGCCTTTATCCAGAAGATCGGTTATATCGAGGCGATGCCGGTGGTTACCGACCCAGGCGTATTGAACCCATACGAGTTTATCGGCACCGTAATCAACAAGCGTCTGCCTAATCCTTTCATGCCGGATGCTCCTCAGCGTATCGCTACTGATACCAGTCAGAAGCTCTCTATCCGTTTCGGTGAGACTATCAAGAAGTATATCGACCGTGGTCTCGACGTGAGCAATCTCGTGTTGATTCCTTTGGTATTAGCAGGTTATGCCCGTTATCTCAAGGCATTGGATGATAACCTGAAGCCATTCGAGCCATCTTCCGACCCATTGTTGGCAGAACTGCAGGCCATCGTAGCTCCTCTGGAGGTAGGCAAGGCAGATCAGGACTACTCTTGCCTGAAGAATCTCTATTCCCGCAAGGATGTGTTCGGTCTCGATCTCTATGAGGCTGGCTTCGGTGAGCAGATTGAGGGCATGGTGAAGGAACTCTTTGCCGGCAAGGGTGCTGTAAGACAGACATTGCATAAATATGTTTCTGCAAGATAATTCATTTTTAAACTTATACATTATAATATATATATGGAAAGAACATGGCGCTGGTTTGGCAAGAAAGATAAGATTACACTTGCACAGTTGAAGCAGATTGGTGTTGAGGGCATTGTTACCGCATTGCACGATGTTCCTCTGGGCGAGGTTTGGACACGCGAGAAGATTCATGAACTCAAGGAGTACATCGAGTCTTATGGTATGAAATGGAGCGTGGTAGAGTCTTTGCCTGTGGTTGAAACCCTGAAATATGGTGGTCCTGACCGTGATCATCAGGTTGAGGTTTACAAGGAAAGTCTCCGCAACCTGGGCGAGGAAGGCATCAAATGCATCTGCTACAACTTTATGCCTGTTTTGGACTGGGCTCGTACCGATTTGGCACACGAGAATCCTAACGGAGCCAACAACCTCTATATGAGCTGGGGTGAGTTTGCCTACTTTGACATCTATATCCTGCAGCGTGAAGGCGCTCGTGAGGATTGGGCTGAGTTCTCTAAGGAGCACAAGTGGGGCAGAGACCTCGTGGCTGAGGCTGATGAAATCAAGAAGACTTCTACACCAGAGCAGGATCATGCCTTGGTAGAGAACATCATCATCAAGACCCAGGGTTTCGTATCGGGTAACTTCAGCGAGGGCGATTCAGCTCCTGTCCAGAAGTTCCGCGACCTGTTGAAGCTTTATGATGGTATCGACAAGAAGAAGTTGCAGGAGAACATGAAATACTGGCTGGAGGCTATCATGCCTATCTGCGATGAGTACGATATCAATATGTGTGTTCACCCAGACGATCCTCCTTATCCTGTATTCGGTTTGCCAAGAATCATCGGTCGTGCCGAGGATATCCAGTGGATGTTGGATGCAGTGCCAAACAAGCACAATGGTTTGACTTTCTGTGCAGGTTCATTCTCTGCCGGCGAGCACAACGACTGTGTGGCGATGGCGAAGCAGTTTGCCGACCGCACTCACTTTGTTCATCTGCGCTCTTGCTACATTTTCCCTAACGGCAACTTTACAGAGGCTTCTCACTTGGGTGGTCGCGGCCATCTCATTGAACTTTGCCGCATCTTCGAGAAGGCTGAGCAGGAAGGCAAGTGCAATTCCGGCCGCAGATTGCCTATGCGAGTAGACCACGGTATGACCTTCACTGATGAGCCAGGTGGCGTATTCGATGAGAGCAATCATGGTCACAATGCCGGTTACACTCTCCTCGGCCGTATGTTTGCCATGGGTCAGATTCAGGGTGTCATCGCAACAGTAGATGATGAACTGGGCATTGAGTATAAGCAGCCGGGATTCTATGATTAGTTGATAGTTTATAGGCTATTAAGTGATTTGAAATTCACTTCCTCAACATACTTCACCAGCGAATCCTTGCCGTTATGCAGATAGAAGTCTACACGAACTACGTGGTTGATGTCGGCATTGCCCTTCACCTTTATGTGTCGGGTCTTGCTGTACATCATCGTGTCGCGGCGTGAAGGATAGGATACGAGCTCGATGAGGTCTTTGGTAGAATTGCTGCCCACATAATAGATGCCTACACTGTCTTTTCCGTTCTTGATGGCAGCAATCTTCGCCATCTTCTTGGCATGAGCCGCAGAGGTATCTATCGGGTAAAACTCGCTGGCAGCTACCGTGTCGCCGTCATGCTGGTCGGGTGCAAACTTGCAGCTGGTACCCATCGTAGTGATAAAGGATGTAGCAGCCAGGGCTGCCACAAAGTATAATATTTTCTTCATTGTTATTTCCTTTCTTTTCTTTAAAGAATCCTGTTTTGTTCGCAAAATGCGTTATCGGCTGCAAAAGTACAAAAAATAACTCGAAAAGCCATACCTTTTTTATCTTTTTCCTTTTAATACTTCGGATGGAGAGACGCGTGCTGGAGCTGGGCGGAAGGAGTTGTGGGGATGGCATGGAAGGAGCGGTATGGAAGGAGTTGGAAGGTATGGTAGATATGGATGGAATGGATGGAATGGATGGAATTCCGTGCAAAGATACAACTTTTCTCTGATACTGCCAAGTTTGGGGGTGTGATAAGGAAATGTTTGAACTATGCTTTCAGATTGAAAGTAGTTAAACTTCCTTACTCATAGTTTTGCGGGTGACAACTCATAGTTTTACAGGTAGCAACTCATAGCTTTACTCTCTTAAAGTATAGAGTTAAGCAGTAAATCAGGTGTTTATGAGGATTATGATGTTTTTACTGCAATGACTCAGTTCCTCAATAACTCAGTTCCTCAGTTTTTCTCTGACCCTTCACTTTTGTCTTTATTTAGAAGTTTATTATATATATATTTAAATATATATATAATAATATATAATATATAACAATTTAAAACAACTTTGAACTATAAGGGCTATATACCCCCTAGGAAAAAACTGAGGAACTGAGTTATTGAGGAACTGAGTCAATGCTAGAGACTTTGAATCTTACTCTTGATACTGTTGAATATGTGCTTATGTTAAAAGTTAAGTATCAGATTATCAGATAAATAAAACACTTGACGCCCTAAAATAGGGCGTCAAGTGTTTATTGTGATACCCATACCCCCTAAAACAGGGGGCATGGGTATGAAAAGAATTTCGTTACATTGAACTTTCAAATCGTAACTTGATGAGATCTGGCTGATTTACATCTCAACCACTACTTCATGCTTGCCTTCAGAGCAAGGAATGATGGTGCCTGAGATAGGAGTGCCATCCACTGTAATCTGCTTCACGCCCTTCTGGTTTCCGCTAGGATTCTTTACTGTGATATGGTATTCGCCACCACGGAACTTGCGGGTTACCTCATACTCCTTAGCGGTGCTTGGGAGACAAGGATCGATGAGCAAACCTTCATAATCTGGCTTGATGCCGAGGATGAATTCTGATACTGTATACCACATCCATGCCGCTGTACCGGTGAGCCAGGAGTTCTTTCCTTCGCCCGGTTTGGCTGCATCCTTACCGGCTACCATCTGGCAGTTTACGTAAGGCTCTACCTTGTGAAGTGTCTGATATTTTTCCTCTACATAGCTAGGCAGAATCTTGGTATAATGGTTCCAGGCATCGTTGCCTCGACCGGCTACAGTCTCTCCGATGATGACCCAAGGATTGTTGTGGCAGAAGATACCGGCGTTCTCCTTGTAACCTTCAGGATAAGAAGAAATCTCACCCATTTCTACATGATAGGTAGTGTAGGCTGGGTTGTTCAGCACCAGTCCGTGCTCGCATTCCAGTCGTTTCTTGCTGCTATCCAGTGCTTTATCGCAGAGTCCTTCTTCCAGACCGATACCAGCCATCGTACACCAGCCCTGGCTCTCGATGAAGATTTTGCCTTCCTCGTTCTCATCACTACCAATCTTGTTGCCGAAGAAATCGTAAGCGCGGAGGAACCATTCTCCGTCCCATCCATGCTGCTTCACAGCCTCGTTCATCTCATCTACAGCCTGCTGCATGCGCTCGCCTTCTGTCAAATAATCTTCCTCTGCAAGACCGGCTATTTCACCCTCCTTGCTTTCCAAAGCTTCCTTGGCAAGCTGCTTGCACAGAGCCACATAATCCTTGCCGGTAACCACGAACAGACCGGCTATCATCAGACTCTCTGCCTTGCTTCCTTCGCCCTTGTTTTCGGTGGTCTGGAAACTCTCGTTAGGGTCCCAGGAGAAGCAGTTCAGGTTCAGACAGTCGTTCCAGTCGGCTCTTCCGATGAGTGGCAACTTGTGTGGACCCAGGTTGTTGATAACATGGTTCATCGAAATCTTGAGGTGCTCGAAGAGGCTTACTTCTGTGCCTGGCTGGTTGTCGAAAGGCACCTGTTCAGCGAGGATAGAGAAGTCGCCCGTCTCCTTGATATAGGCCACGGTACCGAAGATGAGCCAGCATGGGTCGTCGTTGAAACCGCCACCGATATCGTTGTTGCCGCGCTTGGTGAGCGGCTGATACTGGTGATAGCAGCCACCGTCTGGGAACTGGGTGCTGGCGATATCGATGATGCGCTGGCGGGCACGGGTAGGTATCTGATGAACGAAACCTACGAGGTCCTGGTTGGAATCGCGGAAGCCCATGCCTCGACCGATGCCGCTCTCGAAGAAACTTGCCGAACGCGACATACAGAAGGTGATCATGCACTGATACTGGTTCCAGATGTTCACCATACGGTCTAACTTGTCGTTGCCGCTCTTCACGGTGAAGATGTTCAGCAGGTTATCCCAGTACTTGTTGAGTTCTGCGAAGGCAGCATCCACCTTTTCGGTGGTATCAAACTTGGCGATAAGCTGATGAGCTTTCTCCTTGTTGATTACCTTCTTGGCGCTGAACTTCTTGTCCTGCTCGTTCTCCACATATCCCAAAAGGAAGATGAGGTCGCGGCTCTCGCCTGGCTGCAGGGTAACCTCGATATAATGAGATGCGATAGGGCTCCAGCCGTGGGCAAAACTGTTGCGTGGCTTGCCTTCCATCACAGCCTCAGGCTCGGCAAACTCGTTATAGAGTCCGATGAAGCTCTCGCGGTCGGTATCGTAGCCCTGAATCTCGGTATTCACTGTGTAGAAAGCATAGTGGTTGCGGCGCTCACGATATTCGGTCTTGTGATAGATGGTAGAACCTTCTACCTCTACTTCGCCCGTAGAGAAGTTGCGCTGGAAGTTCTCCATGTCGGTAGCAGCATTCCAGAGGCACCACTCTGCAAAGGAGAACACTTTGAGGGTCTTCACCTCCTCAGTCTGGTTCTTCAGCGTCATCTTCTGCACCTCAGCCCATGTATGGAGCGGTACGAAGAAAAGCACACTCGCCTCCACGCCGTTCTTGCTGCCCGTGATGCGGGTATAGTTCATGCCGTGGCGGCACTCGTAGCTGTCGAGTGGTGTCTTGCAAGGTTTCCATCCCGGGTTCCATACGGTATCGCCATCTTTGATATAGAAATAGCGACCGCCGTTATCCATCGGCACACCATTGTAGCGATAACGGGTGATGCGACGGAACTTGGCATCCTTGTAGAAGGAATAACCACCTGCTGTGTTTGAGATGAGCGAGAAGAAATCCTCGTTACCCAAATAATTGATCCAAGGCCATGGGGTCTTTGGGTCAGTAATCACGTATTCGCGATTGGCGTCATCAAAATGACCATACTTTTTTTCTGCCATTGTTTTTTTAATGTTATTTCTTGGTAAAATATACTATTTTGGTGCAAAGATAGTAAAAAGTTTAAGTTTCGGGGTTAGAAAACAGTTTTTTTTTGTATTTTTGCAATGAAAAGTTTGATGATTATCATCATTCTATTAACATTTTATATAGTTGGCTTATGAAAAGAAACATTTTATCACTTCTGATAGCCCTCTTTGCTACGATGCAGGTAGCGGCTCAGACATACGACAACTTGTGGAAGCAAGCTGAAATCAATGCTCAGAAGGACCAGCCTAAGAGCGAAATCGCGGTGATGAAGAAAATCATCGCCAAGGCTTCGGCTGCCAAAGATTACGGGCAGCTGCTGGCGGCTGAGATGAGGCAGGTGATGCTCTGGAAAGAGATTTCTGCAGACTCACTGACGCCGAATGTGAAGCGGATGGAGGCTGAAGCTTTGAAGACAAATGACCCGATGCTGAAAGCGGTGAGATATGCTGTGCTCGGCAAGGTATATCATGATAATCCGTATGGAATAGAAGTGGATGAGGCTTCTTTGGAACAAAGGGAGGATGCTTCTTATTATCAAAGTCAGCGAAAGGTAAACCTGAAGAAGAGCCAGGATTTCTTCAAAAAAGCGATGGCGCACCCAGAGCTTCTTGCCAAGCATGCTTCTACTGAGTATGTGCCGCTGACTCTAAAAGGGGTGGACGGAAGTTCCTTCAAGAATGATTTGCTGCATCTCATCGGATTCGAGGCAGACAGCAAGGAGGCGTATCTGCAGCTGTACACCTATTATAATAAGGTGGGCAATCGGGGGGCGGCTTGTCTCTGTGCCTATAAGCTCATCGAGAAATACCGCCAGGACGACGTGAGAGAGGTGAAGAAATCGAAGTATCTGCAGACCATCGACTCGCTCATCCAGATTTATCAGGATATTCCGGAGGCAGGCGAACTTGCCGTGGAGCATTTCCGCTTCATGGAAGGTGCTACCGATGCCAAACCGCAGGATAAGCTCAACTATATCAACTATGCGCTGAGCCGCTGGGGTGAATGGTCGAGAATGAACGAACTGAGAAATGCGCAGAAGCGACTTACCGAACCGATGTTCCGGGTGAAGGATATGCCGCAGGTATTGCGACCTGGGGAGAAGGTTTGGGTGCAGCTGGATGTGCGTAATCTCCAGAACCTGAAAATCAGCATCTCCCGCCTCAATATTACGGCAGATAACGATTATAATGCGCAGGATGAGGCTACCTATAAGATGCTCCTGAAGAAGACTACGAAGCTGCATCAGAAGGATTTCAGCCGCAACTACTACGGTCGGCCGGATTATGAAACGGTGAAGGATTCCATCGAAATCGGTGGCAATCTGCCACTGGGTGCATATCTGATGGAGGTGACTTCGGATAATACCGGCATCGCTCCGCAGCGAGAACTCTTCTATGTCAGCAATCTGGCGGTGATGATCCAGCAGTTGCCTGATGACAAACATCGCTATGTAGTGGTGAATGCTACCGATGGACAGCCTGTACCGGGTGCGAAAATCATGCTCTATGACAGGGATTATGATGTGAAGACGGGCAAGTGGAAGAGACTGGTTCATGCCCGCTTGACTACCGATGAGAACGGCGAGGCTTACTTCAAGAATGTGGATGGAATGGTGTTGATTTCTACCAACAATGACAAGTTTACGCCAGCCAGGGACATCTATCTTAGCCGTACCCGCTATTATGAGAAGAAGGATAATGAGACTAAATATCAGGTTTATACCGATCGTGCCATCTATCGCCCGGGGCAGAAGGTACATGCCTCAGCCATTTCCTATACTGTCAAGAAGGGGTTGGATGCCAGCGTGCCTGGCAAGAGCATGGAACTGAAGTTTGTCCTGAGTGATGCCAACTGGAAGCAGGTGGCAGAACAGAAGGTTACGACCGATGAATATGGTACGGCTTCGGTAGATTTCGAACTCCCGAAGGAGGGAAAGACAGGACAGTATTCCATCTCCGTGAATGGTACAGCAAGCGAATATTTCAGAGTTGAGGAGTATAAGCGTCCAACCTTCGAGATTACCTTCCCGAAGGTGAACGAGAAATATAACTGGGGCGATACTGTAGTGGTGAAGGCTACAGCCAAGACCTATGCCGGTATACCTGTGCAGGGTGCCAAGGTGGAGTATCAGGTGACTCGCAGAAACCAGCTTTGGTGGTGGGGCGCAGGCTCTGCCGGACAGTTGGTAAAGATAGACAGTTGCGTGACTCGTGAGGACGGAACCTTCGATGTGGAAATTCCGCTGGAGGCTTCCTTGTCAGGAAAAGACGAGGCTGATATGAGCGAGTTCATGCGCATCGCCCGTTTCTTCAACTTCGAGGTCTCAGCCATCGTTACCGACATCAGCGGCGAGAGCCACGAGGGCGTGATGAGTCTGCCTCTGGGCACCAAGCCAACCATCCTCACGGTGAATCTTCCTAAGCGTATCGAAACAGACAGTCTGAAGACGGTGACCTTCGCTTACCGCAATGCCAGTGGTATGCCGATTTCTAGTAGGTTGAAATATCGAATTGATAAGGGCGAATGGAAGGATGCCGAGGCGAATGCACCGGTTTCTATCAAGGAATATGCTGCTTCTGCATCTTCTTCCCTCGTTTGGAAATCTGGCGTTCATCAGCTGGAGGCAATCTGCGGACAGGATACTCTGCAGCAGAAGTTCACGCTCTTCAGCATGAAGGATACCCATCCGGTGGAGCCAACTACCGAATGGTATTATCAGACGGCGAAGACTTTCCCTCGTGATGGTAAGCCGGTCTATATTCAGGTGGGCTCTTCGGAGAACGGAGCGCACATCGTATACTCCATCATCGCCGGCAACAAATTGCTGGAGAAGGGCGCCTGGGAGTTGGGCGACAGCATCGTGACTCTGCCTTTCACCTACAAGGAGGAATATGCGTCGGGCATCGTACTGAACTATAGTTTCGTGAAGCAAGGCAAGTGCTATACCCGAATGATGAGCATCGCCCGTCCTTTGCCTGAGAAGAAACTGAATATCGCCTGGAAGACCTTCCGCAACCGTCTGACCCCTGGTCAGAAGGAGGAGTGGACGCTTAAGATTACCACCCCTGATGGCAAACCAGCCAAGGCGCAGCTGATGAGCGTACTCTATGACAAGTCGCTCGACCAGATAGCCCCGCATTCCTGGAATCTCTCACTGGGCTTCTATCAGAGTCTGCCAAACTGCTACTGGAAGCACAACCTCACTTTCCGTTCATCTTACTTGAATGGCGTTTATCCTACCAAGTATTATGACGAGAAGGGACTGGATGTAGATAAGTTTGATGGCAAATTCTTTAGCTATTATGCTTATATGCAAGCGGTGGAGCTGAGCAAGTTGGAACGTTCTCTTGGCGGAACCGTAGAGTCTGTTCGTATAAAGAAAGACGAGCTGGTTCAGGAAGAAGGGAGGGTCATGAAAATTCGTGGGAGTAATATGACCCGTGTCGGAGCGGCTGCTCCATCTGCCAACAAGGTTTTTGATGTAGTAGAGGAGATGCCGCAGTTTGCCGGTGGTTCTGGCTCAGATGCAAGACAATTCCTCGACAAGGTGCAGGTGCGTGAGAATATGAACGAGACCGCCTTCTTCTATCCTGCCTTGGAGAGCGACAACAATGGCAACGTAGCCATCAGGTTTACCCTGCCGGAGAGCGTGACTACCTGGAAGTTCATGGGCTTGGCTCATGACAAGGAGATGCGCAACGGTTTGCTGGTGGATGAGGCTGTGGCTCAGAAGACCGTGATGGTGCAGCCTAACATGCCTCGCTTCCTGCGTGAGGGCGATAAGAGCACCATCGTGGTGAAACTCTTCAATACTTCCGACAAGAAGGTGAGCGGCAACACCCGTATGCAGATTCTCGACCCGGAGACCAACAAGGTGGTTTGGCAGAAGACGCAGAATTACAGCATCGATGCTGAGGGCTCTGCTACCATCTCCTTTGATGTCCAGGGACTGAAAGAAGGCGTATATATTAATAAGGTGGTGGCTGCCGGTAATGGCTACAGCGATGGTGAACAGCACTATCTGCCGGTTTTGAGCAACCGTGAACTCGTGGTGAACACCCTGCCTATCACCCTGCATCAGAAGGGTGAGCAGAGCTTCGACCTGAGCAAACTCTTCCTGAACAAGGAGGGCAAACAGGCGAAGGGCGCTGAAGAGGCAATGGTAACCATCGAGTACACCAATAACCCAAGTTGGCTGATGGTGAAGGCGCTGCCAGCCATCAGTAATCCGGATGAGGAGGACGCCATCTCGCTGATGTCTGCCATCTATGCCAATACTATCACAAACCATGTACAGAAGCATCTCTCGCTGGAAAATCTCACTCAGGAGAGCATCCGCCTGCAGAATCAGGTGGAGAAGCTGAAGAAGTTGCAGAACCCTGACGGTTCCTTCTCCTGGTGGAAAGGAATGAAGGGCAGCCGGTATATGACTACATCGGTAGCCGAAATGATGGTTCGATTGAATGACATCGCAGGTGTGCAGAAATCAACCGCCCGGATGCTGACTTCCGCCATCGATTATCTCTCCTGGCAAACAGCACAGGAAGTAAGAGAAATGAAGAAGCAGGAGGAGAAAAAGCAGAAGGTGAATCCTAGCGAACAGGCGCTGCATTATCTCTACATCCTTTCGGTGGATGGCAGAAAGATGAAGCAGAATCTGGAAGCTGACAAGGCTTATCTCCTGGAAAAGATGTCGAAGATGACGGGTGATTTCTCCATCTATGGCAAGGCGCGTGCTGCCGTGGTTCTCGCCAGAAACAGCCAGCAGAATGCTGCTTACCGCGAGAAGGCAGGCGAATATCTGCAGAGCGTGAACGAATATGCCGTTTACCGCGAGGAGATGGGCCGCTACTACGATACCCGCAAGGCACTCTACAGCTGGAGAAACTATAAGATTCCTACCCAGGTATCCGTGATAGAGGCGATGCAGATGCTGAAGCCGAACGACAAGCAGACCATCGAGGAACTGCAGCGCTGGCTCCTGATGTCGAAACGCACCCAGGTTTGGGATACGCCAGTGAACACCGTGGATGCCGTCTACGCCTTTATGAAGGGCAATGAGAGCAACTGGAGCAGGAAGGCTGAGAATGCCGTGCTGAAACTGGACGGCAAGCTGCTGCCGATGCCGCAGGATTCCACTACTTTGGGCTATGTGAAGACCGAAAAGACGGGCAAGGCATCTAAGCTGAGCATCGACAAAAAGAGCGATTATACCAGCTGGGGAGCTGTCTATGCAGAGTTTAAGCAGCCTATCAGCGAAATCGGTTCCATGGAGTCGGGCATCAAGGTGCGCCGTGTCATCGTTCCAGCCGAATCTGAGAGCAAGGGCAATGCGCAGGTAGGCGAGAAGGTGAAGGTAACGCTCATCATCACCGCCGACCGCGACTACGACTTTGTGCAGATTACGGATAAGCGTGCGGCATGCCTGGAGCCGGTTAACCAGTTGAGCGGTTATCAGTGGAGCATAGGCTGCTATGTTTCTCCAAGAGACCATGCAACAAATTTCTATTTCGATCGTTTATCTAAAGGTAAGCACATCGTAGAAATGGAGTATTACGTGGATAGAAAGGGCGACTATCAGAGCGGAACTTGCACCGCTGAGTGTACCTACAGTCCGGAGTTTGGTGGCCGCACAGAGACCTATGAATTGAAAGTTAATAATTGATAGTTAAAAGTTTATAGATTGATAATTTAAAATAGAATAGTATGAAACGGATGAATATATGGATGCTCTCAGCGCTGTTGGCGCTGCCTGCATCAGCACAGAAGATTACAACCCAGCACGAGGTGGTAGACTGCGGACAGGTGGTGTTCCACAAGCCTGTAACTGCCGAATTCGTGCTGAAGAATGACGGGCACAAGCCGTTGGTTATCAACAATGTATTGAAAAGCTGCGGATGTACGGAGGTAGATTATCCGAAGACGAGCATAGCTGCCGGCGAAAGTTTCGTCATCAAGGCGGTATACGATGCCAAGCAGATGGGTACTTTCACCAAGCAGGTTTGCCTCTATACCAATGCGGATGAAGAGCCGTTCATCCTCTCTATGAGGGGAAGGGTAGTGGGCAGCGTAGTAGATTTCGCTGGTTCTTACGATGAGATGCTGGGTGTCATCAAGAGTGATGCCCAGGAGGTGGAGTTTGATGACGTGAACCGTGGCGACCGTCCGGTTCAGCGCATTCATATCTTCAATCCTACCGACGGAGTGCTGGAGCCGGTAGTGATGCATCTGCCATCCTATCTTCATGCTTTCGTATCGCCTTCCAAGGTGGCTCCGCGTCATTCTGCCGAAATCAGTTTCGTGCTGGATTCCAAGAAACTGCGCGACCTGGGCTTGAACCAGACATCGGTTTATCTCGGTGAGCGTCCTGGCGATAAGGTTGCGCCTGAGAAGGAAATCGTGGTATCAGCCGTTCTTCTTCCTGGTTTCGAGAACATGACTCCAGCCAAGAAGGCACTGGCTCCGAAGATAGAGATGTCTGCCACCGATCTCAATCTGGGTAGTTTCAATGGAAAGAAGAAGCTGAAGGGTGAGATTCTGATTACCAATAAGGGTAAGTCGGAACTGGATATCCGCAGCATGCAGATGTTTACGATGGGCTTGCAGGTGAAACTGAAGAAGAGTAAGATTCAGCCAGGAGAGACCGTTAAGATGAAGGTGACGGCTGTGGCTGCCGACTTGAAGAAATCGCGTGTCAGACACCCTCGTATCCTCATAATTACGAATGACCCTGACCATGCTAAGGTGGTGGTGAAGATTTATGTACAATGATTTAAAAATGAATATCGTGCAGATAGAAATAGATAACGGCAGTGGGTTCTGCTTTGGCGTAACCACTGCCATCAAGAAAGCTGAAGAGGAGTTGGCTAAGGGCGGTAAACTTTACTGCCTGGGCGATATTGTGCATAACGGTATGGAAGTGGAGCGCCTGCATGAAGCGGGACTCATCACGATAGACCATGAGCAGATGGAGGAACTGCAGGGCGTAAAGGTCTTGCTCCGTGCTCATGGTGAACCGCCTGAAACTTATGCCCTTGCTGAGCGAAACAACATTGAAATCATCGATGCTACCTGTCCTGTGGTGCTCCAGTTGCAGCGCCGCATCAAGAAGCAGTATGTCAACAATCCGGAGGCACAGATCGTGATTTTCGGCAAGAACGGGCATGCTGAGGTGCTCGGACTGGTGGGGCAGACGGAGAGTCATGCCATCGTGGTAGAGAAGTTTGAGGATGTGAAGCAGCTGAAGGAAACCGGTCAGCTGGATTTCTCTAAAGATATCTATCTTTACTCCCAGACTACCAAGAGTCTCGATGAGTTCCACCGCATCATCGAATATTGCCAGGAGCATATTGTTGAGGGCGCTGTCTTCAAGAGTTTCGATACCATCTGCCGTCAGGTGGCTAACCGCATGCCTAACATCGCTGCCTTTGCCAGCAAGCATGATGTCATCCTCTTTGTGAGTGGCAGAAAGAGTTCGAACGGCAAGGTGCTTTTCAAGGAATGCAAGAGCGTGAATGCCAACAGCTACCAGATAGAAAGTGCTGACGAAATAGATATGAACTGGTTCAAGGATGTGGAAACGGTAGGTATCTGTGGTGCTACCAGTACGCCGAAGTGGCTGATGGAAGAGTGCAAGGATAAGATTATCAAGGAAAACTCTGCTCTTTTGTAATAAGAGTTAAAATATTGATTATCAGCTACTTGATATACTTGGTACGGTGTTTCACCGTATATGGGTAGAGGATAGTTTTATCGTTGGTTGAAAAACTTAATATATTGGTTATTAATCAGTTAATCCATTTGGTGTCGTGTTTCACGACGTCAAGTGGGTTTATCTTTTATAAACTGTCTGAAAATAAAACAGGTGATAAATCTTCTCCCGAAGACCTATCACCTTCAAAAAACAGTAATTAACTCAAAATTTATAATCTATATCATTACTACCTTGTTAATATGATTGCAAAGATACTAAATTGAAGTTTTTTTTTCCAAATCTTTTCATCGAATAAAATAAATTTATCGGCAAAAGTAGTATATTTAACGTATTTTTGCATTAATAACCCGGCAGTCTCTTCTCTGTAGCTTATTCTGCTATTGCTTTTTGATATTGTTCCATCAGCCATGCCTTCTGTTCAGAAATGGTCATGTTGCTGTTGTCGAGCGTGATGGCATCATCTGCTTTTCTGAGTGGGGAAGTCTCGCGGTGGCTATCGATATAGTCGCGCTCCTCTACATTCTTCAGAATCGCATCGAAGTCGGCTGGCATTCCTTTCTCCTTCAGTTCATCGAAACGGCGCTGTGCTCTCACCTGTGAACTGGCTGTTACGAAAATCTTCAGTTCGGCATTAGGGAACACGGTGGTACCTATATCGCGACCATCCATCACGATACCCTTGTCTTCGCCCATCTTCTGCTGCAGTTCTACCAGCGCCTCTCTGACGAAAGGAACGGCGGCAATCGGACTAACGTGGTTGGAAACCTCTAACGAACGGATTTCCTTTTCTACCAGTTCGCCGTTCAGATAGCAGTCTGGGCGACCGGTTGTTGCATTAAACTTGAATGAGATACTGATGTTCTTCATCTCCTTCTGCAGTTCTTCAGTCTTTACGGCTCCATCTGCTTCGAAGAGCTGATGACGCAGCGCATAGAGGGTTACCGAGCGGTACATGGCGCCCGTATCTACATAAACATAACCTATTTCCTTGGCAAGATCCTTTGCCATCGTACTCTTACCGCAAGAAGAGTATCCGTCTATTGCTATTGTTATTTTCTTCATAATTTCGAACTAACTTTAATGTATAATTTATAATCTGTAACTTACGTTCAGCATGAGACTGTTGCTACTGACGTGATATTTGCCGTAGGCAACGTTCAGATGGAAGCGCTCCAGGTTGATACCGCCACCCACAGAGAAACCGGCTCCATGACTGCTTTCCTCATCTTCTGAGGTGCTGATTTTCATCTCGTTGGCTCTCCGGAAGTTGTAGCCGGCACCTATCCACAGGCTCTCCGAAAGCAGAATGTCGGCACCTACTACGGCATGATCACGAAGACTGCTGTCCCAATGGTTCAGGTTGACCAGTGTGGCTGATACCCTGAACGGTGTGTTGGCGAAGCGTTTCGTCACACCCAACTGCAGGTCGATCGGCATCTTCTCATATTCATTGTCGTAAGCTTTCAGCTGTCCACCCAGATTCTTTGCCGCACATGAAACCGACCATTCCGTTTCCGGGTCGTAATAGTTGATGCCCAGATCCACTCCCACAGCGATAGAATTGTAATCGCCAATATACGAAGTGATGAATTTGGCGGCAATACCACCCGCAAACTTTTCACCGAGCATATAAGAGAAGTAACCCGCAACGGCAATGTCCTTTGCCGAGAACTCACCCATCTGGATGTTGTTCTCATCCGTCTCTTTCATCTTGCCGTAGTCAACAAGCTGAGCCGAAACAGCCCACGAAGCCTTGTCGTTGACAATACGGTTGAAACTAGCCGAGGCAGTGTTCACCCCCGACATATAGTTCATATAATTGAGATTGACCGTCTTGTCGTTTACTGATGACAGGAGAGCCGGATTATGGAATATGAGTGCCTCATCATCTTCTATCAAGGTGATGTTGTCGCCACCCAGAGCAGCTGCATGGGCACTCACCGGCAAGCGAAGGAAATTATACCCCGTTTGGCTCTCTTGAGCATCAATAATTGTCGCAAAAAGCGTCAATATTGCGGAAATTACATATTTTTTCATTTAAATTTTCTAATTCTTTGGCAAAGATACTGCTTTTTTCAATAATAAGAAGTAATTTTGCAATGTTTTCGTAGGAAATAACGATTTTAAACGGTTTTTATTGTGGAAATTAAGAAATCAAATAGCGCACAACTGGAAGATAAGCGGGTTACATTTTTTCTGCTGGGGTTGCTGCTGGCTTTTACTTTCATCTTCGTAGGACTCCAATATCAGAGAGGTCAGCAGGGAGATGATGACTTGTCGGAATCGATGGAAGATCTCTCACAGGATCTGGAAATGTCGCCTCGTCCCGACCAGAAAGATATGGTGAGTGCAGAGGCTGTTTCGGCTCCTGCTTCTAAGTCAATTACCCAGGAAGTGAAGGCTGCCGAGCAACAGACTCAGAAGGCACCGCAGAAAATCAGTTCTACAACCAGCGAACTGGTTATCGGCGACGGCTCGGGTGTAGTGGATGGATCTGAGGTGAAGGAAGCGGTTCCTGAAACTCCCATTGAGAATCCGGGAGCTGAGGCTCCTATCAAACTGACCGTCGTGCAGAAGATACCGCAGTTTCCTGGTGGTTGGTCTGCCTTCATGCAGTGGCTTACCAAGAACCTGAAGTACCCTGTAGCTGCCCAGAAGAGTAAGATTCAGGGAACCGTAGTGGTATCCTTTATCGTAAACAAGGATGGAAGTGTTGCCAATATCAAGGTAAGCACTTCGGTAGATCCATTGCTCGACAACGAGGCTTTGAGGGTGATGAAGATGATGCCGAAGTGGAAACCGGGCATCGATAAAGGCAAGGTCTGTCGCACGATGATTGCCATCCCGGTAGTGTTCCAGCTATAAATTATAAATTGTTCATTGTAAATTATATATTATAAATTATACATTATTATGAAGACAGCAGATGAAATTTTAAGCATGGTAAATGAGTTTCTGGCTAATTTGCCTTACGAAAGAAAGCCAAAGTCTCTTTATGAGCCTATCAGATACGTTCTTTCTATGGGTGGCAAGCGTATTCGTCCTACGCTCATGCTTCTGGGCTACAATCTTTTCAAGGACAATCCTGAGAAGATCCTGATGAATGCCGTTGCCCTGGAAACTTATCATAACTATACTTTGCTGCATGATGACCTGATGGACAATGCTGATTTGCGTCGCGGTCATGAAACGGTTCATAAGAAATGGGATGCCAATACGGCAATCCTTTCGGGCGACAGCATGCTCGTTCTGGCTTATGAGCGTATGGCTCAATGTGATGAAAAGCATCTTGCCAAGGTGTTGAAACTCTTTACTTCCACTGCCCTGGAAATTGGTGAAGGTCAGCAGTTTGATATGGAGTTTGAAAACCGTAATGATGTGAAGGAGGAGGAATATATCGAGATGATCCGCCTCAAGACCAGCGTACTCCTGGCTTGTGCCTTGAAGATGGGTGCAATCCTTGCCGATGCTTCTGATGAGGATGCAGAGAACCTGTATAAGTTTGGCGAGCAGATCGGATTGGCGTTCCAGTTGCAGGATGATTACCTCGATGTTTACGGCGATACCAAGGTGTTCGGTAAGGAGATTGGTGGCGATATCACATCCAACAAGAAGACTTACATGCTCATCAATGCCTTCAACCATGCCAACGACGCTCAGCGTGCAGAACTCCAGAAATGGGTGGATGCCGAGGAGTTCGACCGCAAGGAGAAGGTGGCTGCCGTTACCCGTCTCTACAACGAGATTGGTATCGACAAAATGGCGCAGGATAAGATAGCTTATTATTTCGAGCAGAGCAAGAAGTATCTGGATGCCGTGAATGTGCCTGCTGAGCGTAAGGAGGAATTGGCAAAGTATGCTCAGAAAATGATGAAGCGACAGTACTAATTTCAAAGTTCAATGTTCAAAGTAATAGATACACATACGCATCTCGATGCAGAAGAGTTTGATGAGGATAGAGCGGAAGCTTTCGCTCGTGCCAGAGAAGCGGGGGTAGGCAAGGTATTCTTGCCTGCCATCGACGTGAAGACCACGCACGCTGTCCTGGCATTGAGTCGGGAATATCCGGGTTATGCCTATCCGATGATTGGTCTGCATCCTGAAGAGGTGAAGGCAGACTGGAAGGAGCAACTGGCTGAACTCCGAAAGATGCAAATTTCCGATTTCATAGCCATTGGCGAAATCGGACTCGATTATTACTGGAGCCGTGAGTTCGAGCACGAGCAGCTGGAAGCATTCGAGGAACAGGTGAAATGGTCGGTAGAAACCCGACTTCCCCTGATGATTCATTGCCGCAAGGCACAGAACGAGATGGTGCATCTGCTCAGGAAGTATCAGAAAGACCTGCCTGGCGGCGTGTTCCACTGCTTCACTGGCAATCAGAAGGAGGCAGAAGAGCTTCTCTCTTTTGATAACTTCGTGTTGGGCATCGGCGGTGTATCCACCTTCAAGAGCAGTCATCTCAGAGAAGACCTTCCGGCTGCAGTTCCGATGAATCGCATCATCCTGGAGACCGACAGCCCGTATATGGCTCCCGTCCCTTATCGTGGCAAGCGCAACGAGAGCGCTTTCGTGATAGAAGTGCTTAAGACTCTGGCGAAAGCCTACGGAGTGAGTGAGGAGGAATTCGCAGAACAGACGAATAAGAATGTTGAAAGCGTCTTTCACCTATGAAATAATAAAAATTATAAGCTTAATATTAAAACCAACTATTCATTATGACTAGAAAAATGTTGATGGCAGCCCTCCTGATGGCTGCATTTGCACAGGGCACTCAGGCACAAGACCTGAGCGGCCAGCGTTCTGAAAAGCAGGACGTAAACATGATTCCGGGTAAGAAACTGGATCATCACGGACTCATCGTGAGCCCTACACCACATCTCCTGAATGTGGATGCTGCTAACCGACTCGACCTGCAGAAGGGTGTCAAGGTGATTGACAAGAAAGGTAAGTTTGCTGATGATGTGAAGTTCCTGACCGCTAACGCCAAGGGCATTCGCCTGACCATCGATTTCGGTGAGAAGCTTGCTGCCAAGGCTGGCGTGAAGCCTGTATCGGGTGCTTACAGCCTGAAGGCTGATGCCAAAGGTATCCAGATTGTGGGATACGATGAGCGTGGCGCTTTCTATGGCTTGCAGACCTTGCGCCAGATTGTAAACAGCGAGATGGCAAAGGGCCAGATGCCTTATACCACTTGCAACGACTACCCTGATCTTCCAAACCGTGGTGTGGTAGAAGGCTTCTATGGCGAGCCTTGGTCTCATCAGGTGCGTCTTTCCCTCATCGACTATTATGGAAAGAACAAGATGAACACCTATCTCTATGGCCCTAAGGACGACCCTTATCACAGCTGTCCTAACTGGCGCCTGCCTTATCCAGAGAAAGAGGCTAAGAACATCAGCGAACTCGTTCAGGCTTGCCGCCGCAACCGTGTAGATTTCGTGTGGGCTATCCATCCAGGACAGGATATCAAGTGGAACGAGGAAGACTATCAGAACCTGGTTCACAAGCTCGATCTGATGTACGACCTCGGTGTGCGCTCTTTCGCCATCTTCTTTGATGATATTTCGGGCGAGGGTGCCAACCCAGTGAAGCAGTCGGAACTCCTGAACCGCCTGGCAAAGGAATTTGTGAAGGCTAAGGGCGATGTTACACCGCTCGTGATGTGTCCTACCGATTATACCCGTCTCTGGGCGAATCCAAAACCAACCGGTTCTCTGGCTATCTTCGGTAATACCCTCGATCCATCTATCAATGTATTCTGGACGGGTGATGTGGTATGTAGTGACTTGACCCGCGAGACCCTCGACTGGGTGAACTCCCGCATCAAGCGCCCTGCTTATTACTGGTGGAACTTCCCTGTAACCGATTATGCACGCCATATCATCATGCAGGGTCCTACCTATGGTTTGCAGACCGACCTGACCAACAAGGATCTCTGCGGCTTCGTAAGCAACCCTATGGAGCACGGAGAGGCTTCTAAGCTGGCTCTCTATGGTGTGGCTGATTATGCATGGAACATCGCCAACTATAATCCGTTGGACAACTGGGAGCGTGGCCTGGTAGATCTCACTCCTGAGGCACACGAGGCATATCGCACCTTCGCCATGCACTCTTGCGATACCGAGACCGGTTATCGCCGCATCGAGTCATGGGAGACCAAGAGCTTCCGCATCGACAACTTCACCGATGCTCAGTTCAATGCTCTGCAGAATGAGTTTGTAAGAGTAAAGAATGCACCAGCCCAGATGGAGGCAAACTGCAAGAATGCCCTGCTGATGAAGGAACTCCGCCCATGGCTCACAGAGTTTGGCAAGTTGGGCGACCGTGGCTTGAAGACCATGCAGCTCATCAAGGAATACAAGGCTGGTAATGACCAGGCATTCTGGGATGGCTATGTCAACAACCGTATGAGCAAGGAAGATGTGGCTGCTTACGAGAAGCATAAGTCTGGAACCATGGTATTGCAGCCATTCTATGAGCAGTCTATGGATGATATGGCTTCTGGTTTCTTCAAGAAGTTGACTGGCAAGGTGCCTGCCTTCTATAAGGGTATCGGTACTTACGCCACCTTGAGAACTACCCAGAGCAAGGCGATGTTTGACAATGATTCTACTACCTATTATACATCAGGTAATGGTCAGAACACTGGCGACTGGATTGGTGCAGACTTAGGTTGTGTTCGTTCTGTTTCTGAGGTAAGAATCCTTCAGGGTCGTAACTCTGTAGATGATGTGGATTACTTCGACAACACCGTTTTGGAGTATTCTCTTGACAAGAAGGAGTGGAAGGCGCTGACCGGTGAGTTGAAGAAGCAGTATATCATCAACTGGAAGACCGATTCTCCTGTTGAGGCCCGTTATATCCGTATCAAGAAGTTGAAGTCAGACAAGCGCAACTGGGCAGCTGTCCGCACCTTCGAGGTGAATCCAACCACTCCAGAGCGTTTGAACTTCCCAGTAGAGGCTGACAATCTGGAGGCAGCGATGTATGGTTTCGATGAGAATCCATGCACCTCATTCACCAACAAGGGCACCCTTACCATGGGTATTGAGAAGGATGTAAAGAGTTACACCCTGCTGTTGAAGTTGGCTCCAGGCAAATCATTGGTATGTCGCCAGCTGAACGCCAAGGGCAAGGTTCTTGCCACTACCACCATCGACAGTTCATTCTGCAAGGTGGAATTGGTGAAGAAGGCTGCCAAGCTTCAGATAGAAGGCTCTGCAGAAATCTTCGAGATTATTCCTGAGAAGTAAAGGACTGAACTTTCGCAAGCGGGGAAGTCCGCTAGGTGTCTCGCCAGATTGTAAATCTGTCGGGACGCCTAGCGAGCTTGTACTCTTGGAGACGCCATACGCCCTGAAAGGGCAGAAGCTCCTAGCCAAGGGCAACACCCTGGGTTAAATATGCAACCAACAAGGCGCCCTGAAAGGGCAAAAGCTTTAAAATAGATGCTTTTGTCCTTTCAGGGCGCTTGTTTTATGTCATCTCTAGTTAAAGAAATGTAAAAAGCAAACGAATATGTGGATTTTCGAATAAAAAGTGATAATTTTGTACTTCGAAACAGGAAAGGTGCTCGAGTGGCTGAAGAGGCACGCCTGGAAAGCGTGTATTCCCCTAAAGGGAATCGGGGGTTCGAATCCCCCTCTTTCCGCTTTTATATATATAATAAAGTATATGAAGAAAAATACAGCTATTGCACGTTTTGCAATATTGGTTTTCACATGGATGTGTTCTCTGCCTATGATGGCTCAAGAAGAGAACATGGGATTTCATCAAGCTCTTAAGACAAAGTTTATAGAGGGTAATGCGGGATTTATGTCTCTCGTTGCCATCGCCCTCATCGTGGGTATGGCTTTCTGTATCGAGCGCATCATCTATCTGAGTCTCTCTGAAATCAACGCCAAGAAGTTGATGCAGGATATCGACCAGAAGGTGGCGGCGGGAGATGTGGAAGGGGCTAAGACGCTCTGCCGGAATACCCGCGGACCGGTGGCTTCTATCTGCTATCAGGGGTTGATGCATATCAGCGAGAGTCTTGATGACATCGAGCGCTCGGTAAGCGGATATGGTACCGTTCAGGCGGCTAACCTGGAGAAGGGCTGTTCCTGGATCAAACTCTTTATCGCTATGGCGCCATCGCTCGGATTCCTCGGAACCGTGATCGGTATGGTCATGTCGTTCGACCAGATTCAGCAGGCGGGCGATATCAGTCCTACTATCGTGGCTTCGGGTATGAAAGTGGCGCTCATCACTACCATCTTCGGTATCATCGTAGCCCTCATCCTTCAGGTTTTCTATAACTACATCCTTTCTAAGGTGGAGCACCTGACAAGCCAGATGGAGGAGTCGGCGGTTACTTTAATGGATATTATTGCCAAGAATAAATAAACGAAGAGAGAAATGGTTAAATTTCAATTTTCAAAGCAGAAGACGAAGTCGGCCGAAAAGATATCGCAGCAGGTGTTCTATATCATGATAGGACTGGCGGTGCTGGTTTTCGGTCTGTTCTTTTTGGTAGGCTACGATTTGCCTTTCGAAGAGAACCCCGACTTTAATGCGCCTCTCTTTACCGATGTGCTCATCCTGCTGATGTGGCTCTTCCTGATAGGAGGTACAGGTCTGGCAGTCTTTTCGATGATCAGAGATTATCGCAGCAGCAAGTCGGAGGCTGTAGTGAATGGCATTCCCGTGCGTCGCATCTTCCGCATCACATGGATTGGAACTTTGGCAGTTTTGCTGCTTACCTTCTTTTTGGGCGGTTCTGCTCCGATGCTCATCAATGGCGAGAATTATGCCGACTGGCTCTGGCTCAAGCTTTCAGATATGTTTGTCATCACATCGCTCCTGATGCTGGTGGCAGGAATCGGTGCCGTCTGTTTCGGTGCCACACGTTATATTCGGAAGAAAAACTAAAGAGAGTGCTTTGGGCTCTCTATTCTATAAATAAGGATTAAATATGCTGATTAGAAGGAAGCAACACGAAACCCCGGGACTGAATACCACATCTACAGCCGACATCTCGTTCATGCTGTTGATATTCTTCCTTGTCACCACATCAATGGATGTGGATAAGGGACTGTTGCGCCAACTCCCTTCACCTGAACCGCAGAAGAAGGAACAGCAACATTCGGTGGTAGACAAGGCTAACCTCATGGCGCTGCGCCTGACGGCTGGCGATACGCTTTTGGTCAACGGTAAGCCGATGCAGGTGAGCCAGCTCAAGGAAGAAACCATCCGCTTTGTACACCGCCTGGGCAAGAAACATCTCATCTCTATTGAGAGTGACCGCGATGCCGACTATAGTCTCTATTTCCAGATGCAGAATCAGCTGATGGAAGCATATAGCCAGCTACGCAACGAAACAGCCCAGAAGAAATATCACAGGGATTATGCCCTCTTGAACAATGACCAGAAAGAACTGGTGCGCAACATCTGTCCGCAGCGCATCACAGAGTCGTATGCCAACGCAATGACTCAAACCGACCAGCGTGTTGATGCCAATGCTGAAGAAAAGCAAGGGGAAGAAAATTCGGCAGAAACAGCTACTGAACAGCAGAAAGGAGGTAAACAATGATGAATTTTCATAAGAAATCGCATGAAGTGCCAGGGTTGAATACATCTTCTCTGCCAGACCTCATTTTCTCTGTACTGTTCTTCTTTATGATTGTTACCCACATGCGCCAGGTTACCTTGAAGGTAGACTGCCGTTTGCCACAAGGCAAGGAACTCACCCGCCTGACCAAGAAATCGGCGGTGAGCCATATTTATATAGGTAAGCCAACCAAAGAGATGCAGGCAAAATATGGTACCGGTACCCAGATTCAGTTGAATGACAAGTTTGCTTCGGCTCCCGAAGTGATGGATTACATTTCGGCAGAAAAGAAGCGTATGTCGCCGGAAGACCAGAAGCTGATGACCGTATCAATCAAAGCAGACCAAGAGACAAAGATGGGTGTGATAACCGACGTAAAGCAGGCTTTGCGCCAGGCAAAAGCACTAAAAATCAGTTATTCTGCCACAGAAAAAGGAAAATAATATTAATTTATCATGTTTTTCTCTTAAAAAATTGCTTTTATTAATTTTTTGTATTATCTTTGCAAGCAAATTATTAGTATTATGTCAAAACAAATTTTAGATTCATTAGATAGGCAGATTCTGAAGCTGATTTCTCAGGATGCCCGTATTCCATTTTTGGAAGTGGCACGCGCTTGCAACGTGAGCGGTGCTGCCATTCATCAGCGTGTTGCTAAACTTACAAATCTTGGTATCATCAAGGGTTCACAATTCATCATTGACCCAGAAAAGATAGGTTACGAAACTTGTGCTTATATGGGACTCTATCTTAAGGAGCCTGAGAAGTTTGACCAGGTTGTAGAGGAGTTGAAGAAGATTCCTGAGGTTGTGGAGTGCCACTATACTACAGGCGGCTTTGATATGTTTATCAAGATTTACGCGCTGAACAACCACCATCTCCTGGAAATCATCCATGATAAGTTGCAGCCACTGGGATTGTCTCGCAGCGAGACCATCATCTCTTTCAATGCATCTATCAACCGCCAGCTTTCTATGCAGGATCTCAAGAGTTTCAACGATGATGAAGAGGAAACTGATGAGGAGGCTGCAGCAGAGAAATAAGATATAAAAAGAAAAAAAGCAGTAGCTCCCTGCGGGATTACTGCCTTCTATAAAGGGTGAGGAATGTGAACGGTAAGCCGTTTTCATTCCTCATTTCTTTTTCTGTCACTTCCCATTCTGCCGGATTGATTTCCGGAAAGAAGGTATCGGCATGTTCAGGTTCCTTTTCTACGATTGTGAGATAAAGCTTGTCTGCAAAAGGCAAAGCCTGTTCATATATGCTGGCTCCTCCGATGATGAAACATTCATCTGAAGCTTCTTTGTTTCCAACCTCTTCTTTTCTTGCTGCCAGCGCTTCTTCCAGAGAGGTGTATACTTCGCACCCTGTTATCTGCTCTCTTGTCTTCGAGATAACAATATTACGGCGGTTGGGCAAGGCTCCGTTAGGCAGCGACTCAAATGTCTTCCTGCCCATGATGATCGTATGTCCGGTTGTGAGCATACGAAATCGGGTCATGTCCGATGGGATGGCGTAGAGCAACCGGTTCTTGTACCCGATAGCTCTATGCACTTTGGATATACAGGCGATGATGCTAAGCATAAACTATAAACTGTTAACTGTAAACTGTTCTTCCGGAATATGGCTACTCTTGATCTTCCACTCCTGCGGATAGAGGTTGTTGGCACGGTTGCCAATGTTCTTTTCCCAGCCTATCGGAACCTGTCTGTAGGTTACCAGTACATAACCCTTAGGCGTATCGGCAGGCAGATTCACAGCCTCCTTGCGAAGGTAGCGGATGGCATCATCGTAGGATAACTCCACCTGTGGGAAGTGATCTTTGTTGAGCATCGTAGAGAGAGCGAGAGCCTGGTCGGGAATGAGACCCTTTCCCTTGTCTGTTCCCAGTTTCACACCTGCATGCAGCACCTTCAGGTTCTTTTCAGCCTGGTCGTAGATGTCTTTCCATCTGCCCGGAATGGCGTAAACCGTCTCGTTGCTTTCTGCAGGCATCCATTCCGTATCAGTCTTCAGCCAGCCGTCCGGAATCTCCGGTCCCTTTCCTTTAGCCACCTTCTTGTCTTTCTTCTTCTTATCCTTCCTGTTCTCCTTGGCTGATGAGCCGGCTTCCCATTCGCCCTCTTTCTTCAGAATCGCCATAAACAGACCTTCGCCTCGCGAAACGCCAGGAATGAACCGGTAAACCGGGAAGTCGGTGCCCGTGAGGTTGCGGGTGATGTTCCATGTATCTTCTACACCCTCCAGTGCCATCACTTCAGCGCCAAGTTCTTCGCATATCCAGTCCACGTTTTCCTCATCTTCGTGCGCATTGAAGGTGCAGGTAGAGTAAATCAGGATACCGCCTGGCTTCAGACAGTTCCATATATCCGATACGATTTCGCGCTGCAGCTGCCAGCAGTTGTTCACATTCTGGGTACTCCATTCGCCGATAGCCCCTTCATCTTTGCGGAACATTCCTTCGCCGGAGCAGGGAACATCGGTAAGAATCACATCAAACTGCAACTTAGATTTCTTGTAATCGCGGGGATAGTTGTTGGTAACAATCATATCCGGATGACCGAACTTCTGTACGTTTTCGGCAAGAATCTGCGAGCGGGTGCGCATCGGTTCGTTGCTGAAGAGCAGACTCCCTTCCGGCAAGGCAGCCCTTACGGCTGTCGACTTTCCGCCAGGGGCAGCACAGAGATCCAGCATCATCACCGGTTCTTTTACGTACTGTCGGATAGCCATATCTACAAACATAGATGAGGCTTCCTGTACATAATATAAGCCGGCATGCAGCAGCGGATCGAAGGTGAATCCGGGACGCGTAGAGAGATAACGGCCGGTTTCCGGACACCAGGGAACCGGTTCGCCATCAGCATCCTTGCATTTAAAAGGATTGATGCGGATACTGGTTGGTGCCTCCTCTTCAAGGATAGCATGCTCCAGACGCTGATACAGCTTTTCGCCCATCAGTGCCTGCGTATATGTTCTGAAATCTTCAGGTAATGTCTTCATTCTGTTTCTTTTTCTTTAATTTGTTTGCAAAAATAAGAAATTTTTCGTTTCTTTGCAACTAAATCGCGAAGAGATGCGTCTAAGAAGCAGAAATTTTTCAAATAACAAGGTAAAACAGTAAAAAATAATGATATGAAGAAAGCAATATTGGCATTAGCGCTCGTTATGAGCATCGGAGCCACCCAAGTGTCTTTGGCGTCTTCTGCTCCAAAACATCGTTATCATCCAACTACCCAACAGGTAGATTCAAAGGCTGCTCCTGCATCTGCCGCACAGCCATCTGCTTCGAAGGATAAAGACGACGAGGCGTTGGAGGCTTATTCTGATACAACCAGTACAGATTCGGCCAACTATGATGATTATGATGAGAATGATAATAAGTCTGTTCATTCTAGATACAGTTTAGACAACTATGATGATCCGTTCGATTTCATCGGTTCGGTATTTGGTGGCGGAGCGCTGGCTGTTATGATCATCTTCTGTATCATCTTCGGTCTGCTGTTTGTCTTTGCTCCGCTGATCATCGTATTTTTGGTTATCAGATATCTGATTCGCCGTCACAACGACCGGATGAAACTGGCGGAGATGGCGATGGAGAAGGGCATCAATGTTCCGGAAAGCGACCGGCCGATAGACAAGCAGAGCGATGAGTATCTGGTAAAGCGTGGATTGAGAAATGCCTTCCTGGGAGCCGGTTTGTGCGCCATGTTTGCCTGGTGGGATGCTGATTTCCTGGCTGGCATCGGAGCCCTGGTCTTCTTCTATGGCATCGGTCAGACTGTTATCGGATCGCTTCCTGCCATCAAGGACTGGTGGAAGAACCGTCATGGCGATCAGGGCACAGGTTATAATGGAGCTCCGGTATAAAAATCAAACAACAATTATTAGTTAATATATAGTGGAAAAGTTATCCGATATTTCTCTCGTCACGAAGGTGGTGATGCTTCATGACCGCAAGTCGTTCGACTTGCTGGTCAGGAAGTATCAGTCACCCATTCGTGGGTTCTTCCTACGGCAGACGCTGGGGGATGCGCAGCTGAGTGACGACTTGGCGCAGGATACCTTTGTGAAGGCTTATACCCATCTGTCGGGTTTCAGGGGTACAGCCAGCTTTTCCACTTGGCTTTATCGTATCGCCTATAATGTGTGGTATGATTATACCCGCAGTTATAAGGAAACGCAGGATATCGATACGCCGGCGGTTGCCCGACAGAATGCGCAGGGAGTGAATACCGGACTGAAGATGGATTTACTCAATGCCCTGCGGATATTGAGCGAGAACGAACGTACATGCATCACGCTGCAGCTGATGGATGGTCTCTCTATAGATAAGATTGCAGAGGTGACGGGAATGGCGCAAGGCACCATTAAGTCGCATCTCTCTCGTGGAAAACAGAAACTTGCAAGTTATTTAAAAAAGAATGGTTATGACCGATAAGATAAATGATAAGAAGTTGGAGAGCATGAAAGGGGAACCGTTGGCCCCTCAGGATGAAGAACTCTTACAGATGTTCTTTTCCGATTGCCAGATGTCAGAGATTCCTGATGACGGATTCTCCGACAGGGTGATGCAGACCTTGCCGGCTTTACCCGAAACTGGTACAGCGATGTCGCTGGTTAAGCGCCAGCGTCTGGAACATTTATGGACGGCAGCCTGTGTGGCAGCAGGCATCATCATAGCAGTAGTCTGTCAGGGATGGGAACAGATTCAGGGGTGGCTTTTCTCTATGAAGATAGATTTCCTCCTCTCCGGTTCGCGTGCACTTACGCATGTGGCAGATTCCATCGCCCACTCTCAGAATCTCCTGATGGTGCTGGCTGGCTTCGTTGTCCTCATCATGGTTTGGGGATATAATGAACTGGCTGATGCACGTCAGTAGGCTTCTTCCCTGATATCAATTGTATGAATGATCAACTCTTTCTATTAGCAGAATAGTTTTTAGTGCTAATAGAAAGAGTTTTTTATTACTATAAATATCATCTTTATGCTCTTGAAATCTCCGTTCATCGACGCTGAACGGACATTCAACGTCGCTGAACGGACATTCAGCGTCGATGAACGAAGATTTAATATTGCTGAATATAGAAAAACAAATAGGTGCTGCTACTTTTTCAGTAGAGCACCTATGCTTATGATATCGGTTTCTAAAACAATTTATAGGTAGTGCGGAGCACTTTGAACTCGGTTCGGCGGTTCAGCTGGTTGCAGATTTCCTGATGCTCCTTGCTCTGCTTCAGGATAAATTCTTCGTTGAGCACATCGCCTTCTTTGAGCCAAGGATACTTCTCGGTAAGTTTCTTGCGCACATTCTTCGGCTTCTCCTTGCCGTAGCCCACAGGGGTGAGGCGCTCTTTCTCTATGCCGTGTTTTATCAGATAGTCTACTACCGATTGGGCGCGGCGCAGAGACAGATGCTTGTTATATTCGCTGTTTCCCTTGTAGTCGCAATGGGCGCTGAGTTCGATGGTAACGTGCGGGTTCTCTTGCAGCAGCGTTACCAGCTGGTCGAGGGCTGTTGTACTGGCTTCGGTAAGGGTTGCCTTGTCGAAATCGTAGAAGATGTTGTCGATGAGTACAGGGGCTGTGATGGAAGCCAGCGGGAACTGGAGCACGTATTCCTTACTCTCTTTAGCTGAATCAACCCGAAGTTCTTCCTTGTGGTTGAGGTAGCCTTTGCAGGATGCCATCACCAGGTAGTCGACATGCGGATTGATAGGGAGGACAAACGAACCGTCGCCCTTGACGGATAGTTTCCTGTTCGTTCCGTCGTTGCCTACGATTCTCACCTCGGCGGCAGGCAGTTCATAACCGTCTTTCTCGTAAACCCATCCCTTCATTGTGGTAACAATCTCCGGATTCTCGAAGGAGTAGATATGATCGTAGCCTCTTCCGTCTTTTCTGTTAGAGCAGAAGAAACCCTGATTGTGGAGACCTTCGAAAGTCATTCCGAAGTCATCGGCTTCTGTATTCAGCGGATAGCCGGGGTGGGTGAGTTCATATTTCCGGGTGATGGAATTTACTTTGGCGATATAGATGTCGAGTCCGCCCATTCCCACATGACCGTTGCTGCTGAAGTAAAAGTCGCCGTTAGGGCGGAAGGTAGGGAACATCTCATCGCCTGGTGTGTTGATAGGTTCGCCCAGGTTCTCTACGCCGCCCAGTCCGGCAGGAGTGATGCGCACTCGCCAGATGTCGAGACCGCCCTTTCCGCCCGGCATGTCTGATACGAAATAGAGCCATTCGCCATCAGGGGAGATGGCTGGATGGGCAAAACAGCTGAGTGTATCTTTGCTGATTTCCAGATTCGTAGGCTTGCTCCAGGCTGCATCTGAGCGGTTGGAGGTTACTATCTGGGCTAAGCGGGGCGAAGTGGGATCGGTGGCACACTGGGTGAGGTACATCTGCTTGCCGTCTGGGGTAAAGCAGCATGCGCCCTCTTCGTAGTCGGTGTTGAGACCGGTTCCGATGGCTTCCGGCTTGCTCCATTTGCCTTTGTCGTTCTTTTCAGAGAAGAAAATGTCGGCAGATTTCGTTCCTGTCACTCCGTTCAGGTCGCTGCCCTGGGCTTCGTTGCGGGTTGAGGTGAAATAGAGCTGACTGTTGTCATCGCTGAGAAACATCGGCGAATAGTCGTCTCTTCGGGAGTTGAAAACATCCATCCGCTTTACCTTGTACCGGCTTCCTTCCTTCTTCCAGACTGGGGCTTTCTGTGCCGATTCGAGTCCGTTCTTTACCAGCACGTTGTCGGGCATGGAATCGAGCAGGAATTCGAATTCCTTGGCAGCCTGTCTGTAACTTCCGTTCTTCAGGAGAAGCCGGGCGTAAGCCAGGCGGTCGTTGAGGTCTGCCTGCTTGTATCGGATGGCATTGCTGTAGGCTGCCAGTGCCTTCGGCGTACTGTTGATTTTATCATAGCAGCGTGCCATCTTCAGAGCCACCTTGCCCCGGGCAGCCCGCTCTTTGGTAGGTGTCTTGGTGTACACCTTTTTATATTGGGTTGCCGCATCGTAGTATTCGCCTAAAGAAAGATGCTTGTCTGCTTTCTTCAGGTTCTGTTCAATGCCGCAACTTATCAGAAAGAGGCAGCTGATTGCTGTTATGATTTGATAAAATCTTATTTGTTTCATATTGATTTACATCTGCGAGAATGGCTGACGATATTGGCAGCCTGCCTTCCAGTTGCTGCAGCCATAGGCGGTCTTGCCCTTGATGATGACGCCCTTGCCGCAGAGCGGACATGGTTTGCCAACCATTGGGTCGGCAGCTGGAGCCGGCTGAGCAGGAGCATTCTGAGAATCTGCATTCTGTGCTGCTGCCTTATCGGCTTTCTTGGCTGGAGCCTTTCGGGCAGCCGGTTTCTTGGCAGCCGGTTTCTTCTTGAGGTCTTCCTCTGTCATGATGGTCACTCTCCGGTTGCTGTTGTCTGACAACACATCGATGACTATCTTGTTGATCTGTTCTTTCAGTCCGTTGATGAAGTCGGCAGGATCGTAGGTCTTGTGCTCGATGTCGCGGAGCTTCTTCTCCCAGATACCGGTCAGTTCGCAACTCTTCAGCAGTTCCTCATGGATGGTGTCAATGAGTTCGATGCCTGTCGGGGTTGCCATCAGATTCTTGCGCTGGCGACGGATGTAGTGGCGCTTGAAGAGGGTCTCGATGATGCCGGCACGGGAGGATGGTCGGCCGATTCCGTTCTCCTTCAATGCAGCACGAAGTTCTTCGTCTTCTACGAATTTGCCGGCTGTCTCCATCGCACGGAGCAGGGTTGCCTCGGTATAATACTTAGGTGGCGTGGTCCATTTCTCCGTCAGGGTAGGCTGATGTTCTCCCGATTCGCCTTTTGTGAAGGATGGGAGGGTTCTTTCTTCTACCACTTCCTTCTTGGCACCGTTTCCAGAGTCTGCATTTCCGTTGGTGTTATCTGAAGCATCATCGTCATCTGCATTCTTTACATCCTTGGCATAGACTACTCGCCAGCCCGGTTCGAGAATCTCCTTACCGCTCACCTTGAACTCTATCTTCTCCGGTTTTGGTCCGTCTTCGTTGATGACTTCGCCCAATACGGTGGTGGTAGAGAATTTACAGTCCGGATAGAACACGCTGATGAATCGCTTGGCGATGAGATCATAGACATTCGCCTCCATATCGGTGAGTCCGGTTGGCGGAACTCCGGTTGGGATGATGGCGTGGTGATCGGTTACCTTGCTGTTATCGAATACCTTCTTGCTCTTCGGCAACTTCTTGCCGGTGGCTGCGAGTTGCTGGATGAGTGGGAGGTATTTCTGCTGACTGGCTATCTTTGCCTGGCTCACACCGTTCAGAATCTGCGGACATTTCGGATAGATATCGTCGGTCAGGAACTGGGTATCTACACGAGGATAAGTGGTGTACTTCTTCTCGTAGAGACTCTGGATGAGCTTCAGCGTAATATCGGCAGAGTAGGCAAACTTCTTGTTGCAATCTACCTGCAGTGAGGTGAGGTCGTAGAGATGAGGTGGCGCCTCGTTTCCCTTTTTCTTGCTTACATCGGTAACGGTGAAGGGTTTGCCGGCGATGGTGCTGAAAGCCTTCTCGCCTTCCTCCTTGCTGGTAAACTTGCCGCTGGTTGCCGTAAACTGGGTGTCGCGATAGATGGTGGCGAGTACCCAGTAAGGTTCGGAAACGAAGTTGTCGATTTCCTTCTGGCGGTTTACGATGAGGGCAAGGGTAGGGGTCTGCACCCGGCCGATGCTGAGCACCTGTCGGTTCTGACCGTATTTCAATGTATAAAGTCGGGTGGCGTTCATACCGAGAATCCAGTCGCCGATGGCACGGGAAAGTCCGGCAAGATAGAGTGACTGGTATTCGGTCTGATCTTTCAGTTCCTGGAAGCCCTGCTTGATGGCTTCATCGGTCATGGAAGAAATCCACAATCTCTTGACGGGGCATTTCGCCTGCGCTTTCTGCATCACCCATCTCTGGATAAGCTCTCCTTCCTGTCCGGCGTCACCGCAGTTGATGATGCTGTCGGCAGCCTGCATCAGTTTCTCGATGGTAGCAAACTGCTTCTTGATGCCTTCATCGTTGATGAGCTTGATACCGAATCGCTGTGGAATCATCGGCAACGCCGAAAGGCTCCAATGTTTCCACATCGGAGTATAATCATCCGGTTCCTTCAGCTCACAAAGGTGGCCGAAGGTCCATGTTACTTGGTAACCATTACCTTCCATATAACCGTCGCGTGCCGTGGTAGCCCCGATGATTCGGGCGATATCCTTAGCCACACTCGGTTTCTCTGCTATACAAACTATCATGTTTTATTCTTATTTCTGTTTGCAAAGGTACAATAAAATAATGAGATAGCCATCATTTCGCCTCCTTTTTCTCATTGCCGGGAATAAAAAAAGCCCTGTAAGGCTTGGGCACAATCTAGAACTTGTGCCTTGCCTTACAGGGCGTATTTTATAAATATCTGCGTAATCTTCGCAATCTGCGTGAGATAAAAATTGTTCCCGCGTGCGATTACTCGTACTCCTGCCAGCTCTTAATCTGCAACTGGTCCTGGCTCATTGTGCAGAATGCCTCGATGAAGGCTGAAGCCAGACGGGCATTGGTGAACAGAGGAATGTTGTGGTCGATGGCGCCACGACGGATTCTGTAACCATTGGTCAACTCACGCTTGGTGTGATTCTTAGGGATGTTGACGATGAGGTCGAACTTGTGGTCGGCAATCATCTGCATCACGTTAGGAAGATCCTTTTGGTCCTCATCAGGCCATCCTACGGCTGTAGCCTTCACGTTGTTCTCGTTGAGGAACTTCGCTGTACCGGCTGTAGCATAGATGGTGTAACCGTTCTTCACCAGCGCCTGTGCAGCATCGAGCAGAGAAGCCTTCTCCTTGGCACCACCGCTTGAAAGCATGATGCCCTTGTCCTTAGAAGGAATCTTGTAGCCGGTAGCAATCAATGAGTTGAGCAATGCCTCTTCGAAAGTATCACCTATACAGCCTACCTCACCGGTAGAACTCATATCCACACCCAAAACTGGGTCGGCGTTCTGCAAGCGGGCGAATGAGAACTGGGATGCCTTCACACCCATACGGTCGATATCGAAAGCAGACTTATCCGGTTTCTGATATGGAGCATCGAGCATGATGCGGGTAGCCGTTTCGATGAAGTTGCGCTTCAATACCTTGCTCACGAATGGGAACGAACGGGATGCACGGAGGTTACACTCGATTACCTTTACATCACGACCCTTAGCCAGGTACTGGATATTGAAAGGACCAGAGATGTTGAGCTCCTTGGCGATGGCACGTGAAATCTTCTTGATCTGACGGGCTGTAGCGAAGGAAATCTGCTGGGCAGGGAAGGTCATGGTTGCGTCACCAGAGTGAACACCAGCATACTCTACGTGCTCTGAAATACCATACTCTACAATCTCACCGTTCTGGGCAACACCATCGAACTCAATCTCGTTGGTCTCTGTCATAAACTGAGAGATAACTACTGGGTATTCCTTAGAAACCTCAGAAGCTGCCTCCAGGAAGCGACGCAACTCATCATCATCGTGGCAAACGTTCATGGCTGCACCGGAAAGAACGTAGGAAGGACGAACGAGAACAGGATAGCCTACCTCGTCGATGAACTTCTGAACATCCTCCATTGATGTGAGGGCGCTCCACTTAGGCTGGTCGATACCCAACTTATCGAGCATGGCAGAGAACTTACCGCGGTTCTCGGCACGGTCGATGTTGACAGGAGATGTACCCAGAATTGGCACAGACTGGCGATGAAGCTTCATAGCCAGGTTGTTTGGAATCTGACCACCCACAGAAACAATCACACCACGTGGTGACTCCAGGTCGATGACATCGAGTACACGCTCGAATGAAAGCTCATCAAAGTAGAGACGGTCGCACATATCGTAGTCGGTAGATACGGTCTCCGGGTTGTAGTTGATCATGATTGACTTGTAACCCAACTTGCGGGCTGTATTGATGGCGTTTACTGAACACCAGTCGAACTCTACGGAAGAACCGATGCGGTAAGCACCCGAACCGAGAACGATGACAGACTTCTCGTTCTTGTAGTAGTTGATGTCGTAACCCTCTACAGCGTATGTCATGTAGAGATAGTTGGTGAGGTCAGGATGCTCGCTTGCCACAGTAGGGATGCGCTTTACGGCAGGAAGAATGTTCAGCTTCTTGCGCAGGGCACGAACAGCCAGCACCTCCTTCTCCATGTTGGTATCTTTGGTCTTCAATACGAAGCGGCCAATCTGGAAGTCAGAGAAGCCCAATACCTTAGCCTCGCGCAATACCTCGGCAGGAATCTCCTCCAGAGTATTATATTCAGAAAGCTTGTGCTTGTAATCTACGATATTCTTCATGCGCTCGATGAACCAAGGATCAATCTTGGTCAACTCCTCGATGCGCTCGATTGTGTAACCTTCCTCCAAAGCCTGGGCGATGGCGAAGATACGGAGGTCGGTAGGGTTAGAAAGTTCCTCATCCAAGTTATTAAACTTGGTGTGGTCGTTGCCTACGAAACCGTGCATTCCCTGACCAATCATACGGAGCCCCTTCTGGAGCATCTCCTCGAATGAACGGCCGATAGACATGATTTCGCCTACAGACTTCATGGAAGAACCAATCTTGCGGCTTACACCGGCAAATTTGGTAAGGTCCCAACGAGGAATCTTACAGATCATATAGTCGAGTGATGGAGCCACATAAGCTGAGTTAGGAGTACCCATCTCACCAATCTGGTCGAGCGTATAACCGAGGGCAATCTTGGCAGCAACGAAGGCGAGCGGATAACCGGTAGCCTTAGATGCGAGGGCAGAAGAACGGCTCAAGCGAGCATTGATCTCGATGATACGGTAGTCGTTGGTCTCAGCGTTGAAAGCATACTGGATGTTGCACTCACCCACGATGTTGAGGTGACGGACGCACTTCACGGCGATGTCCTGCAACATCTTCACCTGCTCGTCGGTAAGAGAACAGGTTGGGGCCACCACGATAGATTCACCTGTGTGAATACCCAGTGGGTCGAAGTTTTCCATAGAGGCAACGGTGAAGCAACGGTCGTTAGCATCACGGATGCACTCGAACTCAATCTCCTTCCATCCCTTCAGGCTCTCCTCAACAAGCACCTGAGGTGCGAAAGTGAAGGCAGATTCAGCAATCTCCTTAAACTCCTCTTCAGTCTTGCAGACACCAGAACCGAGACCACCCAGCGCATAGGCAGAACGGATCATGATAGGGTAGCCGATGTTGCGTGCCGCAGCCACAGCCTCCTCCATGTTCTCGCAAGCGTGGCTTACTGGAACCTTGAGGTCAACCTTGTTAAGCTCCTTTACGAAGAGGTCGCGGTCTTCCGTGTTCATGATAGCCTCTACCGAAGTACCCAACACATCCACACCATACTCCTTGAGCACACCGTTGAGGTAAAGTTCTGTACCAACGTTCAAACCCGTCTGTCCACCCCAAGCCAGCATGATGCCGTCTGGGCGCTCCTTCTTGATAATTTCAGTTACAAAAAAAGGTGTCACCGGCAAGAAATAAACCTTGTCAGCAATACCTTCACTTGTCTGAATTGTAGCAACGTTTGGATTAATGAGGACGGAACTAATACCCTCCTCGCGCAAAGCCTTGAGAGCCTGCGAACCGGAATAGTCAAACTCACCTGCCTGGCCGATCTTCAAAGCACCGGAACCCAGAACGAGGACTTTCTTAAGCTGTTTCTTCATCATTAAATATAACTATAAGTTTGTTCTTTATATGTCTTGGTATTTATGTTTTTAGCAACTAAACTGCATTTGCGTTAGTTCACAAATGGTAGACACACTATTTCTAGATGCAAAGTTACGCTATTTATTTGATTATTCCAAATTTTCTGCAATTCTTTACAGTTAAATAACATCAAATCTCATAATTTCTTCCCTAAAATCTTTTATTATTACTATTTTTTTGTTACTTTTGCAGCGGCTTTTAGTCATGTATAAAAAGAATAAACAAATAGCAAACAAGATAAATATAACAACAATGAAAGTCGGATTATTCGTCCCTTGTTATGTGGATGCCCTTTACCCTGAAGCGGGTGTGGCTACATACAAGTTGCTTAAGCATTACGGACTAGACGTGGGTTATCCCGAAAAACAGACTTGCTGCGGCCAGCCAATGGCTAATGCCGGTTTTCAGGACAAGTCGGAGAAGGTCATAGAGACATTTGATGAGCTGTTCAAGGATTACGATTATATCGTAGCTCCTTCTGCCTCATGTGCTGCTTACGTAAAGGTGTATTATCCTAAAATCCTTGAGGGTAAGCACGAGTGTATTTCCTCAAAGAAAATCATGGATGTTGTGGAGTTCCTTCACGATGTGCTGAAGGTGGATCATGTGCCGGGCAAGTTCCCGCATGTGGTGAGTGTACACAACAGTTGCCACGGTGTGCGCGAACTGGGATTGTCATCTCCTTCTGAGCGCCACATCAAGCCTTTCAACAAAATCATTGACTTATTAAATATGGTGGAAGGTATTACCATCCACGAACCGGAGCGTAAGGATGAGTGCTGCGGATTCGGCGGTATGTTCTCTATTGAGGAACCTGCCGTTTCTACCCGTATGGGCGAGGACAAGATCAAGCGCCACATGGCTACAGGTGCTGAGTATGTAACGGGTCCGGATTCTTCCTGCCTGATGCACATGGCGGGAATCGCCAAGAAGGAGAAGATGCCGATCAAGTTTATTCATGTTGTTCAAATATTAGCTGCAGGACTATGAGTACAGAACATTCCAAGAGAGCTGCGAAGTTTACGCAGAATGTAGAGAAGACCACCTGGCACGATGCTACCTTCTGGTCTGTTCGTCAGAAAAGAGATAGAATGGCGCAGGGACTTCCTGAGTGGGAAGATCTCCGCGAGCATGCGTCTGAAATCAAGATGCACACGATTACCCATCTTGCCGATTATCTCGATATGTTTTCCAAGAATCTGGAGAGCCGCGGGGTAAAGGTTCACTGGGCAAAGGATGCGCAGGAATTCAATGAGATTGTGCTCGGTATTCTGAAAGACCATAACGTGAAGAAGATGGTGAAGTCGAAGTCGATGCTCACCGAGGAGTGCGAGATGAATCCTTATCTGGAGCAGCACGGCATTGACGTGGTAGAGACAGACCTGGGTGAGCGCATCATCCAGCTTCTGGGTCAGAAGCCTAGCCATATCGTGATGCCTGCCATCCACCTGAAGCGTGAGGAGGTAGGTAAGATGTTCGAGGAGAAGGGTATCTCCAAGGAAATCGGCAACTACGATCCTACTTACCTGACCCGCTGTGCCCGTCATCATCTCCGCGACCAGTTTATGGAAGCTGGAGCAGGTATGACCGGATGTAACTTCGGTGTGGCTGCTACCGGCGATTGCGTGGTTTGCACCAACGAGGGTAATGCGGATATGACTACTTCCATGCCTAAGCTCCATATCGTAGCGATGGGTATTGAGAAACTGGTTCCTGATTATAAGTCATTGGCTGTATTCCAGCGTCTGCTTTGCCGCTGCGGAACCGGTCAGCCTACCACCGCCTTCACTTCTCATTTCCGCCAGGCTCGTCCGGGTGCCGAGATGCATGTGGTGCTGGTGGATAATGGCAGAAGCGATATTCTCGCCGATAAGGACCACTGGCAGACTTTGAAATGTATGCGTTGCGGAGCCTGCATGAATACCTGTCCGGTTTATCGTCGTTCAGGCGGTTACAGTTACACCTATTTTATACCGGGGCCTATTGGTGTGAACCTGGGTATGCTGAAGAATCCTCAGAAGTACAGCGACAATGTTTCTGCCTGCACCTTGTGCTTGTCTTGCGACAATGTCTGTCCTTCCAAGGTAGGACCAGGTTCGCAGATTTACGTATGGCGCCAGAGTCTGGAGAAGTTGGGCAAGGCAGATCCTGTGAAGAAGGCGATGTCGAATGGTATGAAGTATCTTTTCGACCGTCCTGCGCTCTACACCACAGCCCTGAAGTTTGCTCCGCTTGTCAATCTGGTTCCTGAATGCTGTACGCACTTCAGCAATTGGAATGCCTGGGGCATCGGTCACGCCATGCCTGAGTTTGCCAAGAAGAGTTTTCATCAATTATGGAAGGAGGGAAAAGTAAAATGAAGAAAGAAGATTTCCTGAACAAGTTGCGCAAGAATACGCATGTTCAATTCGATATGCCTGCCGTAGATGTGAAGGGTATCCAGTATGAGGATACGCTGAAACAGTTTATTGAGATGACGGAATCGGTAGGTGGCCATGTGATAGAAGCGAAGGAGGGTGAGAGTCTGGATGAGCTGGTGAAGAAGGCTTATCCGGAAGCCAAGGTCTTTGCCTCTCATCTGCCAGAAATCACGATTGCCCAGAAGAATCCTGATACGGTGACTGAGGCTAATGACCTGAATGGTACTGATGTGGGTATTGTTCGTGGTGAAGTGGGGGTTGCCGAGAATGGCTGCGTCTGGATTCCTCAGACCATGAAGGAGAAAGCGGTGCTTTTCATCTCGGAATACCTTGTGATATTCCTCGAAAAAGAGAAGATTGTGAACAATATGCATGAGGCTTATGCCCGTATTGAGATGGATCCGAAGTACAATTTCGGTACTTTCATCAGTGGTCCTTCCAAGACTGCCGATATCGAGCAGGCTCTGGTTATGGGTGCGCAAGCTGCTCGTGGTGTGACAGTTATACTCTTGTAAAAGGCAGAAAATCCCGAAACTCACTATCGTGTGAACTTCGGGATTTCTCTTTATACTGTCCATTCATAGGTGTCGTAAACCACGCCTCTTCCTCCGAAACCTTCTTTCTGGTAGATGAGGCTGGTGTTGAGCACCTTTCCTCCTTCTTCATTAGATGTTCCGAAATCGAAATAATCAAAATCCTTATACCTTATATTAATGAGATTCAGAAACAAAGCATCGAGTGCATGCGCCTTTTTTCCCTCTTCTGATGCGGAAATATACTGCGTGTGAACCACTTTTCTGCTGATGTACAGAACGGTTCCGCCTAGCATCTTGCCAGATTCTTCTCGGGCAACATACAGTTTGATATTGTCAGGGAAAGATGTTTTCAGTCTGCTCATCTCTTGCAAGGTATGAACAGGATGAGCCTGATAGGTGTTCATCAGGTTTTCGGTTAAAATGCTCCAAAACGTTTCGTAATCCTCACTTTCTTCAATGAAGATTCCTTTTCCCAGAGCTTTCCTTGCGCCCGATTTTCTGATATTATACCATTTCAGCGGATGCTTCAGGTCGATGACAGCCGCAATGTTTCTGGCGCAGATTTGCGCCCGGCATTCCTTGAAGAGAGCATAGAGGTCTTCTTCGGCTGGCAGTTGCTGGTAAATCCAGGGTATCGGTTTGTAGATGCACTTGCGGAAACCTGCCTGCTTCAGGTATGTGTTGATGGCAACGAAAACCTGACAGATATTTTCTGCTGAGGCGTGTCCGGTAGTGAGCAGTCCGGCATAGGTGAGTCCCTGATGAGAATAGAAAACATCTCCGTCCTCATTGGCAGGGAGTAAGGCATAGAGCTTGTTGTTGTGGAAAATCATGAGCGAATGGTCATGGAAACGGTCGCTGTGATAATCCATGTAGGAGCGGTTGAGAAGGAAGGTGGCGTTGCGTGCATGTTCTACATAGGCATTCCAGACTTCCTTGTCTGCATCGTTGTATTTTCTGATCTCAAACATGATTTTTAGCGTTATTGATTCTCGGTCTTTGAGAGATTAGGACTTTGGGATGAACTGATGAATCTAAGATATTCGTCATATTCGCGTATGTAGTCTTCTTCCTCAAACTTGTGGGAAGCCAGAACCAGACACAATGAGCCGGAAGAGAAATCATCCAGTGTTCGCCAGATATTGACATCTACGAACAGTCCCTCCCAAGGGTGGTTGAGATGATAGGTCTTCTTCTGTTCTCCATTATCCAGTGTTACCGAAAAGGAACCGCTGGCTGCTATGATGAATTCCTGGCATTTCTTGTGAGCATGGCCACCGCGACTTTCTCCGCCCGGAACATCATAGGTCCAGTAGGTACGGGCAATGGCAAAGGGAATATGCGTCTCTCCCTCTGCCACTGTCAGGTTGCCTCTAGGGTCGAATATCTTGGGTAATGTGATAATTCTTCCTAATTCTTTCATGTCTTATTTCTTCATGTATGGGTCGGTTCCCAATACAGTCTTTGCCAGACGCTTTGCCTTGTCGCGGAGCTGGTTGAGGTCATCGCCCTTCTCGCCGTAGCAGAGTACGACGCCCATGCGGCGGCCTACGTGAGCCTCTGGCTTGCCGAAGATACGGATGCGGGTATGGTCTTCCTTCAGCGCATCGAGCATATTGTAGTTTAATGGCTCGGTGCTTTCCTCTGGCGAGAGGATGACGGCAGAACAGCCGATGTGCTCCAGATGGATTCCGGCGATAGGCAAGCCCATCACGGCACGGAAGTGGAGCTCAAACTCGCTCAGGTTGGTGGTGTGACCAAGGGTTACCATACCTGTATCGTGTGGACGAGGACTCAACTCAGAGAAGATAACCTCGCCCTTCTTGCTCAGGAAGAACTCTACGCCCCAGAGACCGGCACCTGTCAATGCCTTGGTTACTTCGCCGGCAATGTGCTCAGCCTTCTTCAAAGCCTCTTCAGGAATCTGGAATGGCTGCCAACTCTCGCGGTAGTCGCCGCCCTTCTGTACATGGCCGATTGGTGGACAGAAGAGGGTAGGACCGTCTTTCTGGGTGACGGTGAGCAGGGTGAACTCAGAATCGAAGTCGATAAATTCCTCGATGATTACTTCCTTCACGTCGCCACGACCTTCTTCCATTGCTTCCTTGTAAGCCTCCTTCAGTTCATCATCGTTGTGAACATAGCTCTGACCATGGCCGCTTGAACTCATCAGAGGTTTCACTACGCATGGGAAACCGATTTCATCGGCAGCGTTCTTAAACTCCTCGAAGGTCTTGGCATAGAAATACTTGGCGGTGCGCAGACCCAGTTCCTTGGCGGCAAGGTCGCGGATGGCACGGCGGTTCATGGTGTAGTTTACGGCACGGGCAGAAGGCACAACCTGGATGCCCTCCTTCTCGAAGTCGAAGAGTCGCTCGGTGCGGATAGCTTCAATCTCAGGCACGATGATGTCTGGGTGATGTTTCTCTACCACTGCGGTCAATGCGTCGCCATCGAGCATCGAGAACACTTCTCGCTCGTCGGCTACCTGCATGGCTGGTGCATTGTCATACTTGTCGCAAGCGATGACGTACTGTCCTGCTCGCTTTGCGGCGATGGTAAATTCTTTGCCCAGTTCGCCTGAGCCCAAAAGCATAATCTTCTTCATTTATATGATGTTTAATATTTTATATCCCTAAAATTAATCCCTAATCACTACTAATTAATCACTAAGTCCGAACTTCTTTCTGATAAATTCTGCGATAAACTTCTCTGTTTCTTCGATTCCCAGATGGCTGCTGTTGATGCAGAGGTCGTAGCTCTCGCTGTGTCCCCACTTCTTGCCTGTATAGTAATCGTAGTAAGAGGCGCGCTGCTCCTCGTGACTTTCGATGAACTTGCGGGCGGAGGCTCTGTCGATGTCCTTTCGCTTGCACACTGCCTTGATGCGGTCGTCGATATTGGCGGTGATGAAGATATTAATCACATTCTTGTAATCACGCAGCACATAGTCGGCGGTTCTGCCCACGAACACGCAGTTGCCCTCATTGGCAGCCTTTCTGATAGCGTCGCTCTGGAACTTGTACAGACCTTCCTGCGAGAAGTCGTTGTGATAGAAATTGTTATCGCTCAGGAAGGGCAGATGAGTATGGAAGAGAGACTTGAAGAATCCCTTCTGCTCATCGTTCTGCTCGAAGAATTTCTCAGAGAATCCACTCTCCTTGGCGGCAAGATTCAGCAGCTCACGGTCGTAACATTTGCAACCGAAATCCTCCGCCAGCTTCTCGGCGATGATATGCCCGCCGCTACCTATCTGGCGACCTACGTTTATGATAATCTTATTCATAATCTTTAGTTTGTAGTTTATAATTTATAGCATGAACCGCCTATGGCAATCTTGCTAAACGGCTAAGCCCTATTAACTTTTAACTTTTAGCTGTTCTTGGTGTTGTCTTTTCAGCTTGTTCATGTACCACATCATTACGACTCCGGCGATGACTGCGGCAGCGAAGTCGGAGATAGGCATACTGTACCATACTCCATCAATGTCCCATATCATCGGCAGGAAAGCCAGGAGCGGCAGAAGGATGAGCAACTGTCTCGACAAGGAGAGGAAGATACTGATCTTCACCTTTCCGATGCACTGGAAGAAGTTGGTGATAACCATCTGGAACCCGATGACCGGGAAGCAGAACATCACTACTCTGATCGCCTTAATGCCCAAGTCTATCAGTTGCTTATCGGTTGTAAACAGTCGTGCGCAGTAGTAAGGCAGGAACATCGCTATCAGCCAGCCCGTTACCATGATGGCGGTGGCGGCAATGATGCTCAGGTTCAGTACGCGAATCAGCCGGTCCAGTTTCTGGGCTCCATAGTTGTATCCGGCTATAGGCTGCATTCCCTGGTTTACGCCAAACACGAACATCACGAACACCATCGCAATACCATTGGCTATTCCGTAGGCTCCCACGGAGAGGTCGCCTCCGAACCGTACCAGCTGGTTGTTGATGAAGATGACGATGATGCAGGCGCACACGTTCATCAGAAAAGGCGAAATGCCGATGGCAAGGATATTATCCACGAGTTTCCTCTTCAGTTTGTAGATGCCTTTCTTGAAGTGGAGCAGCTCATTCTTGTTGCTGAAGAGCTTGATTTGCCACATCAGCGCCATCAACTGCGAAAGGATGGTGGCGATGGCGGCTCCCTGTATTCCCCATTTGAAGACGAGGATGAAGAGCGCATCGAGTATCACGTTCATCATCACCGTAAAGATGGTGGCAAACATCGCCTGCTTGGGCTTGCTCGCTGCTCGGAGCAGAGCATTCATACCGAAATACATGTGGCTCACCACATTGCCCAGCAGGATGATGACCATATACTCATGGGCATAGATGAGCGTCTGGTCGCTGGCTCCGAAGAATCTCAGGATAGGGTCGAGGAAGAGCAGACAGATGATGCTCAATCCGATACCGATGATGAGATTCAGAGAAATTGTGTTACCCAGAATGTTTTGCGCTGTGGCATAGTCTTTTTGTCCCAGCTTCACGCTGATGGCAGTAGATGCTCCTACGCCCACACCGGCTCCGAAAGCGGCGGTGAGGTTCATGAAGGGGAAGGTGATGGCGAGACCTGAGATGGCCATGGCTCCCACACCCTGACCGATGAATACTCGGTCAACGATGTTGTAGAGTGAGGCGGCGGTCATCGCAATCATCGCTGGCAAGGCATACTGAACGAGCAGCTTGCCCACCGGCTTCGTACCTAATTCTAATGTCGCTTGTTTATTTTCCATTTATATCTGTTTTTTCCTCATAGCCGCTCGCCCTGCTTTTTTCAGAATGCAATTGCAGCGGCTACTTGTCTGCAAAAGTACAAAAAATATCTGATACCTTATTATATATATGAGAAAAACTTGCATTTCATGATAAAAACTTCCCTTTTCCTTTGGTGTTTTCGTACAATTTCTGTACTTTTGCACTTCAGAATAAACAATTCAACTCATTAACAAATGCAATACAAAAATATTGCAGCAACGACAATAACAAACCGGACTACCGATATAATGATGAAAAAATTTTTGATGCTTTATGCATTTTTAATGACCGCTCTTTCTTTGTTTGCTCGCGAAGACAGGGTTTGCAATTTTGAGCAATTGATGCGGTTGCCCCGCATCGCCGAAACCGATATGGTGTCGTATCCGGGAGGCAAGTGTATGATGTATCGTCTTTATCTCAGAGACAAAGACCTCAGTCACACTCCCTTCTCGGTAAGTCGCCCTGCAGATTTTCTCTCTCCCCGTTCCATAGAGCGCAGAAAGAGACAGAATCTGCCCATCGATGTTACCGATTTGCCTGTGGCTCCTGCTTATGAGCAGGCTGTAAGCGAGGCAGGCATCGAGATTGTGGGCAAAAGCAAGTGGAACAATACCCTGCTGGTCCGCATTCATAAGGAGAAGGAACTACGGAAACTGGATGAACTCGATTTCATCACCCGGAAGATGAAGGTCTTCTCTGCTCCCGATTCTGTCAGTCAGCGCGTCAGAAGTAGCGTTCGCAGGGGATTGAACGATTGGACTGGTGGAGTAGGCGAATATGGTGCTGCCGATGCGCAGATCCAGTCGCTCAACGGCAAGCGGCTGCATAGAACCGGACATTTGAGCAAAGGAATGATGATTGCTGTCTTCGACGGCGGATTCATGAATGTGGATAAGATTCCGGCGCTGCATAATATCAGATTGGCGGGCATTAGGGACTTTGTGGTTCCTCAATCCAAGAATATTTTCGCCGAGATGGAGCATGGAACGATGGTGCTTTCTACGATGGCTGCCAACGAACCCGAAAGATTCGTGGGGGTGGCACCTGAGGCTCAATATCTGCTGGTGCGCTGTGAAGATGAGCGCACAGAGAGTCTGGCAGAAGAAGATTACTGGGCTTTTGCGGCTGAATATGCTGATAGTTGCGGCGTGGATGTCATCAACTCTTCGTTAGGCTATCATGGCTTCGATGATGCGTCTACCAACCATCATTATTATGAGCAGGACGGTAATTCTACCCTCATCTCCCGCACCGCTTCGATGTGTGCTGACAAGGGAATTATCTGTGTCAATTCTGCAGGAAACGACGGAATGGGAAGCTGGAAGAAAATCAATTTCCCTGCCGATGCACGCAATATCCTTACCGTGGGCAGCGTAAACGAAATGGGCGAGAATGCGGCTTTCAGTGCCGTGGGACCTACTGCTGACGGCAGAATCAAGCCTGATGTGATGGCTTACGGAAGTCCTACCTGTGTGATTACGGGCCGTGGAAATATCATCAATGATAACGGAACGTCTTTCTCTTCTCCGCTCATCGCCGGAATGGTAGCGTGTCTCTGGCAGGCTTTGCCTCAGAAGACGGCTAAGCAGATTATGAAACTCGTGAGATTGGCTGGTAATAATCAGCATCATCCCGATAATGTATTCGGATATGGTGTGCCTGATTTCTGGAAGGCTTATCAGACGGGAAAAGCGATCAAGTAGTTAATAGTTGATAGTTTATAGTTAATAGGGCAAACTTGCTCTGCTAGCTATAAACTTTCAACTATAAACTGTAAACTTTAAACAGTAAACAGCATGGAACGACTTCGATTATCACTTTTTGAATTAAACTCCATGGTCCGTGAGGTCATTTCGATGTCCTTGCCCGACAGCTATTGGGTGGAAGCGGAACTCTCCGAGGCTCGCGAGGGCTACGGAGGGCACTGCTATCTGGAACTCATCGAGAAGGATGAGCGGTCTAATACGCCCATTGCCAAGGCGCATGCCTCCTGCTGGCGAAACCGATGGATGTTCATCAAACCGAATTTCGAGCGCATCACCGGACAGCGCATTCATGCCGGAATGAAAGTACTGCTCAAGGTACACGCGCAGTTTCATGAGAACTATGGCTTCTCCTGGATAGTAGATGATATTGACCCTAACTATACGATGGGCGATATGGCGCGCAAGCGGCTGGAAATCATCAATACGCTGAAAGCAGAGGGCGTATTCGAACTGCAGAAGGAGTTGGTGCTCCCGATGTTCTGCCAGCGCATCGCCGTCATTTCCAGCGCTACGGCAGCAGGTTATGGTGATTTCTGCAACCAGCTTGCCGATAACGATTATGGTCTGCAGTTTCAAACCCGCCTCTTTCCGGCTACAATGCAGGGCGAGGGGGTAGAGCAGAGTGTGATAGCTGCCCTCGACAGTATCAATGCCGAATGGGAACAGTTTGACTGCGTAGTCATCATCCGAGGCGGTGGCGCTACGAGCGATCTCTCTGGTTTCGACACCCTGGCGCTTGCCGAGAATGTGGCAAACTTCCCGCTGCCTATCATCACGGGAATAGGACATGAAAGGGACGAGAGTGTGCTGGATATGATTTCTTTCCAGCGTGTAAAGACACCGACAGCCGCTGCCGCCTTCCTCGTTAATCATCTTACTGAGGTTTATGCCCGTGTGGTGAATGCGCAAGAGGCTATCGTGCAGAATGTGAAGCACCGTCTGCAGGTGGAGAAGATGAGGCTCGACAGATTGAGCAACACGATTCCTGTCCAGTTTTCGCTGGTGAAGACGAAGCAGGGAGCCTATCTCGACCGCTTGATGAGCCGTTTAAGCACAAATGTCCAGTCGAAACTATCGGAAGCCCAGCGCCATTTCGAGATTCTTTCTCAGAATATTCTGCCGATATTGGAAAGGAAGATGCTCAACGAGAGTCATCGTCTGCAGCTTCTTTCCCAGCGCATCCAGGCACAAGACCCCGAATTGTTGCTGAAACGTGGCTACAGCATCACGCTGAAAGATGGCAAAAGTATCCGTTCTGCCTCGCAACTGAAGTCTGGCGACATCATCGAAACGAGGTTTGCCGAGGGCAGCGTGAAGGCAAAAGTTGAATAATAGTTTATAATTTATAGTTAATAGTTTATACCTATCTGGCTAAACGGCGAAGCCGCTATAAACTATTAACTCTTAACTAAAATAGGATTATGGAAAAAGAAGACATGAAATACGAACAAGCCGTAAGAGAGCTTGAAGAAATCGTAGAAAGAATGGAGAATGATGAACTCGATATTGATCAGCTCTCCGAGCAGTTGAAACGTGCCAAAACTTTGGTGAAACTTTGTAAAGCCAAACTCACCAAGACTGATGAGGAAATCAAGAAACTCCTCAGCGAGGATTGATTTACGATAAGCAGAAACTTGTTGGAAATTGTAGAAGAAAGTTGAATTTTCGCACACGGATCTCACGGATCTCACGGATTTTGGCTCCTTCGGAGTTTTGGCTGTGAGGCTTAGTGAGTACCGTTGCTTGCAACGAAGAAGATCCGTGTGCGACTTAAATACCATCCGTAAATATGATACTTAGGCATCGTAACTATCTTGTTTACGGCCGGGGGGTAACTAGGGTGAGTAGGAAATCGCTTTTTCTGGGAGTCTATATATATACTATATCTTTCCTATAGTAAACGAACCTTTACATAAGGAAACTCTTAGAAAGTACTCTCCCCTTACTTACCCTACCCACCCGTAGAAGGGCAGGTCGGGGGCGGTATCCTGCTGCGAATAGTCATCCTCTGCTCTTGGCGATGAAGCCGGTGAAGGGTGAACCCCGATGCCAACCTTTGGCGTTAATAATGTGTTAAAAACACCCCATAACCCATTATAATAGAGATTCTTATATTTCTAGCATGCGCTGTATATACAAAGTTCTTTTTACTAGGGTTCACCCCAGAGCCGAAAAGGTGAATGCTTGGGGCAAGTGTTCACCCCGCTGTTCACCATTTGGTAACTATCGGCAAAGATACGACAAAAGGCTTCCTGTTTTATTTCAAGCAATGTTCGTTCATTGGCATTGGGGGTGTTGCATTATCCACTTCCTGTAAGAGGGTGTGTCATAAGTCTGGATAATAGTTGGTGTATAACAGTTGACTACCGCATGCACAACAGGTGTTGTGCATGCGCATATCAGCTGTTATGCAAGCGCACAACAGCTGTTGTGCGACCGAAGATACTGACTGTCTCAACAACATATCCTATCTCTTCCAACAACTTATTCTGTCTCTTCCAACAACATATCCTATCTCTTCAAGCAACATATTCTATCTCTTTCAACAAATAGAAGAGGGTGAATCATAAACTTATGACACAGCCTCTTTCAATTTGACTTGAATAGAACGCAAATCAGCGTTTTACATGGTAAAGGTCTTGAAAATCCCTCACTCTGAGGAATTTCCGAACGCATATCAAGGCTAAGCCTATCTACAACCTTTGCACCCCACTTGTATTGTTTCTGCTTCTCGCAAATGTCCTCGCCCAAACTCCAGTAGAATTTGAGCATTTCCGTATTCACTTTGACAGCAGCTTTTAGTTGTGCCATGCGGAAACGTTTCTTCAGGTCAGACAATTACTTCACATAGTTCTTGTCTGCCATGAAGGAGTCGCTATTCACGAACTGCGGTATATTATCTTTATTTTTCATATCATTACCTTTTTTGAAATCCTTAGTTTCCTTTATATCAGAAAGTGTTTCTTCAATATCTTCAAATTGTAGGCAACTGGCTCTGTATGTTTTCAGGCATGAGCTTAGACATCTTTCTTGTAATTGTGCAACAAGTTATTGCACATTTACTTCGTCTAATTTGGCAACAGCTTGTTGTCAAATTGTAAGTTGCTCATTATAAAACTGATACCATTGTCTGATATACTTCAAGTTTCTGTATGAAAGCCCTTTCATATCTGGGAACTCTGCCACAACTTGTGGAAAGTTTACTCTAACAATCCCAACTCTTTCAGATAGCCCTCAATCTCCTTGTCAAGGTCAGCACGTTTGGCCTCCAGGTCCTTGATTGCCACGTAGTTTGTTTGCAACTTCTCAAAGTTTGTCAAGAATTTTCTGTTGTAATTCTTCGCTCATATCGTTATTTCTTTTTTATATTCAATGATTCACTGACATTGATATATTTTTCGTCTTTATCTGTTATATACTGATGGCTGTACTTTCCTTTTCCCTCATTTAGGATTATTACACCATTCCAAAAGGATGTCGGACTTATGGCATAGCTTGGGTCTAAACAGAATATTTTCTTGACACCGTCTTTTTGTTTTCTTCATACCCAATAGCAAGTACAGCATGAGCGCCACCTTTAAAAGACAGAGCGGTAATCAAAGGCGTGTCGCTATCTATTGCAGTCCTAAGTTCTTCTACAAAAGAAGTTTGGTCTGATAAAGATGCTGTATATTGAAGAGGCGAAGATGTAACCTCTTTAGCAAAAGAATGGGATAGCTTTTCTTTTATTTCGGAAAAATAAAATCCATCACGGCACAGTCCTTCTGTCACAAAGAACTCTTTGAAAAGTCTCCCTTTTGCGGTATTTCCCTTAAATGTTGTTTTCAAGTTGACAACTTGATTACGAGTAAGAACCTTTAGTATGAGCAGGTTCATCATCATGGAATATACGGCACAAGCCCCATCCATTTCTCCTTGTTGTAAATGGATAGGTTGCCACTTGCGGTTAAATACGCTAACACCCGAAGCCGTTATATCTAAATCTTTAATAGTCTTGATCATTGTCACTTTGTTATTCCCAACTGCCAAGACTCTCGGTAGATATAGACCTTGACTTTACTGTGGATTGCGACCGAGAATCCATGCTCTCCATTTGCCAAGAAGTGAATAATGAGATTCTACGCTATATGGAGTCGGATGGTTCTCGAATCTGGTGCTGTGCTCGTCATCAATGATGCTTTTCTCTTATTCTTCTGCCAGTTCTTTCATCGCATCGTTTAATGTGTTGAAAAGAACGTTGATGTTTTCTTCTTCATTCTTGCATGCCTCCTTGAAGAGGGCAACAGGATCTTCGGTGCTGCTCTTGAGTGGAGTCTCGTTGAGCAGGATGTTGACATTGTTCAGCAGCATGCCGTGAAGGGTAGGCAGGTGGAGCTGGTGCTGCTCGCCCTCCTTGCTGCCACACTTCAAGCCTGCGGCGTATGCCTTTACGATAATGCGGACCAGGAGATGGATGGCCATCGGCTCGTCGGCGAGACTGATGAGAATGCCGTGGGTATAATCGCGTACATGCTCTTCAAGAGTGGTAAACTTGCCTTGCAGAAGCCAGGTGAAGTTGCGCTTGTATTCTGATTCCATCGCTTTGTACAACTGGTTTGATTTGCAGGCTATGCGCAGGTAGTCGAGCATGGTTGGCTCAAAGGTCGGGTCAGCCTGTTTCATGCTGTCAAAGTTCTTCTTCATGCGCTCGTTGGCTTCCTCGGCAGTCTTGTAGTTGAGGCGTACGAGGGTAGAGAACATGATGTCGAAGAAGTATTGGTTTACCTCGCCATAGTGCTCCAGCATCATCTGCTTGATCTGTTTCGGGTCGTTCTTCTTGCTGAAGTCATTGCCTTCGATGGTAGCATCGATGATGCCACGTGCGTAAGCTTCGAAGAAACCTCTTACAAATGCAGCTACTGCCTGATAACTGTTGATTCTTTTGCTCATTTCTTGTCTGTGTTTATTGGGCTGTTCCTGTTTGGGAATAACAGCTTCTTATTCAAAAGTCTTAAATTCATACCCCTGTTCCATGAGCCATTCTATGGCCTGAGGGAGCGCTGTCTTCAGCTTTTCAATGCTCTTCAGCGAGTCGTGGAAGGTGATGATGCTGCCATTGCGGGCATATCGCTTCACATTGTTCACCACATCTTCTGCCGTCATCCATTTGGAATAGTCGCGCGTCACCACATCCCACATGATGACCTTGTAAGTGCGGTGCAGCCACCAATACTCACTTGGTCGCATCCAGCCGTGAGGTGGACGGAAGAGATGGGCATGGATGATGTCGTTCGCCTTATTGGTGTTGAGCACGTAGGAGATGACACGGTGCTTGAAGGCACCGATATGATTGAATGTATGGTTGCCAACCTGATGACCCTCTGTCACAATCTGGTTGTAGAGGTCATGATGGCGCAATACATTCTCGCCTACCATAAAGAAAGTAGCCTTGATATTGTACTTTCTCAGGGTCTCTAAGATGAATGGAGTTGACTCTGGAATTGGACCGTCATCAAATGTAAGATAGACAGAATGGTCTTTCTTGTCCATTCTCCAGATGGCCTTTGGATATAACCATCTGAGCCATTTGGCTGGTTGCTCTATGAACATGGATAAAACAGGTTTATATGAATAATGAAAAGTTTGGTGTCGTGTTTCGCGACACCAAACTTTTTTCTATTTTTTACTGATTGCCTTCCGGCATTCTGCCACCTCTGCCATGATAGAGACGGTAGAGGTTGTTGAGCTGCTTCTCATACTTCTGCTCCAACTGTGGACTCACCATTCCGGCAGCCTCGCAGATGCTCTGCATGATCATGATCTGACGGATGCAGTCGTGCTCTGCCTGGAGGAAACGGTCGTTTGGTAGCGAGAGATAGTAGTTGAGGTATTGTGAAGCATTCTTCCAAACCGCTTCTATATATTCCTTGCCCTTGGCTTTCTGACCGGTCATCAGCCAGCCGCGAGCCATATCCAAGCCACCGCTCATGTAGTCGAGCGTAACATTGTAGGCAGGAATCTCGGTATCAGCCTTCTTCAGGATGTTGATAGCCTTCTGCTTCTTGCCTTCGGCGATGAGTTGGAGGGCTGTCTGGGCGAGCAGGCGACGGTGGGTATAACACATACGCATGGTTGTCTCGTCGATGTAGAGTCCCTTCTGCTTCAAGTTGCCGAACTTGAATCGGGTCATGATGTTGTGATAAGCCTTCTCTGTATCGAAGTTCTTGGCACCTGGCTTGTTGGTGGTGAACGGAGTGATACGGTTCACAAGTCCCTCTTGTACGAAGTTGTCACCGAGGTTCATATAGTTCTCTTCGCCTACGGTGAGTGCTACGTAGAGCGGACGGGTCCAGTTGCACTGTGCCAGCATTTCGAGCATCATGAGGTCATTCTTGTAGAGTGCGCTCTTGCCGGCAAGAGAGATGACCATCTTATCTGGAATAGAATCTGATGCCATCATCATGCCGCTCTTCTTTACAGCCTCCTTGTCGATGGTGACATAGAGGGTATCCGTAGGGATGAAGTGCATGTCAGGGTTCTTGCTGCGTACCCAGTTCTTCAGGATGTTCTTGAGCTCGAACGGTTCGTCACCAAACTGCTTCTTGGCATTCTCTGGATCCTGCTTGTAGAAGTCGAGAATCTGCTTCTTTGCCTCAGGTTCAACAGATACATATTCGTTGGTACCTGAACAGAAGTCGAGACGTGGCCAGGTGATTGGCACAGATGGTGAGTTGTATGCAGGACGCATCATCTGGTCGATATACCAGTCGGTCTGCAGGTAGCTCAGGTTACATACGCGGGCATCTGTTCCTACGCCTTCTACCTCCTGGTTGTACCAGAGTGGGAAGGTATCGTTATCACCATTGGTAAAGATGATAGGGTTTCCCTTCTCCTGGAGTGACATCAGGTAGTTCTGACCGAAGTCACGGCAGGTGTAACGGTTTGAGCGGTCGTGATCATCCCAGGTCTGTGATGCCATCTGGATAGGTACGAGAAGTGTGATGACTGCTACGATGGCTGTTACGGCAGTACCGCTGAGCTTCATCTTGCGCTTCAGAATGTCGATGATGGCGAGTACGCCGAGACCGCACCAGATAGCGTATGCATAGAATGAACCGGCGTAAGCATAGTCACGCTCACGTGGCTGCATCGGTGTCTGATTCAGGTAGATGACGATGGCAAGACCTGTCATGAAGAACAGGAAGAATACAATCCAGAACTGCTGGATTCCGATAGGGAGGAGTACTTCCTCTTCCTTGCCGTTCTTCATTACCTTCTTCTTGCGGGTATACCAAGCCTGCCAGAAAAGTCCGATGAGACCGAGAATCAGCGGCATGCAATAGAATACATTGTGCCCCTTGTTCTCCTTCAGGTCGTCTGGCAATTTGCTCTGGTCGCCATAGAGTGAATCATCAATGAATGAGAAACCGGTAATCCAGTTGCCGTGCTCTGGCTCACCATTGCCCTGGATGTCGTTCTGACGGCCGGCAAAGTTCCACATGAAGTAGCGCCAGTACATGAAGTTGCACTGGTAAGAGAGGAAGAAGCGGATGTTGTCAAACTGTGACGGCATCTTCACCATGATACTTTCTCCGCAGCGGTCGTAAGGAATCTCTGTGCCTTCTACACCGCCCATCCAGTCTTCGTATGCCTGGGCATGATCCGAACTGTACATACGAGGGAAGAGCATGTTCTGGGCATAGATATACTTATTCTTGTGACTTACTACGAAGTAAGAGTCCTTCTCATCAGCCGAAGCTTTCTCCTTGCGCTGGTAAACCGGTGCGCCTTCTTTCATGACAGGCTTGCACATGTTGCCGTCTACTTCGAGGGCTACCTGTGATGTATAAGCCTGGCCATAGAACAGAGGGCGGTCGCCATACTGGTCGCGGCTCAGATAACTTCCCAGGGTAAAGATGTCCTCAGGAGAGTTCTGGTCCATAGGAGGGTTGGCAGAAGAACGGATCACGATGAGTGCGTAGCTGGAATAACCAATCATCAGCATCAGCATGCAGAGCAAGGCTGTGTTCTTGACGCGTGCTGAGATGAGAGGCAGGAGCTGCATCTTCTTCTTGGCGATGCCTGTAGATTCGTCAACGCCTGTTACTACCTCCTGCTTGCGCTTGTAGCCGAGTACGAACCAGAGGATAACCAGCACGATGATGCCAGTAATGGCAGCTGTCCAGCCATATCCGTAGAATGGGATGCCGAGCATGCCGAAGCCGAGAACGAAGGCGATATTCTGCTTCTTCTCGTTCTTCTCAGAAGCATGGCAGGTTTCGTAGATACCCCAGATAACTGAGGCTACGAGACAGATGATGTATACGATTTCACCGGTATTGAACGGACAGCCGAGAGTGTTGACAAAGAACAGTTCGAACCAGCCGCCTACGGTGATGATACCTGGAACCACACCATACAGTACGGCTACCACTACGAGGAATGAAAGGAACAGCGCCAGGAGCGAGCCCTTGAGGTTGGCATGTGGCACCTTCTTGTAGTAATAAACCAATACGATGGCTGGGATACAGAGCAGGTTGAGCAGGTGGACACCGATACTCAAACCGGTCATATAGGCGATGAGCACAAGCCAACGATCGCTATGAGGCTCGTCAGCATGGTCTTCCCACTTCAGGATGAGCCAGAATACCACAGCGGTAAAGGCAGAAGAGAACGCATAAACCTCACCCTCGACAGCTGAGAACCAGAAGGTATCGCTGAAGGTGTAGATGAGTGCGCCCACCATACCGGATGCCTCGATGGCAATCAGCTTGCTGGTAGTCAGTTCTTTCCAGTCGCTGATGACGAGTCGGCGAGCCAGGTGGGTGATGGTCCAGAAGAGGAACATGATACAGACGGCGCTCAGTAGGGCGCTCATCGTATTTACCATCTTGGCTACCTGGGTAGTGTCGCTGGCGAAATGTGTGAAGAAATTGCCTAAAAGCATGAAGAATGGTGCCCCAGGTGGGTGACCGATCTCCTGCTTGTAAGCAGTCGTAATAAACTCAGGACAGTCCCAGAAGCTGGCTGTCGGTTCAATTGTGGAACAATAAGTGAACGCCGCAATGATGAATGCGACCCATCCGAAGATATTGTCCACTAATCTGTACTGTTTCATTATTGTTTAAACTTTAATGTATTATATTTCTTTCTGAATGCTTTCTCTGTTTCTGAATGCTTTCTCTGTGCCTTTCAAAAAGGCACATTCCAATTGCAAAGATAATAAAAAGATGAGATAATATGGATTTTTGCACCTGTTTTTTAGGCATTATTATATAATAAGCCTATACATTTAAGAAATGCTCTTCCAGTTTCTCTCTCGGCATATCTGCCGTATCGTGGTAGTGGAGATGATGATTTACGCAGGCGATGTGCTTTACGTTATTGAGCACTTCGGCTACATCATGGCTTACGATGATAATGGCGCACTCCCGGTTGATCTGTTCCAGCATCTCGTACATCTGCTTCTGGAAACGGCGGTCGATGTAGGTGTTGGGCTCATCCAGTATCACTACATCGGGTTTCGAAACAATGGCGCGGGCGAGGAGTACTCGCTGCAGTTGTCCGCCGCTCAAGGCTGCGATATGGCGGTCTTTCAACTCCGTGAGCTGCATCTGTTCCAGACAGTCGAGTACCTGCTGGTGCTGTGCCTGGGTGTATCTGGAAAAGAGGCTCTTGGTCTTGCTGAGGCCGGAGAGTACCACTTCATAGACGGAGATAGGAAACTGTTTGTCGAGATGATTGTATTGGGGCAGATATCCCATGCTGATTTCCCTTACTTCCTCTCCGTCTTTATAAAAGCGGATGCTGCCGTCTGTGGGTTTCATCAGTCCCAGAATAAGGCGCATGAGGGTTGTCTTGCCACCACCGTTGGGACCGATGATGCCAAGATAATCGTCTTTGTAGACGGTGAGGTTGATATCGTGGAGCACCTCCTTGCCTTCATAGCCTGCAGAAAGATACTCGATTTTTATGATTGGAGTCATATTATTGTAGTTTTTACTTCCCAACAACGATTTTCTTGCCCTGTACCGCTGCTGCAGCTTCCTGCATCGCCCAGTTCCAATCGCCTTGCAATGGGTTGATATTCATTGGCTTGGTGTGGCTCTCGTTGATGAAGGTTGTGGTGTTGCGGTTGGCAAATTCTGCTTGAATCAGGCAGAACTTGATCTTTTCTTTTCTGGCTCTCTCTATGAGGCTCTTCAGCTGGGAGGCACTAGGCTCCCTGCCTTCTTCCTCAATGGCAAGCTGCTCCAGCTGGTAATCACGGGCAAAGTAGGTGAGGATAGGGTGATAGATCACAAACTTGCGTACCATCTCGGGATGATTCTTGAAACCCTCTCTGATGGTGCTGTCTCGCTTGTCGATGATCTTCAGCAGCGACAGATAGTTCTTCTCAAAGAATGCCTTGTTCTTCGGCTCCAGATTGCAGAGTGCCTTGAAGATGTTGCTGGAGATGATGCGGGCGTTTTTGCAACTCATCCATACATGCGGGTCGGTATTGCCGCCTGGTGTCTTGGCAGGCGTGATGCCTGTGGAGGTATCTATCACCTTCATGTCAGGAGCGTTGTCCTGCAGCTTCTTCATCCAGGTCTGTTCGAAACCGATGCTTCCCACTTTCAGATAGAGGGCACTCCTGGAGAGTTCCATCATCTGCTGGGCATAAGGCTCGTAAGTTTCAGGATTGTTGCCGTTGGATACCATCACGTTGACATCCACCTTATCTCCGGCAATCTTATCAACGAAAAACTTGTAGGGAGGGATAGTTACGGTAACAGCAGGTTTGCCATCGCTGTTGGCGACAGATTCCTTTCCGTTACTTTCTGCGGTGTGGCCTTTCTGCTGGCTGCCTTTACAGCCCGCGAAAGCCACGCATAATATAATAAGGTATAAATACTTTCTCATAAGCAGTCAATCTATATGAATCAATTCTTTGTTTTCTTTGCAGCTTGTTTAAAAGATGAAACTGAGTCCGTAAACCAGCAGTACATATCTCAACACCTTTCCGATGGTGATGCTGATGACAGAAATCACGATGTTGGCTCTCGTCAGTCCCAAAACGATGGTGATGGCACTTCCCAACAGGGGCAGGAAGGCAAAGAATCCCATCCAGGCTCCTCTGTCGGCCATGAAATGCTGAGCCTTGTCAAGACTCTCTTTCTTTACATGCAGATATTTCTCTATCCATTCCAGCTTGCCCATCCGTCCTACGCCATAGTTGAACATAGAACCGAGCACATTGCCGATACTTCCATACAGTACGAGCTGGATAGGTTCCAGTCCGGCAGCCTGTAAGCCCGACATGACCACCTCGCTGCTGAAGGGAAAGAAACTGCCGGCAAGGAAGGCTGATACCAGCATGCCCCAGTAGCCCCAACTCATTAAGAAATCTATAATCCAACTCATAGTAATATGCTCTCTGGTACGAGTATGTTGTAAGCCATGATAAGTACCAGCATGATGAGCAGCAGGATGAAGGATATGTTGGTAAACTTACCTCTGGTGAATGTGATGAAATGGGCGATAAGCGGTGCTGTATTCACAATCAGGATGCCGCCCAGTTCCTGTATATATTGAGGCTGGAGGACGATGAAGATGATGCAGGCAACCGATATCATGATAAACGTTTCGTAGATCATGCGGGTTCGTATCTTATCGCCGTAGCTGGTGCGTATGAAGTGGATGGAACCGATGATGGTGAGCAGGATAACGAAACTCAGGTCCAGTACCTGATGGTCGGTAACCTGCGAATAATCAAAGAGTTCGCTGTAGTTGATGAATTCGCAGAAATGGTCAGCCAGCCCCTGTATGTTGTCGGTATAGAAGAAATAACCGGCTGCAAACCAATAGGGCACGATGAGACCTACTAGTGTTGCAAAGAATGTCTTTACGCTAAACGAGAGGGTAAACACCATCATCATAATCCACAGGATAGGCATGAAATAGCCTATCTGCACGAAAACCATCGATGCCAGACCGATGCAGGCAAAGGCGTAGAAAGTCCAGCCTGTTGAGCGTTTATCCTGATAGCAATTCCAGATAATGAGATAAAAGGCGATGAAACACATCGTCACAATACTGCTTTTTAAAGAGGGGTGGGAGAGTCCTGTCATCGTCAGTAATGCCAGAAAACTGCAGGATACCATTCGGCTGTAGGTACGCATCAGGGCATTACGGTTGTTCAGTTCCACCATCAGCAGGGTAGACATGGCTGTAAAAGCAAATTCTACCCAGATATTGGATACCAATAAACCTACTGCAACCCAAACCAGCGTGGCAAGGGTTGCAGTAATAGGTAAAGAGTAGCGGCTAGCCGCTACTTTATTTTGAAAAGTTTTCTTTCTTAACATCTAATTCAACATTAAAAAACTAAAGGTCCTGTCCGATATCAGAACGGAAGTACTTGTCGGTGAACTGGATCTTCTGTGCCTCAGCAAAGCTCTTCTTCAAGGCTTCTTCCTTGTCCTTGCCGTAGCTGCTTACGCAGATGACACGACCACCGTTGGTTACTACCTGACCATCCTTCATGGCTGTACCGGAGTGGAATACTACCGAACCTTCTACATCGTCGATGCCCTGGATAGGATAACCCTTCTTGTAAGCCTCAGGATAACCGCCGCTTACGAGCATCACGCAGACTGCAGCACGCTCATCAAACTCGATGCTGCGCTTGTCCAAATCGCCTGCTGCTACACCTTCGAAGAGATCCACGATGTCGCTCTTCAGACGGAGCATCACGCTCTCAGTCTCTGGATCACCCATACGGCAGTTGTACTCGATGACCATAGGCTCGCCTTCAACGTTGATCAGACCGAAGAAGATGAATCCCTTATAGTCGATGTTCTCCTCAGCAAGTCCCTCTACAGTAGGACGGATGATGCGCTCGTCAACCTTCTGCATCCACTCCTTGGTAGCGAATGGTACAGGGGTAACGCTACCCATACCGCCGGTGTTCAGACCGGTATCGTGCTCGCCGATGCGCTTGTAATCCTTAGCTTCAGGCAGAATCTTGTAGTTCTTGCCGTCGGTCAATACGAATACAGAGCACTCAATGCCGCTGAGGAATTCCTCGATGACTACGCGTGCAGAAGCGTTGCCGAACATACCGCCGAGCATCTCCTTGAACTCTTTCTTAGCCTCTTCCAGGGTAGGGAGGATGAGAACGCCCTTACCGGCGCACAAACCGTCAGCCTTCAATACATAAGGAGCCTTCAGTGTCTCCAGGAATTTCAAGCCTTCCTCTACGTGCTCGCCGTCGAAAGTCTCATACTGGGCAGTAGGGATGTTGTGGCGCTTCATGAACTTCTTGGCGAAGTCCTTGCTGCCTTCCAATACGGCGCCAGCCTTTGATGGACCGATGACAGGGATGTTCTGGGTGCGAGGATCGTTCTTGAAGTCATCGTAAACACCCTTTACCAATGGGTCTTCCGGACCAACTACCACCATATCAACGCCATTTTCTACTGTGAAGTTCTTGAGCGCCTCAAAGTCGTCTGCCTTGATATCTACGTTCTCGCCGACATTCTGTGTACCGGCATTACCAGGAGCGATGAAGAGTTTCTCACACTTCTCGCTCTGAGCGATTTTCCATGCTAAGGCGTGCTCGCGGCCACCGCCTCCTAACAATAAAATTTTCATTTGCTGTAAGTTATTGTTTGTTATTTGATGTAGAAGTAAACTCCCCTTTTTCGGGGGATGTTTACTCCTAGATATTTACTTGAGATAATCGAAGAAATAATTGCTGATGCGCTCATGCAGATGAGTGCTCTGATGACCTCTCATGTTGTGAGGCTCGCCAGGATAGACGAAGAAGTCTGGCTGGGTGCCTGCTGCGATGCAAGCCTTGAGGAAGGTGAGGCAGTGCTGTGGCACTACGGTCACATCGTTCAAGCCCTGGATAATCTGCAGCTTGCCCTTCAGGTTCTTTGCCTGATAGAGCAGGGAGGTCTTCCTGTAACCCTCTGGGTTGGTCTGTGGGGTGTCCATATAGCGCTCGCCATACATCACCTCGTACCAGTGCCAGTCGATAACCGGACCGCCTGCTACGCCTACCTTGAACACATCAGGGTGGTTGGTCATCAGCGAGATGGTCATGAATCCGCCGAAGCTCCAGCCGTGAACGCCAATCTTGTCAGCATCTACGTAAGGAAGCGTCTTCAGATATTCTACGCCCTTCATCTGGTCTTGCATCTCAATCTGTCCGAGCTGGCGGAAGGTAGCCTGCTCGAAAGCCTTGCCACGGTTCTCGCTTCCACGGTTGTCGAGGATGAAGAGCAGATAGCCCTTTTCTGCCATGTAGGTTTCCCAACCACGGCTAGAGTAGTTCCAGCGGGCATCTACGTTGTGGGCATGAGGTCCACCATATACATATATAATGGTAGGATACTTCTTGTTTGGATCGAAGTTTACCGGTTTCACCATTCTCCAGTAGAGGTCTGTTTCGCCATCGGCAGCCTTGATGGTACCGCAGCTGTACTCAGGCACATTGTAGCCCTTCCAAGGGTTCTCGGCAGTGAAGTAAGCGGTGCGCTTGCCGTTCTCGGTATTCACGAGGGCAATCTTGCGAGGCACGGTAGGAGTAGAGTAGTTGTCGAAGACATACTGTCCGTTCTCGCTCAAAGTAGCGCTGTGCCATCCCTTGCCGCAATCATCTACCAGCGTACGCTTGCCGGTTTTTGTGTCTACGGCAAAGATGTTTCTCTGGATAGGCGATTTCTCGTTGGATGCGATGATGATACTCTTGCGCTTGGTGTTGAAGCCGAGTACTTCCATCACTTCCCATTTGCCGGAAGTCAACTGCTTGATTTCGAGCGATTCTGTGTTGCTTGCCATGCGGCTTCCGTGCTTGCCCAGGGTGCAGAGATAGAGGTGGTTGTAGCCATCCTTGCGGCTCTGCATGATAAAGCTGTTGCTGTCCCAAGGCAGGAACTGGATAGGGTGGCAAGGCTCCACGTATTTCTCGTCGGTCTCGCGATAGAGTTCGCCTGTCTTCTCGCCGGTTTCTGCATTGTAGGCAGTCAGACGGCAGTCGTTCTGGTCGCGGTTCAGTTCGAACATATAGATGGTCTTGCTGTCCGGACTCCATGCGATGTTGGTAAAATAGCGGTCGGTTGGATCGCCAGCCTTCAGATAGACGGTCTTGCCGGTCATGCAGTCGAACACGCCTACGGTTACCTTGTGTGATGTCTCGCCTGTCATCGGATACTTGTCTGGTGCAGGAGTAGCAATGCAACTCTGTGTTTCAGGATGATTGAAACCGATTTCCGGGATGTCGACCTGCGGATAGTCGGTTACCATACTCTGGTCCATACGATAGAAGGCGAGCAGTTCGCCGTTCGGACTCCAGAAGGTTCCCTTGCTGATACCGAACTCATCGCGGTGAACACTCTGTCCATAAACAATTTCGCGGCTTCCGTCCTTTGAGAGCTGGAAATCGTGAGATTTCTTCTCTTTTGTCAAGGCGTTGCTGGTTACATCGAAGGTACGCACATAGAGGTTGCTGCCCTTCAGATAGGCGAAGGCGTTCTGCTGGGCATTAGCCTCCAGGAGGTTCTCGCCGTCAGCAAAATCCATCTCGCTCAGCAGCTTATGCTTCTTGAAGTCTATGGTATAAGTCTTGCTGCCGTTGCTCACCATCACGATGTTCTTGCCTGCAAACGGGAACAGAGCATTGTAGAGGGCTCTTACCTTGATGTCTTTGGTAGGAGCAATCCACTGGTTGATGTCATTGATGCCGAAGAGTTTGGTCTCCTTGCCTGTCGTCTTGTTGACGAGATAGCAAGCATCCACATCCTGGCGAACGAGTTCATTGCCCCACCAGGTGCACCAGCGATTCTTGGCTACCATGTTACGATAGTTGTTGCCGCCGAAGTTCAGGTCTTCCAATGTAAAGGTTTTCTCGCCTTTCTGAGCAGGAACCACGCCCTGAGCCTGTAAGTCGGTTGCATTCATAGCCATCATAATCATAGCAGCAAAAGATAATTTATAAATTGAATTCTTCAGATTCATTATATTCTTTACTTTATCGGGTTTAACACCCATGCGTCGTGAAACACGACGCATGGGTCGATATGTCTTTAATCCTCGTCGTCGAAGTCAACGCTGAAGTTCTTCTTGCCTCCGCGCTTGCCTCCGAAATCACGGCCACCACGTTTGTCGCCCTTGAAGCCACCACGCTTGTCGCCTTTCTCGAAACGCTTTCCGTCGCGCTTGCTACCGAAGTCACGGCCACCCTTGCGGTCGCTCTTGAAGCTGCGGCTGCCACGCTTGTCATCGTCGTCATCATTGCGTCGACCGCCACCGATACGTGAACGACCGCCCTTATGGAACTCAGCACGCTTCTTCTCGAAGTCTTCCAGACGGTGAGTATGGAACTTGAAAGAACGGATATCGTCCTCCTCGTTTTCAGTCTCCTCGCTTACACGCTTCTTGAATTCACGCTCCTTCTTGAAACGGTGCTTCTGAGCCATCTCGCTCTTCTCGCGCTCAGTCTTCACAATACCGCCTTCAGAACGGAAGTCCTTCATCTTGCCGTCGAACATCACATACTTGCGGAATTCGCACTCCAAGCTTCCGTTGAATACAGGAATCTTGATAGATGGTTTCAGACCAATCTGCTCGAAGCACTCCTCGCGGTAGCTCAATACCCAAGCCTCGTTGCCGGCAAAAGCCTTCTTGAAGCGCTCACCTATCATCTTGTAGGTGTTCAGGAGGTTAGGAGTAGAGATGCGCTCACCGTATGGAGGGTTCATCACGATGATGCTCTTCTCTGCTGGCTGGGTGAAGTCCTTGAAATCAGCCTGTGAGATGGTGATGTCCTTGCTGAGACCGGCAGCACGAACGTTGAGATTAGCTGTATTGACAGCCTTCATGTCAACATCGTAACCATAGATATGGTGCTCGAACTCGCGCTCCTGAGAGTCGTCGTTATAAATCGTATCGAAGAGATCCTGGTCGAAATCGTTCCACTTCTCGAAGGCAAACTCCTTGCGGAATACACCTGGAGAGATGTTTCGGGCTATGAGGGCAGCTTCGATGGCGATGGTACCTGAACCACACATCGGGTCGATGAAATCGCATTCGCCCTTCCATCCGGTCATCAGAATCATACCTGCAGCGAGAACCTCGTTCAGAGGAGCCTCTACCTGCTCCTGGCGGTAGCCACGGCGGTGCAGACTCTCACCACTCGAATCGAGACTCAAGGTGGCATTGTCTTCTGCAATGTGGATGTTGAGGCGGATATCCGGGTTAGATACGCTGATATTTGGACGTGTACCCTGCTTCTCGCGGAACCAGTCAACAATCGCATCCTTTACCTTGTAGGTTACGAAGCGTGAGTTGCGGAACTCCTCTGAGTAGACTACTGAGTCAACAGAGAAAGTCTTCTTCACGTCTAAGATGTCATCCCACTTGATCTTCTGAATCTGATCATACACCTCTTCAGCGCTTCTAGCCTTGAAGTGCTTGATAGGCTTTAAGATACGGATGGCTGTGTGCAACTGGAAGTTAGCACGATACATCATTTCCTTGTCGCCTGTGAAAGACACCATGCGGCGACCGATCTGTACATTATTGGCACCCAACTGGGTGAGCTCTTCAGCCAAGACAGGCTCGAGGCCCATGAAGGTCTTGGCAATGAGTTCAAATTCCTGTTCCATTATTGAATTCTATATCTAATAAACTTTGTTTTTCTTTTTTATATTTCTTTGTTTTCGGTTTCATATCCTTGGTAACCCATACGTTGGCTCCCACTACGCAGCCTTCTCCGATGGTGATGCGACCGAGGATGGTGGCATTGGCGTAGACGATGACATCATTTTCGAGGATAGGGTGGCGAGGGATTCCCTTGATAGGATTGCCGTCCTTATCGAGAGGGAAACTCTTGGCTCCGAGGGTTACACCCTGGTAGAGTTTCACATTGTCGCCGATGATGCAGGTAGCTCCAATTACCACACCCGTACCGTGGTCGATGGTGAAGTGCTTGCCGATGGTAGCCTCCGGGTTGATATCAATACCGGTTTCCGAATGCGCCAGTTCGGTCATCATTCTCGGAATGAGCGGCACTCCCAGTTCGTGCAGTACGTGAGCGATGCGGTAGTTGGTAATCGCCTTGATGACCGGGTAGCAGGAGATGATTTCTCCGTGGCTCATGGCAGCCGGGTCGCCCTCGTAGGCAGCCTCTACATCAGTAGCCAGAATCTTGCGCAGTCTCGGGAATTCCATGATTGCCTTGGCTGCAATCACGCCTGCCTTGGCACGCTGGTGCTGCAGTTCAGCCTGGGTTTCCGTTTCACAGTCGTTGGCGAAGCAGAGACCGGCGAGAATCTGCTCTGACAGCATCTCATAGAGTTTCTCTACTCTTACTCCAATGTGATATTTGATGGTTGAGATATTTACCGAAGAATTGCCGAAATATCCCGGAAAGAGGATAGAACGGGACAAACTGATGATTTCTTCGAGCGCCTTGCCCGAAGGAAGTGGATTCCCGTCTCGATGCTGATGGAAGAGACCCTTCAAAGATTCGGCGCTCGAAAGCTCCTCGATGGTCTCTGTCAGCTGATGAGTTAATGTATCTTTACTCATTTTCTTAATGTCTCAATAAAATTTGAGTGCAAAGATACGATTATTTTCTTGAATGACAAAGAAATAGCTACGGTTTTTTGTATTTTTTAGAGTGATTTTTTGAGGGATGAAAGACGGAAAGACCCATATACGGTGTTTTGCCGTACATGGGTCTGGCTTGTCTTATTTTGCGATGCTGTCCAGGAAGAGGAGCAGTCGGTTGGTGACGTTTACCTCTGAAACACCGGAATCGAAGTCGAGCGATACGAGGTTGAGCATTGGGAAACGGTCGTGGAGACGTTTCTCGATGCCCTTGGAAATCACGTGGTTAGCGATGCAACCGAAAGGCTGGAGCGAGATGATGTTGTTCACGCCATCACGGATGTAACCTACGATGTCGGCAGGCAGAAGCCAGCCTTCGCCAAACTGGGCTGCGAGCGAAACCAGTCCCTGTACGTCCTTCGCATCATCATAGATATTGGTGAACGGACGGAAGTAGCGGAACTTGCCGGCTGCCTTGTTTACCTGGCGCAATCTTCTGCCTATCAGCGCCTGATAAGCGCCCTTGATGATGAAATCGGGCACTTTGGTGCAACTCAGCCGCATGTGTTTCTGTATCTCCACGTTCACAAATTCCTGCAGGAAGAATGGGGCAAGCAGAGGCGGAACCACCTCAATGCCGCGCGAGATGATGTTCTGCTCCAGGAACTGGTGGGCGAAAGGATTGAACTTCAGGAAGATTTCGCCTACGATTCCTACCTTCGGCAGTTCTCTGTCGAGGGTCATCTGGTTGAATTCTTCGGCTGCCTGTTCCAGGAGTCGGATGAGTCCTTTGGCTGAATTCTGGGCGATAGGTCCGTCTATCAGCTGCATGTATTTATCGCGCAACTCTCTGGCAATGCCCGGTTTACGCTCTCTTACGATGCAGGCGTTGTACATTTCGTTGATTGCATCGCCATAGAAAATGGCGGTAACGATAATCTGACTGTATTTCAGCCAAGGCACATTGAAGCCGTCCTGCTCGTTATAGTCTTGCTTGTCGGCTGTTGAGCCTGATGCTTCGCCTGTTGAGGCTGTTACACCGAGCGTGAGCAGCGGAATGTCCTGGAATCCATTGGAAATCATCGCACGCTTGATGAGACCGGCGTAGTTGGTTGCGCGACACTGGCCGCCCGTCTGACTCATCACTACTGCTGTATTGTTCAGGTCGTATCTGCCTGATTTCAAGGCTTTGATGATGTCGCCGACGATGAGTGTTGCCGGATAGCAGACTTCGTTGTTGGCAAACTTCAAGCCGAGTTCGGCGCTTACCTCATTGCTCATCGGAAGTACCTCAACATCATAGCCTATCAGTTTCAGGATAGGCGGAATGATAGGGGTGAGGTATTCGGTCATGAAAGGAGCGAGAATCTTGCGATGAATGTCCTGCTTGGTGAATACCTTGGTCTGTTGTAAATGTTGAGTGTTGAGTGTTGAATTGGCTTTCCCTTCGGCCGCCGAACATTGTTTCTTCACTCTTCGTTCTTCACTCTTCACTTCCTTTACTCCCTTCAGGCTTTCTATGAGCGAGCGGACACGGAGTTTCAGTGAGCCGATATTGCTCACATCATCTATCTTCAACAGCGTGAAAGGCTTGTTGTGGCGCTTCATGATGTCGCGAATCTCGTCCTGGATAAAACTGTCAGGACCGCAGCCGAAGCTGGTCATCTGGACGAAATGAACCTCATCGCCCTGTTCTGCAGCCCATTGCGCTGCCTTCAGAATGCGGTTCATATACGCCCATTGCTTCACGAGATAAGTCTCTGGCTGACAGTTGTATGCTTCGTTGTTGTCCTGGCTGGCTAATGCTCCCTCATTTCTTTCTGCCGCCAGATCCTCCAAATTGAAGTCTTTGAAATCTGCAAAGAGATTACCCCGGGCGATGTCTTCGCTGATGACGTTGACTCCCAGATTGGCTATCATCTCGCTCAGCTTGTGCTGAATCAGCGGGTCTGTATGATAAGGACGGCCCGCCAGCAGAATCGTAAGTCCCTTGTTTGACTTCAGAATCTCCCAGCCCTGTTTCTTAATCTCAGCTGCATATACTGCCTGAGCATAGAGGGCCTCTCTCAGCGCTTTACGGGCAGTCTTCTTGCTTACTCCCAGTTGCTTGAGATAATCGGTAATCTGCTTTTCCAGCGCCTTAGGCTGGGCAAAGTTGATGACGGGCGTATCGATCGGTTTCTTCAGATTGATGACCGACTTGATGACATCGCTGTAGCCCGAAACGACCGGACAGTTGAAACTGTTCAGCGTATTCTTTGGGTCGTCATTATGTTCATAAACCACGTATGGCATGAGGATGCGGTCTACTTTCGGGTTCTCGTTGAGTTCCTTCAGATGACTGTGAGCCAGTTTAGCCGGGAAGCAGATATTGTCGCTCATCACCGTATTCAAGGCTCCTTCATACTGGCTGAAAGTGGAATCGGAAGAGAGAATCACGCCCAATCCTGCTGCCCGGAGCAGCGCATTCCAGAACGGATATTCCTCGTACATGTTGAGGATGCGAGGAATGCCTACTTTGACGTTGTGTTTTGCAACTTCAAGTGGGTTAACTTCTTCTCTATCAAATAGTAAACTATATTTGTATTCGTAGATGTTTTTGCCTTTTATCCCGTTTGCTCCCTTGTTGTTAAACACACGCTCACACTTGTTTCCGGAGTAGAATCGGTTGCCGCCGGCAAAGGTGTAGCGGGAAACATAACAATGGTTTTCGCAGCCTTTGCATTGCAGTTGTTTGGTTTCATAATGAGCCAGATTCTGGAGATCATCGATGGATCTTGATGAGGCAGGGTGCTCGTCTTCTGCAGATGTGCGATGCTTGTAATCTGCCGCCGCATGAAGGGCACAACCGTAGGCGCCCATCAGTTCCGGCATGTTGCTTCGTGCCACTTCGGTATGGGTGAGCAACTCAAATGCTCTTACCACCGCATCGTTTCTCATCGTACCTCCCTGCACAACGATTTTGCCTCCAAGGTTCTCATTACCATGGAGTTTCAATACCTTATAAAGACAGTTCTTGATGACAGAATAAGAAATTCCTGCAGAAATATCAGCTACAGATGCGCCCTCTCTGAGCACCTGCTTCACCTTCGAGTTCATGAAGACGGTGCAGCGGGTTCCCAGGTCGCAGGGAGCCTTCGACTGGCAGGCGAGTTGGGCAAAAGCGCCTACAGAATAACCCATGTTGTTGGCAAAGGTCTGGATGAATGTTCCGCAGCCCGAACTGCACGCCTCGTTGAGTTCCATGCGCACCACAGCCCCTTTCTCCACGAAGATAGCCTTCATGTCCTGTCCGCCGATGTCCAGGATAAAACTCACGTCGGGCATGAGCGATGCAGCCGCTCTTTCGTGCGCCATTGTTTCGATAATGCCGCTGTCGAGCCCGAAAGCCGCCTTGATGAGTTCTTCGCCGTAACCTGTAGAGCAGGAGCCTACGATTTCCAGTTCAGCGCCTCGCAATGCAGCTTCCTGCTTCAGGGTGTTCAGTCCATCCGCTACTGCCTTGATCGGATTTCCCAGATTCAGGCGGTAATTGGTAAAGACAATATCTCCCGCAGGTGTCTCCGCATTCACCCTTACCGCAACAATCTTCGTCGTAGTAGAGCCCGAGTCAATACCAATCACAACCTGCTGTTTTCCTTTATTCAGCGGTTGGGTTTCGGTAGCGAATTTCGCCTTTGATTTGAGCCATTCCTGGTGCTCTTTCTCGTTTTTGAACAGAGGCAGCAGACTGCTGGTCCATTCCGTTTGTATTTCTTTTTTCATCCGGCTTCTGAGAACAGATACTGAGGCTGCAGAATCTGCCGATTTAGCCCGGTAAGCACAGCCCAGAGCCGGAATGAGATTGCTGTTTTCTGATACGATGAAATCGTTTGGTGAGAGATGGAGATAATCGCAGAAAGCCTTGCGGAGAGCCGGAAGAAAGGTCAGCGGACCGCCGCAGAGCAGGATAGGAGCCTCGAAGCTGATGCCGTGAGAAAGCGTAACCACCGTCTGTACGGTGATGGAATGGAAGATGCTGGCTGCAATATCTGCTTCGGGCAGATTGCGCGCCATCAGGTTCTGGATGTCGGTCTTGGCGAACACGCCGCAGCGGGCAGCCATCGGATAAACGTGCTCTGCCTTCATCGCCAACTCGCTCATCTTCTGGTTCTCTACGCCCATCAGCACACTCATCTGGTCGATGAAAGCGCCCGTTCCGCCGGCACAGTTGCCGTTCATGCGCAGTTCCATATTTCCGTTTTTCTTGAAGAAGATAACCTTCGCATCCTCGCCACCAATATCGATGAGCGCCTTCGCCTCAGGATGGGCAGTACGGGCATAGACTGATGCAGCCACCACCTCCTGTACAAACTCCGCCTGGAGCTGTTCGGCAGTAGCCATTCCTACGCTTCCCGTTACGCAGATTCTTGCCTCTGCATCGCCCGTGAGAGCTAAAATTTCATCGAAATATTGCGACACAAGTTCGTTTACACGAGCGTTGTGGCGTTCGTATTTTGAGTAAATTACCCGGTTATCGCTGTCAATAACGGCTATTTTGGCTGTCGTAGAGCCAACGTCCAATCCTATGTAATAAGTCTTCTCCATTTCTCTTATCTCAAGTATTTTCTCTTATCTTCTAGTGGCTTTTCCCAAGTTCCATCTGCTCTCTTCTCATATCCCTAAAAGCGCTCCAGGCTATCGGAACCGCAACGGCAAACGAACAGCAATCTGCCCACATCTGACACATCTCCACGCCCAGCAGTCCGAAGAAATAGGGGAGGATGAAGATGAGCGGAATGAAGAAAAGTCCGCTGCGTGCTGCCGCTACGATGTTGGCTCTCACCGGTTTACGGATGGTCTGCATCAGCATGTTGGTGAGCACGATGCTGGCTACGAGCGGAAAACTGAGCACCTGCCATCGCAAAGCCACCGAACCTACGGCTACAACCGCTGCATCATCGCGGAAGATGCTGATGATGGAAGTTGAGAAGATGAAGCCGAGAAGGGCACAGACGCTGAGGAAAACCGTGCCGCATTTGATGCAGAAAAAGAAGGCTTCCTTTACACGCCCATAGAGTTTGGCGCCGTAGCAGAATCCGCAGAGCGGCTGGAATCCCTGCCCCAGACCGATGACCATCGCATAGGTAAAGAAGGAGATGCGGGTAACGATGCTCATGCCCGCAATGGCTGCATCGCCAAACGCACCTGCTGCCACATTTAGCATCAGCGTAGCGATACTTCCCAGTCCCTGTCTTGACAGCGAAGGGGTTCCGCCGAAGATAATCTCCTTGGCAAAGGCGCGGGTAGGGGTGAAATTGCTGAGATGGATGCGGATGTTCTCGCCTTTATGCGTCATCCAAAAGAGCATGGCGCAGCCGAAACACTGGCTGATGAGGGTGGCTACGGCGGCTCCGGTAATGCCCAGCTGGAAGTAGAGGATGAGCAGAGGAGCCAGAATCAGATTGAGCAGCACACCCGACATGATGCCCTTCATCGCATACATCGTATTGCCCTGAAAGCGCATCAGATTATTCAGCGTAAGCGATGTGGTCATAAAGGGAGCACCCAGCAGGATAATGCCCAGATAACGCTCTGTATAAGGAAGAATGGTGGGCGTAGAACCCATCAGAAGACAGAGCGGTGTGAGGAACACATGACCCAGGATGGCGATGAGAAGACCGGTAAGAAAACTCAGCACAAAGCCCGTGGTTGCCATCTTCTGTGCCTCTTTCGTATGCTTGGCGCCCAACTGTCGCGAAATATAATTGCCCGCTCCGTGACCGAAGAAGAAACCTATCGCTTGAATCACAGCCATTGCTGCAAAGGAAACGCCTACCGCTGCCACACTCTGCGTGTTGATGCTGCCCACGAAATAGGTGTCGGCGAGGTTGTACATGCTCGTCGACAGCATACTGATAATCGTTGGTATGGCCATCGTGAAAATCACATGATGCACAGGGGCATGTGTGAGGAACGTATAGTTGTCTCTTTTCTCTTTCTTCATAACTTTATGATGCTCTTTTGGGGCATTTCAACCTGCAAAGGTACATAAATATCCACAAAGTTGGACAATTATGAACCAACTTTTATAAATTTATAAGAAAAGAGTTGTATTATTCATAAATTTATTGTATTTTTGCACCGTAATTGGATATATATACATAAAACAATATACTAATGAATGATGAGATAAGAATCATACCGATAACGACTAAAAAAGGGCTGAAAACCTTCATTCAGTTTCATTATGATCTCTACAGAGAACATAAGTTTGCCATTCCTTTTTTGCGTTTTGACGAGATGAATACGCTGGACCCAAAGAAGAATCCTGCCTTTGAATTCTGTGAAGCTCAATACTTCCTGGCGGTTGACAGCGAGGCTCGTATCGTAGGTAGAATTGCTGCCATTATCAACCATCGTGCCAACGAAGAGTGGAACAAGAAGCAGGTTCGCTTCGGCTGGTTCGATTTCGTGGATAATGTAGCGGTTTCCTGTGCCTTGTTGCGCGCGGTAGAAAACTGGGGCAAGAGCAGGGGAATGAACGAATGCGTAGGTCCGCTCGGATTTACGGATATGGACCGTGAGGGCTTGCTCATCGAGGGCTTCGACCGGAAGTCTACGATGTATATCAATTACAATTATCCTTATTATAAGACGCATCTGGAGAGTTATTCGCTCTATGAGAAGGATAACGACTGGCTGGAGTACCGCATCAGGATTCCGGAAGTGACGCCGGCTAAGTTTGCCAAGACTGCCCAGATGATAGAGAGCCGATATAATCTGCAGGTTCATAAGTTTACCCGCCGGGAACTGACCTCGGGAGGAATGGGCAGGAAAGTGTTCGAAATAGTGAACGAAACTTATAAGAATCTCTATGATTTCCAGCAGCTTACGGAGAAGCAGATAGATGAATATGTAAATACTTATATCAAGAAGGCTGACTTGAACCTGGTAACGGGTGTGGTAGATGGCAACGCTGGCAACAAGCTGGTAGCCTTTGGTGTTTCCTTCCCTTCGTTTACCGATGCGCTGCGCGAGATAGGCGATGGCAAGCTTTTCCCTACGGGTTGGCTGAAGGTGCTGAAGGTTCTGAAGTGGCACAAGACGGATACGGTAGATTTGCTTTTGATTGGTGTTCTTCCGGAATATCGCAAGAAGGGAGCCAACGCGCTTATTTTTGCCGATCTGATAGAGCAGTATCACCGTTATGGCTTTAAATGGGCTGAGGCAATGCCGCAGATGGAGACCAATACCGGTGTTCAGAGCCAGTGGCAGTATCTGGAGAGCGAACAGCATCGCCGTCATCGCTGCTATAAGAAGAAGATTTAAAAGTCTCTGTTTTGAGCCGTTTAGGCGCAAAAAGATAGAAAATGGGCTAAAAAGTTAAAATTACTAACTCGCTCTAAATTGGACTTTGATTGAAAATCAAGAAGTTGGTCGTTTGCCTATATTATATAGGTACCAATATGGAAACGAGCGGACTTCTGCTCGTTTCTGTATTTTGCAATATGCAAAGAACGCCTTAATTCGGGGACAAAGATACGATATTTTTCTAAATATCCAATGATTTACAAGAGGAATTTTATGGAAATTAGAACTTTTGCGTAAAATCTGATGCTTAGCAACACAATATGCATCCTAAAACAAACGGCAGGTATTCGGACATAGACTATCCAAATACCTGCTGCCACAACGTTTTATTGCTGACAATGATTCTGGCATAAGCTTTCATATACTTTTGCAGTATAGGAGTATTTTGTCCCTGTGTGCTCACTGTGGCTATAGCCATAAAATAGTTACCATCTTCCCTATGTATGAGCTTGGCATTATGGCTTATAATGTTGCAGTTATAAGATACATTGTCGTTACCCTCGAAAGATACATGAGCCGTCCTTGGCTCATCGAAAAGATACAAATACTTATATGGCACAAACACTTGCACTGTTCTTTGATTGAGAACCTCACCATTAGCCTCTATGGATATAGGATAAGGTATCTTATAGAAAGCGACTGCGAGGGCGAGGACTATGATGGTAATGATTATAGTCCCCAAGCTGACGAGGCGAGGAGGTACTTTGCCTATCACGTTCCTCACCTTCTCGCTTCTCAACTCGATATTATCTGATTCTTTTTCATTCTGTTCCATATCAAAAGCATTTTAGTTTCCCAATTCCAACTGATTCTTCACAAGGTTATAATATGCCCCTCGCTTGGCAGTCAAAGACTCATGGTTGCCTACCTCTACCACCTTTCCTTGGTCGATGACCACGATTTGGTCGGCATTCTTCACAGTGCTTAGGCGATGAGCCACAATCACAACCGTCTTTCCTTTGTAGAACTTATCCAAGTTCTCTACGATGCTTCTCTCATTGTTGGCATCGAGCGAGTTGGTCGCCTCGTCAAGGAAGATGTAGTCGGGATTTTTATACACCGCCCTCGCTATCAAGATGCGTTGTTTCTGTCCCTGGCTCAGTCCCACGCCATCACGTCCAATCTTGGTGTTGAACTTCAGAGGCAAAGCCATCACATAGTCCTTGATACAAGCTATCTCGGCAGCTTTCAACAACCTTTCCTTGTCTATATCGCCATCATCAACAGCAATATTTCTTGCGATACTCTCCGAGAAGATAACACCATCCTGCATGACAACACCACATTGTCTGCGCCACCACTTTTTGTTGAGTTTGTTGATGTCAGTATTTCCAATGTTGATTTTTCCCTCCAAGACAGGATAATAACCAAGTATCAAGCGGATGAGGGTGGTCTTTCCACTGCCAGATGCGCCAACGATGGCTGTTACCTTACCGTGCGGAATGTGAATGCTCACATCGTCTATGGTTTTGCGCAAAGCATGTGGGTCGTACTTGAACATGATGTTCTTGATGTCAATGCCCTCACTCTTGTCCTCGGTGGAAGTTAGCAAGCCTTCCTTTCCATTCTCATCATCCATCTGGTGAATCTCGTTGATTCGCTCCAAGCTAATCTTCACATCTTGCAGAGAATAGAAGAAGTTCATCAGTTGCTCCACAGGCGAGTTGAGCTGTCCGATGATGTATTGCACGGCAAGCATCATACCGAGTGTCATTTGCCCATGTATCACGGCTGTTGCAGCAACTACCGTGATGATGATGTTCTTCACCTCATTGATGAAGATACTTCCAGCCTCCTGTGTTTGTTGGAGTTTGAGTGATTTCATCTGCACCCCGAACAAGTCTGCTTGCGTGTCTTCCCATTCCCATCTTCTGCGCTGCTCACAATCCTGCAACTTGATTTCCTGCATGGAGGTGATAAATTCGTAGGTCTTGTTGTTGTTGATGGCTTGTTGCTCGAACAGTTCATAGTCGAGCACCTTTCTCCGCTTCAAGAACAATGTCATCCAGCCTCCATAGAGGATGCTTCCCAACAGAAAGATGGCAAACACCAACTTGTTGTAGAAGAACAGCACTACGGAGAACACCACAAAAGTGAGCATAGCAAAGGTAATGTTGAGTGTCTGCTGTGTGAGGAAATTGTTTACACGACTATGGTCATTCATTCTCTGCATCAAGTCGCCCATAAGTTTCGTGTCAAAGAAAGACATCGGCAGTTTCAAGAGTTTGATGAAGAAGTCGCTCACCAATGAGATATTGATGCGCAGGGAGATATGCAACAACAGCCATCTGCGAATGAAATCAATAGCAGTACGACTGATGGTAAGCATCAATTGCCCCAACAAGATAAGCCACACGAAACCAATGTCTTGGTTCTTGATGCCGACATCCACAATGGACTGTGTGAGGAATGGCAAGACAAGTTGCAAAAGACTACCAATAATCAAGCCTAAAATGATTTGCCCAAAATACTTGCGATATTTCTTCACATAACCAAAGAGAAAGCGGAAAGACCTTTTCTCTTTGATGTGTTCTTCACTCTCCATCTTATAAGTGAAAAAAGCAGGAGTGGTTTCCAAGAACATAGCGATGCCTTTGTCTTCTTCATTCGAGCTTGTACTTATCCAATGCTTTTTGAACTCCTCAAGGCTGTACGTTACCAATCCCTTTCCAGGGTCTGCGATATAGAATCTCTTTCCTTTCTTCACCTTGTATAGAACCACAAAGTGATTCTGGTTCCAATGAAGAATGCAAGGTAGAGGTGCTTCGTTAAAAATCGAAGTCGTTGCCCTTGCACATGTGGTATGCAACCCTAAAGTATTTGCCGCTTCATTAATGCCAAGCAGGGACACCCCTTCCGCAGTGGCAAAACAAAGTTTCGACAGAGAATCCAAAGAGTATTCTCTGCCGAAATATTTGCATACCATTTGCAAGCAGGCTATCCCGCATTGCATTGAGTCATGTTGACGTATCATAGGAAAAATCATATCATTTATATTAAAAAATAACTTTCTATGTTTTCAGGATGGGAAACTTTCTGTTTGCAACAAGTTGATTTTTATTCTTTTCCGAAGCTTTAGTTTTATGACTTTACATTCTGTTCTTTTGAGATTGACCTGCACCAGTTCCTTTATACTTGCTGTTCGTTGCGTTAAAGCGATAGCGGATGCTAAAGGTAATGGTACTTGTGGAATTTAGGTCATATAACATTGTTCTTTGCACACCTGAATAGAATGTGCGATGTTGATTCCCCGTTCCGAATACATCTGAAACGTCAAGTGTCAACGTAAGGCGATTCTTGAGCAACGACTTGTAGAGTGACAGGTCTGTATTGAAATAGCCTTGGCGGATACATTTGTTACCCATATTACCTTCGGTCTGTGCGGTCATTACAAATGAAGCCGTCAGCAACTTGAAGTCAAACGCATTGGTAAGTTGGAAAACTGCCACAGGATTGTCAAGTTTATTGCCCACATGCGTATTCATCTTGAGCCATTGCTTAAAGAGCATTGTTTCCAATGTTGGATGCCAAATGCCAAAGGTAGGGTTCAGCGTCAGTCCTGCTTGGAAAGAGTTGTAGCTATTGATGTTCTCTGGGCGAGCAAGTGACTTCATCGGATCTCCATGATAAGTCTGCGTCATCGTACAAACCTCATCTGAGATATGCGAATAAACCAATTGCAGATTGAGCCATTCCCAAGAGAGTCCGTAGGTAAGATTGTGTGTAATTGAAGGAACGAGGAATGGATTGCCCGACTCGTATGTGTATTGGTTGTCATACTGCACACCGCTTCTAAGCTCGTTGTAGCTTGGACGATAGATGTCGGTGGCATACGTCAGTTGCATCTGTGTCTTGCCAACAGGAAGCGAGAGAGCCAAAGACGGAAACCAATTGCCGTAAGTCTTGCTCTGTTCTGCTATATACAAATCATTGTCATAATAGTCAAAGTCGATGTATTCATAGCGAAGCCCAGCTTGCATCGTCAGTAGCCCGAATTTACGGCTATAGTCAACGAACGCCGATGTCATTGACTCTTTGACTTTTTCTTTCTCGTTATCAACCACTTCTGGCTCCACTTGGTAGTGACATCTTCGATTCACATGACTGTATTCACCGCCCAACGAAAAATTGCCATTCAACAAAGGAATACTAAGGACAAGTTTGGATGCCAACAAATAGTTGCGATTGTTGCGATAAGAGCAGACATCAGACTTTTCCGTCTCTGTCTGGCGATATTCGTCAAGCACTGTTTCGTGTAAGTCCATCCACTGCTTCTTGCCATACCAATAATAATCTGTATTGAAATCCACATTCAGCCCTCCTATCTTGCCAACATAATAAGCATTGGCGGAATAAGTCGTTGACTGACCTGGACTCAGATAATCAACGGTTGAAGATTCCTTCTGTACATTGTTCTGCATTATATTGAACGTCTGAGTTCCTTCGCCCTTATCCTTTGCTAAACGATTGTAGCTGAAGCTGGCACCCAAATTGCTTTCTTCGCCAAGCATATAGCTTACCCCCAAGCGTGCGTATGGGTTGATGTTAGTGAATTCCTGATTGACGTTCATATTCTGCTGCCAAGTATCTGTGATGTATGAATATTGCGTCACTTGTTTGTTTTCTGGAGTGTGAGCATATGCACCATACAAGAACCCATTGACATCCAATCCTCCTCTTCGATAATTTCCTTGGAACGACTCATAAGAGCTCAAACGTTTTTCTTCATTGACCGAAAACGTAGTTTTATTGTCAAAGCTGAAGCCTTCGCCCTGTGTCTTCTTTGTGGTAATGCGTATGACACTCTTCACACTGGCATCATATCGTGCACCAGGGTTGTTGATTACTTCAATTTTCTTTATGTTGCTTGGTTGCAAACGTTGCAAATCCATTTGGTCTTGCATCTTCCGACCATTGATAAATATTACAGGTGTGCCACGACCAAACACTTCTATTTGTCCATCTTTGGCAGACACATTAGGAATGCGTGAAAGCAACTGTTCCATATTGGAAGTTTTCTCCAATACACTGCCTTCTATATTTGTTATCATTCCCTCACCTCGCAGCACGGTCTTTGGCAACGAACTTTTGACAACAACCTCGCCAAGCATGTTGGTGCTTTCCTGAAGTTTTAAGGTGACGGTAGTTTGCCCCGTATAATTTATATATTGTGTTTCATAACCGATGAGAGAAACTCGAATGACATTGCCACTCTTTACGCCTTCAAGCATGAAAGAACCATCTTCCTTACTAACCGTTCCTTTAACGAAAGAAGAGTCTGATTGTAACAGTTCCACAACATTGGCAAATGAAATTGGCTTACCTTTTGTGTCTGTCACAACCCCTTGGATGTTCTGTGCCATCAGCATAGGGCATAGCCCTAAGAACATTATTAGTAATGCAAAATACTTTCTCATATTATTCTACTTTATCTATAAGACAATTATCAGGCTTGGCATAAAGTCCTAATTTCTGAGAATAAGACTTTATTCTACAGTTTCTCATGCAACAAAAGCTATGTAACTTGCATGAGTTACAAGTGTCTATTTGCGAAATTGTTATACCACCTCGCATCATTTGCCATGCCGATTCTTTCTCCCAAATGTCTTGCAAAGTTTCTGTCTTTAAATCCCCTATCTTCAGAAAAGGAAGATAAAAAGCATAAACGCATGGATATACACAACCATCGGAACTTATAGCGACACGTTTTGTCCCTGCTGCACAAAAGACCTTTTCATCCTTACTATAGCCATCTATGTTTTCTTTATATGAGAGATTAGGAAAGTCTATTGTAATTCTATCAGAGTAGTTGGTTTGAAGTTGAGTGATCTTTTTGCGCATTAGACTTTCTTCTTTTGGGCTCAAAAGTAAAAAGTCGTTTGAAAACGCCCTTCCTTCTGGCTCTACTAAATTAATAGACAAATGATGTACGCCCTTGTTTATTAAAAAAAGTATCAACTCTTCCAAATGCTCCTTGTTGTGGGCATTTACAACATGTGCAATATTGAGGTTTACACCATTCTGCACCATTAGATCAATTGTATGGACTATATGCTCAAATGTATTTTTCCCTCTAAGGAACTCATGTTGTTCTGCTGTACATCCATCCAACGAAATTGTTACAGATACATTTTTTTTCTTGAAAATATCCAAATTTTTCTCAGAAATCAGCATGCCATTAGTAAGAATAGAAAAACTCATACGTAAATCTGTTACTTTTCTTAGCAACTGTTCGAAATGAGGATACATCATAGGCTCCCCACCGCTAATAATGACATTATAAATATTGGCTTTTTCTAATTCTGTGAAGATTTTTTCCCATTCATGCGTAGACAAGTGAGTTCTTTTATCACTATGTAATTCTGATGACTGAAAACAATGCTTACATTTTAAATTACAATTGTGTGTCAATAGAAGTTCAACATCCATAGGTGAGGATGTTATAGGAATTTGCTCAATAGCATGAATGTTCGAAAAACGATTCGTTGAATGATATGAGCTTTTACTTTGGACAAACAGATGCTCGAATCCAAACTCTTTTTCTATTTGACTAACATTGTCCCATTTCAAATTTACGCCTTGTTCTGCAAGACTATTTTTCACATCTTCGTATGCTCTGGCATTTGTGTAGAAGAGATGCAAAAGTGTATAAAGCGAAGCTGTTAATCTTGCTAATTTTCGTGTTTCAATGTTGTACAAGGCATATGAGTTTCCATAATATTCATCATGCCTCATTATCCATTTATTTGATATTGTGTACAAAACTCTATTGTCCATATTACTTACTTTTGAAAAATGGTCAAGAGAATTAAAATAAACTCTCTTGACCATAAAATTATTGAATGCAAGTGTATCCGTTAACTATCTTATGGCTTCAACGTTGTGTCGGTAGTTCTTGTTGAAGTCGTTGGCTTAGAAGGAGATGTTGTTCCTCCGTTATTTGTTGTGTTACAACAATTATTTACACCTTGTATTCCAAGTGCATAAACTGTGACATCCTCGACACCAAAGCCCCCTCGCATCAAAGCGAGCTCTTCTTTAGAAAGAAGTTCTTTTTCTTTGTCCATAATTTTCTGTTTTAAAATTAAACAAACTGTTAACTGCCTAGGAATCTACGTGTCTTAGAAGTTACGCCTTTTTACCCAGACGGGGCTGTATCAACCTTGCGCAAAGGTTATTGGAACAATTGCACCAAAACGAAAGCAAACTGCAATTATTTGTCTCATTTTGTATTCCGAGTGCAAAGGTATAAATACTTTTTGAAACAACAGAATTTTAGACGGATATTTTAATTACATTAAACTATGTTATACGTGATTACACTTTGCATAATAATACAAAAATAACGTTTTCATTTACTTTTCTTACTGTTTATCTGCATTTTTATCCTATTTGATTCATCAATAAGTTGTCTTGCTATACTATCTTTATATGATGCTACCTCAACCATTTTATGGTGTTGATAGACAGAATCTTCATAAACATCAACTCTGGTTCTGAGCTTGTATATCACATCTTCATCTCGTTGCACATTGAAATGCTTTTCGATGTAGCGAATATTCGGGTCATCAGATGGAAGAACCATTTTCAATGCCCTATACTTCAAATCTGCCTCCTCCCAATCTTGGTGCTCTCGCCATTGGGTGAGATTGCCCCAAATGGAAATGACAAGAGATAGAGCCAAGCCACCTATGAAAAGAAGAATATTCTTTGAGGTTGGCTCGAAGCGATGGGTTACAACCTTCTTTTGAGGTGATTTGTTCATCACTTCAAGTTTATCTTGCAATGCCTTTGAGGAAATATCATTCCCTTGTCTCATCTGCTTGACTGCATCAACCAAGAACTTGCTTCGCTGCTCATTTTTGCCAAGTTCAACCTTAATAAGGTCAGCAAAAACGACAATGGCATCTCTTAATTTGGATATTTTACCTCTGACTTCCTCTTCCTTGCCAAACATAGCAATGATTGATTTCTCCAACTTGGTTGTGTCATTACTTGCAGGAACGGTTTCCGCTCCTGCGTACTTTTGGGAAGCAGATAGTTCATCGACTTTCTGATCCAATCTCTCAACTGTGCCATAGATGGCTTCCAATAGTTCTTCTTTCATCTTTCTTTTGTTGTTTGAATGTTTTGTAACTTGCATCAAAGGCTAAAGCCTCTTCTGCG
>ERZ779924.25-NODE-25-length-93916-cov-8.6285_pt1 | contig 93916 bp, 91 predicted proteins | sample MGYA00511955_ERZ779924 | MGnify/ENA primary metagenome ERZ779924 (study PRJEB29588, sample SAMEA1969417) | human gut metagenome | biome: human gut; feature: human-associated habitat; material: faeces | place: Denmark | collected 2008/2010 ... | reverse complement strand
TGTATTTCAATAATTTCAAAGACCGATTAGCTAACTTTTATTGGACAGTAGTGATATCAATTATTAAAATAGGTATAAAAAAAATTGATTGTCTCCCGACAACCAATCTTTACTAACCTTAAATCTAATACCATGAAAAACAATGCAAAAGTACTGCTATTCAGCACTTTATCCAAATTTTCGTTCATAATTTATTAACATGTTAGCAATCTTTAGACCACAAATATACATATTGCTACCTTCTATTTGCAAATTTTCAATTCATCAAAACGATAAATGTTGAATATTACTGATTACCAACTATGTACATATTACCCATTTATTTCATATTGTTTCGCTACATCTTAATTATTTCTACTGGCATTTGGCCAATTTCTGCTGCAGTATCAGTGAAAGAAGACCAATAGCTACCCAAAAGTTTATGCGTAGAGGCTAAGCAGTACAAGTCAACAACAGCTTCATTTATACCCTGTAAAGTATCACGTCTGACACAAGTACGTTGTGTTATAAATCGATTAGGGTAATCAGCTTGCAACTGACTCTTCAAATCCTCATCGTCAGTCGCTAAGAAAAATAGTACATTGGCATTATTTTTTATTTCGTTTTCGATGGCATCTTTAAAAGCCTGGATCGGACTATTCAGAATAGATTTTACATTATCGGTTCGACGTATATGAACACCAACTGTATAAGATGCAAAGTTCTTACATATAGCATCAACTTGTGACTGCAAGTGAGGCTGCAGACAAAGTTCCAAAACCTTTGATTTCGGATAAGGATAAAATGCATATCCTGTAGAAAGATAATGCTTTCCTTGTCTCCATGTTTCTATTGGTAAAGGCGATTCTGAATGCGGGCGATAACAATCGTGCTGTAGCTTATATCCTACGATACTTCTGATAAATGTTGGTATAAAAAGATTACGTTTACGCGCCGGAACATTCCATACGGGTCTTTTGCTCACCCCAAAATACTGTGTATCAATTGGCATGAATAAATCATCAAACCAAGCTTTACATTCTGCATCACTCCCCCACTCCACTCTTATCTGAAGCTGCGTTTGTTCTGACAAATATTTTGCAGAAAGAAGAGCCCTTAATCGATTACATAAACCACCTATAGGTACTACTGTCAAACTCATCGTTTTAATCTGTCCGTTACATTATAATTAAATTGTGAGCCTGGACATGTAAACCAAACTCACAAACAAAAAACTTTCAAACAAAGTTAGGAATAATATTATAATAATCCGAATTTGTCTGTAAATATTTCCTATCAAATAATTAAACCTAAGAAGTAAAAATACAAAAGGAATAGGAACTTACATTCACAAAACATTGCAAATAAACATTTGTATATAGCAAAAAGAGACATCGTCACACTATCAATGTGAGATGTCTCTTTATTTATATCAGACCTATGCGGCCTATCAATCAGATATTAGTTCTTAAATACAGGAGCATTCTGGAACATATCAGGACTGTTTGAAATCTCCTTAATCATTTCAGGAGTCAAAGTCTTAAGTTTCAGATCATCCATATCCTTCTTGAACTCTTCGTACATGGCGGGAGTCATCACATACCATTTGTTACCATAGTCGCCAATGTTAAGAGCAACCTGACGAAGGAAGCCCCATTTCTCGAAGTAAGGCATGAGGTTGTAACCTGAAATGCGAGAAGTTTTACGAATGTAGTTCATAATGTAAGGCACTGAATTCTTCCACATTTGGTCAGTACCTCCTGTTATATAACCATTCTTAACCCAAACACTCTCGGGGAAACGCTTTTTAAGTTCATCGAACTTGCCATTCTTGTTGTTGTTTTGTGCAGAAGCTAAAAGTTCATACTTATCAGCTTCGCCCTTCTTTTCGATCTGAGAACCATTTTCATCATCATTCTGACGAAGTGATTCATACCAGTCAGGTGCAAAGTCGGGACAACCATGCGTGGTGAAATAGTTGTAAAGCATGATGAACGGGCAGAGAGTTTCGCCTACACCAACTTCATTTATAGAAAGAGCCTTAGCAACGTTCTTGCTGGGATGAGTAACCACAGAGTCCTTCATTGCCTCAGCCAACTTCATCATTTCAGGACAGAAGCTCAGTTCATTGCGAGCCTGGTATGCACGGTGACGCATTGTACTGTTCGTTCTATGTGCTTTAAAACCAATTTCAATATCACTGTAGTCTTCATCAATGAAGTGCTTACGAGCTGCAGGCCATGCATTGATCTTATCAGACTGTCTGAAGCCCATACGCATAATGTTGTAGTACGACTTCATATTGTTCGTAACTTCACCCATACCTGCCCAGTTGAAGTAAGGAGTCATCTGATGCAAATGTCCCCATTCATGCGACAAGCCCCAAATGGCGTCATTGTCAGAATGAATAAGGTTGTAGCAATCCATAATACGATGTTCCTGATCAACATGGAATGATACACCACGTCCGCCCTGGAACATGTAATACGTAAAGTTTACATAAGCTGCCGTACGATTCTGCACATTATGTTTGTACTTATTGAGTCCCAGAATTTCGTGTTCCCAAACAACCAAAGAGTCAAGCACATTCATGAACTGGCGATAACCCAATGACTTACGGTCATCAGCCTTACAGTTCTTGTACAAACCCTCATTCGGATTTTCCTTCACACCATTTACCGTCCAAATAGAGTGAACATGTTCACCCGACAAGTCAATACATGTGTTAGGAGCCTTTGCAAGCATTTCATGTATTTCTTCGTTGCTCTTTTCGGGAGAAAGGTAACCATTTACTTCGCCATTGATAAAGTGTACAGTCACCGGCTTGCGTGTTTCAGGATTCACATCAGCATAATAACGCACGTAGGCAAGTGCATCATAATCTCCCTTATATTCAATTTCATTGAAGCCATTACGGAGTGAATAGGTATATTCAACGGGGTTGCCACCATCAAAATTACCACCCACTTTACCAACATACCAAGCAATCAAGCTGAGCGGCAGAGTTTCACCTTCAGGAAGACCAGATACAGCAATAGCATGTTTACCTTTACGCATGTTAATACCTGTAACACCTTCAATCTGGTCGTAAAGTTTACCCGGAGCACCAAGTTGCTCAGAAAGTTTTTGAGGAGTCAACTTAGCTTTGTATTGAGCTACGCGATAATCTTTTTTATAGGTACCATTCAGCAATTGCTGAGCAAGATTAGCAGTAAACTCATCCTCAATTTTATCAATGTCAGCCTGTTTTACACCTTCCTTAAGCGAAGAAAGTGACTCATCTGCAAAAATTGAACCAAAGAGATTCTTGCGGTTATCAACATAGAACTCCATTTCTGCACAACACGCAAAATCTCCCTTACCCGAAGTAACCTTTAACTGGATTTCTTTAGGATTGGTCAAACCAGTTTTACCAAGATCAATACGTGCAGTAAAGTTAGTTCCACCAGGAGCGCCAAGGTCAACTTTTGTAACAGATTTAAACTCAGTGTCACTTCCGCACTTTGCCAGAACTTCTACCTTACCGAAATTGCCGTTCTCCTGATCGTTACGACCATAATATTGAATATAGTCAACGTGCTCAACATTATTAAAACGATAAGTAAGGATTATAGGGTTCTCCTCAGATACTACATGTTTAGTAGGATTCCAGGGAGAATGATAGAACGTTGACATATTTCCGTCGAGCGTTCTGGCAACACCCTCACCATTCTGCTCTACATTAGCCTGTGCAGAAGCAGCTTTTACCTGCAAGTCCTTGACCATTTCTTCGACCACTTCATTACGTCCCTGCGTAATGGTCAAAGTTTCAGTCAATTTTTTATCAGCGTTAACAAACGTAACATGACCTATACGCGGAGCCGGACTTTCATTTGCTTTCAAATGAACATACACCGTTCCGTCAGCTTCCTTACTGACCGTAATCCACGGGGTATCAGTAGTTGCAGTAAAATCAACATTGGCAGTTATTTCATAGCACAATGTACGCTCACGATAGCTTACAATCTGACTATGAGGAGCTACAATTACGGGGAATGCCTTTTCAGACAATTTCACTTGTGCTACAACAGGCTGGAACACAGAAGTTGCCACTGCCATTGTTGCACAAGAAAGCATATAATTTAAATATTTCATTGAAATCTACTTAATTATAAAATTACAGAACAACTTTCTTTCCATTCACAACATATACACCTGAAGGTAATTCGACTGTTACATCAGAAGCAGAAACCTTACCTTGCCATACCATGCTGCCAGCACTGCTATAAATACGTACAGTTTGTTCTGCAGCGCTGCTCATGATGAGTTCACCACGACGTACTGCTACATTCAAAACTTGTTCTTTATTTACAACTACATCACCAATAGCAGAAGCATCTGCCGTAACCTTAAAGTGAGTTGTTTTAAATTTCAATTCAGGATAAGCAGAACTGGTTAACTCTACGTATACCTCGTCAAACGGTTTGAGGAATGACATTTTACCATAACCCGAAGTTGAGGTTTGAGGGAAGTATTCACCGGTCTTATTTGAATTAGATGCTTTATCTAATTCATGAAATTCTGTTTCACCCTCTGCGCGTCCAAACGGAGTAAGGGTTACTTTTTTGTTGTCAGGATCCCAAGCAAGTGAAGAGAGGTCAAGCAGATACTTCTCATTATTACGATCTGAGTAATCGGGAGCTAGTTGCATAAAGTAATGTCTGCTTGCATTCTTCTTCAGGAAGTCAGTAATATCAACATTTTCATCCTGCGGAACGTAGCTGATATGTTCGGGCATTGAAGCCTTACCAGGTAATGAAGAGAATGTCAGTTTATTACCACCACAAGCATAAGCATAAAGAGTGTGGCGTTCGGGCAATCCCACCGAAGTTAATACATTGTTTTCAACAGAAAGATAATGCAACTGCGTGCTTTGTGACACATCCAAATCTGCGATTTCATTGCCATCAGCAAATAATTGACGCATTTTGGGCATACCATCCTTATGGAAAGTAACACGCTTCACACCATTATCAGAACACATCAGCACCGAAAGATGATAAGCATTCTTCAATGCCATTGTGGTAATCTCATTGTTTGCAAATTTCAGTACATCCAGATTTGTACTATCGGGTAAGCTTAAAGACTTAAACTTATTATTACTGAAATCCAAATGCTGCAAGTTAAGATTACTCATTCTAAAGCTAGAACCAGTACCGGTATTTGAAGTCATACCATTGTCAGCCAAATTAAGATTCTCAATTTGCGGATGAGTACTTTCTGTAACTTTGATCTTGGAAATCTTATTGTTCGAACAGTTCAAGTCATTGAGCAACTTACATGCATTTAAATCAAGCGTTGTCAACTCGTTGTTCTGGCAATACAAAGAACGCATATTAGGAGCCGACGAAAGATCAATATTCGTCAACTTATTATCACTACAAATAAGTGTAGTAATTTTAGATTTAGAGGTAATGGTTATTACACCTTCGCCTTTAACCTGCCCTTCAATCGTAAGCAAGTTATCATCAGTTGACTTCACCTCAACCGGTTTGCCATCGCCCCAATCTACTGTAGCTCCATGCTTAAACTGATTAAGTTTCAATGTCACTGATTCGCCAGCAGCTTTACTCGTAGTAAGTTTCACTACATCTTGAGCCATAAGCGGAGATACAGCAAGCATACCAGAGGCTAGCAAGGAAACAAAGAGTTTGTTTTTCTTCATTGATAGAATAAAATTTAAAAGTTGTATTTTTCAAGATTTGGCTACAAAACGCGCAGTTCCACATAACCTACGCACATTGTTGCAACGTCAATTTCAAACGAAATAAACTGCAACAATCAATATAACACTTTCAGACAACAACACACAACCGACCATCAAAGTCTTAGTTTTGAATTTGTGTCTTATTGAGGTTACAACCACATTTCCATTAATGCAGATAGTCCACTTTAAACACATCCTTTATTGTTTATACCAAACATCTTAACAAGTATGTGGTGTCTATTTAATCAGTTTGAAGGATGATAAGCGGTTTTCAAGAGCAAAATTGCAGAAATATCCTCAATAGAACAAATGTACACGCAACTTTTTATCGGCATTAACCATTATTGGCACGATTCTCAACATTCAACATACTATCTTAAAGGTATGCTAAAACCTCAATAAACAATATAACAAACAGAAAGTCACATTTCATTTTGCTTTACTTATCGATAAAATTAAAACTCATTACGAATCTTTCGACAAGCAAAAGTATTCGTAATGAGCTTATTATCAAATACAGAGAAAGTATAAATTAACAATTCTCTCGAGTCTTAGGTAAAGAATTCACAACTTCTAATTGTAGAACTGTAAGTGCTGAATGGCGCACTTTGCCCAGCTACAGTTCATTGCGAACCCATGCCTCAGCTTGAGACAAACTATCCAACTTACCTACATCCAGCAAACGAAGATTGGGTTGGAACGAACCTCGAATATTTGCATTTGCGCAAGCTGTAAGATAAAAATCTATGATTGGAAATTTTTTGCCAAATGTCTGCATTTGACTAAATAAGGTAGGAGAAAAACAGTGAATTCCCGAAAAAGCATAATGATGAAGTTCATCCATGTTTAGATTTTGAAAAGGTGACTTAACTTCTCCGGTTTCAATATTAGTCCAACCTTTTAATCGCATATCGTTATCGAAAAGCAAATACCTCTTCGTTTTACGTTGGCTAACAAGCAGAGTGGCATCATTCTTCAAACTAATCGAATAAAATCCTCTAAGATCTGCATTCGACAAAATATCCACATTATGAATTAACACTGGACTATTATCTGCAGAAAATAAAGGAGCTGCATGAAGCAAACCACCTCCAGTATCCAAAAGTTCTTCACTTTCATCGGAAATACTTATCCGCACACCATCATAATGTAATTGGGAAACATAATCAACAATCTGATTCGCAAAATGATGGACATTGATAATTATTTCTGTTGCACCTGCAACAATCAATCGTTGCAAAGTTCGATGAATAAGCGGTATTCCACCAACAGGCACCATTGCCTTAGGCATAGTATCGGTCAGCGGCTTTAGACGTGTTCCTAACCCCGCTGCAAAAATCATGGACTTCATATTAGATTCTATAAAAAATTCCCCCAAAAATAATTATCTTTTATTCTTGGGGGAATTTGCTGTTCAATAGTTGTTTAAAATCTATTTACTTTGGCGGCTATACCGACTGTATATAACTTCTACCTTGAGTGGACTATTTTTTCCTCCCTCAATACGAGCTGACGTAAGTCCAAGTTGGTGACGAACACTCTGCAAGGTCTTAACAATTTGCCCATAGTAATTAGTCGTTGTAGTGTGCTTAACCGCCACGGGAATAAGCATTACTTTATTCCAATTAGGATTTTTCAATTCCCACGCCTGATACTTAGTATTACGGGTAGCTTCACTGTCACCTTTTTCAATACCTGCGCCCAAATCACGCTCAATCTTTAAATTAGTGATTAACTGCGCTACATTTGAGAACTGATAAGCATTGGCTACAGAACTAAACTGACTACTTAAATAAGAATCAGACGAATTAGGCAACTTTTTCTTCTCGAAGAATTGTCCCATTTCATCTTTACGCACCATCAACAAGTATTCTGGAGTTGGCAAAGCATAATCAGAATTTGTCTGATTGTTATACTTACGTATAGTAATCTTAGCCTGATTGATGCTGTCTGCGTAATGTTCGCCTGCCACAATTTCTGAAACAGGAATAGTCATTTCAGTAAATAAACCGGAAGGTGTTTTCAGATAAGTAGAAGTCAGATTATCGAGTTGATCTACATCTATACTACCTGGATAATCGTTTGCAACACGATTACATTGTAACACCTCTTCAGTAGCACCAAAACGCTGCATACCATCAACAATAGTGTCGCGACCGGCTTCATTAACTGTATGATAGCGGAAATAAACATTCATACCAATCAAGCTTGTCGTCAGCAGCGAACCTACACCTCCAGCACTTTCAAAATAAAAACCCGGGCATACATTGCGAATAAACTGATGTGAGTTTTTAAAGTATTCAGGATGCTCGTAATAAGCCTTCATTAGCTGTGTACCAAACTCTTTATCAAGTTTCACTACTACCTGACGATAGTATTTGCTACCTGAAGTTTCCTTATCGGGTCTGCTTAAATCCTTTACAGCATACGAAACCGACTTATTGTATGGCGAACTTTTGTCAACAAAATCATTTGGTTTGATATTTGTGTAATACAAAAGATTTTCGTCAATGGGTTTGTCCTTGCTGAGGGCCTGAACAGAGAGTTTCATTGTGGCCAAAGAATCACCATAATAGTCTTCAAAATAAAGACGTATATCGCATGAATCTGCTGCAATATTACCCGCTTCATTTTTCACCATTTTGTCAGCATCGGGTAATTTAAAATTCTGTGGCAGATGAAACTGCGCTAAAAAATCGCTGGTTGTACGAACACGCATTTCCGGGTCGACGATACTACCCAAATAACACGTACTAGTGTTAGCCAATACCGAATCCATCTTCACAGTAGTAGTTTGCAAATTATACACTTTACTGTGTGCGGTTACGTTATCGCCTTCCGGCATTATGTCCATTCCGACAAATGCAGTATCATCGTCGCAAGCACCAAATACCAATGCTCCGCCAATCAGCAACGATAGTGTGATTTTATTCATGGTGAAAAAGTAATAGTGTTGAGTGAAAAGCCATTTGATTCGAACGACCCTTACTAACTGTAAAACTTAGCATTATGCAAGCAAATGTATAAGGATTTAAATCAGGTGTTTAACAATCACCTAAATGAGCCTCAACACTCACCTTTGAAATGCCACTTTTGAATTACAACTGTTCAAAAAATGATTTATAAGTAGCTGCTTTCACATCCTCTGCAGGTGCATTCAACACTGGAATGTTCAACGAACGTGCATAGTCGAGCAGTGCAGATTGCGCTCCAGCTTCGCCTTCAATAACACCATCGCTATAAGCAACAGCCAAACGACCTAAGCTATCGGCCTGCGTAAGATCTACGCCGGAATTTGCCAATACTTCAGCAGTTGCATCGCGGAATTGCAAACACTCTGAAAAGCGTTCCAATTTGCTTGCATCAGGCAATTCACTGTAAAGCGAAGTAACCACTTTTGTCTCGGCAAAGGGAGGTTCCTCACGATAGGCTGTCTTTATATAGAAGGGAACTACAGCTGAAATCCATCCTTGACAATAGATTACATCCGGACACCAACGCAACTTCTTTACTGTTTCGAGCACACCACGCGCATAGAAGATGGCACGCTCTACATTATCTGTGTATTCTTCACCATTTCCATCTGCAAACATGGCGCGTTTATGAAAATAATCATCGTTGTCAATGAAATACACCTGCATGCGAGCAGCCTGAATTGAAGCTACTTTGATGATCAACGGGTGGTCGGTGTCATCAATAATAATATTCATGCCCGAAAGACGTATAACCTCATGCAACTGATTACGACGTTCGTTAATTATACCCCAACGAGGCATAAACGTACGAATTTCGCTACCCAACTCTTGTATGGCTTGCGGCATTTGGCGGCCATCCTGAGCTACTAGCGTTTCAGGAACATAGGGCACCATCTCTTGAGTGATAAATAATACTTTCTTTGAATCCATCGTAATAATATAGTTTAGTACAAAGCGCAGCAACTCTGCCATAAGGATTTGCTTGCAACAGATGTCACATCCGTTCAAAACAATTCCACCATCCTTATATCTCTTTTGCCAGCTGCAAGTAGAGCATTTAAACAAGTTGAAAGCTTTGATATGTTTCATGTAAAATAATTCACATCGCAATGAATTTTTACTTTACACTGCAAAGTTACTAAAAAATCACGACATAAACGCGGCTTTAATCAATTTGAACACTCTATCTATAACTTTCTTATTATTTAAGAACTATTACTAATAAATAATTTAAAAACAAAGCTGTAATTGATTCACCAAACAAACATCTGGCAGCCATCAGAACTCAGTTATGCGAAAATTTTCTCATCCGATAAATTAGAAAAATTCAGCCCTTGTTTCTGCCCCATTAACGCATGTACAACCCCTTGTAGGTTTAACACATTTCTAAATGAATCTAAAATCCAGCATTCAGTTTTCCTATTCAATTCAAGGCAAAACAATCATTTTCCCAATTGACTTTGCGTTATTCATAAAATATTGATTATCAATAGTTCCACGATTATTAAAACAAAGCCGAAACTAATTCAAACTAGCTCGGAACTAATTTCAACTGGCTCGGAACTAATTCGGATAATCGCGGAGCAAATTTTGACAAGATGCTATTCCCGTATCCAAACAGTCTGTACACCTATGGTATTAAAAGAAAGTATCATTAATCTAATTTCACTTTTTAGACATACAAACGATTAACGCTTCACCATCTAGTGCACTCATAAACTCTGCTTCAACTTATAAAAAAACAGGAACGCAGGTATGTATGCTCCGTAAAATACTACTGAGTACAAAAACATCAGAGCTTGTGAACTACATAAAAAGGCAATATGATAATATAACACTATCATATTGCCAAAAACTTATAGAGTTGAATTTAATGCTTAAAACTAAAGCAGATTTTCAAGTTGCGGATAGGCTTACTAAATTAACTAAAGTTTGTTAATCCTCTTTTTCAATTACATCCACCTTTCGCAACACAACTGCTGAACGAGCTGGGATATAGAGTTTGAGCCAACCCTTTCCATCACGTTTTAGAAGTGGATCGAAATTTGTAAAATGACGGATAGAGTCATCCGAAAGTCCATTTCCGCCATAATTTTCCGAGTCTGTATTCAACACTACGTCGTACGCTCCTTCTGGTACCATGAATCCATAACCTTCATAGGAGCGAATTGGAGAAAAGTTAAATACAAACAGCAATGATCCGCGAGCATACGCCAATATCTGATCACCATCGTTGTGCCATATTTCTTGAACCGGATAATCACGAATGTCAGAAACTGAACGAAGCAGTTTAATCATATCATGATCAAAGTCGCCCAAGTAATGATAGCAGAGTTCTTTATTATCTACTAAATTCCATTGACGGCGAGCATATTTATAGCTCCATCCATTTCCTTCACGCGGAAAATCAATCCATTCTGGATGACCAAATTCATTACCCATAAAATTTAGATATCCGCCATTGATGGTTGAAGCAGTCACCAAGCGTATCATCTTATGTAATGCAATACCACGATGTACGGTTCCATTTTCGTCGCCTTTTTTAAAGTGCCAATACATATCGGCATCAATAAGACGGAAAATCAAGGTTTTATCTCCGACTAATGCCTGATCGTGGCTTTCGCAATAAGAGATAGTACGTTCATCTGCGCGACGGTTTGTTACTTCCCAGAATATTGAAGATGGTTTCCAATCTTCATCGCGTCGTTCTTTGATAGTCTTGATCCAATAATCAGGGACATTCATAGCCATGCGATAGTCGAAACCATATCCACCATCTTTGAATGGAGCTGCCAGGCCTGGCATTCCGCTTACTTCTTCAGCAATCGTGATTGCTGAAGGTTTCACCTCGTGAATCAGTAAATTAGCCAATGTCAGATAACAAATGGCATTGTCATCTTGATGTCCATTGAAATAATCTCCATAACCACAGAAAGTTTCGCCTAGACCATGACTGTAATACAGCATTGAAGTTACTCCATCAAAACGGAAGCCGTCGAATTTATACTCCGTAAGCCAATATTTACAATTGGAAAGCAGAAAATGTAGCACTTCATTTTTACCGTAGTCAAAACAAAGACTATCCCAGGCCGAATGCTCATGGCGATCACCAGGATAGAAGAACTGATTTGGATCACCTGCATAGTTACCCAAGCCTTCCACTTCGTTTTTCACGGCATGACTATGAACTAAATCCATAATCACTGCTACGCCAGACTTATGAGCTTCATCAATCAGCTGTTTTAGTTCGTCGGGTGTTCCAAAACGACTTGATGCTGCGAAGAACGAGCTTACATGGTAACCAAAGCTACCATAATATGGATGCTCCGCTATAGCCATAATCTGGATACAATTATATCCATCGGCTATAACACGTGGAAGTACATTCAATCTGAATTCATTGTAACTACCAACCTTCTCGGCATCCTGCCCCATACCTATGTGACATTCATAAATAAAGAGTGGCGCTTTCTTAGGTCGGAAATTAGGTTTCTTCCACTGATAGGGATTCTCAGGCGACCAAACTTGTGCGCTAAAAATCTTGGTATCTTCATCTTGAACTACTCGCTGTGCCCATGCAGGAACTCGTTCACCTTGTCCGCCATCCCAATGTACAGAGAGTTTGTAAAGATTTTCATGACGCAATGTACGTAACGGAAGTTTCAGCTCCCAATTACCAGTGCCTTCAATACGCTTAAAAGCATATTTATCTGATTCTTTCCAATCATTAAACTCGCCAATCAGATAAATAGCTGTGGCATTTGGTGCCCATTCGCGCAAAATCCATTGTTTTGCAGATTTATGCATACCGAAGTAAAGATGTCCGTCTGCAAAATCAGACAGACTGCCTTTACCCCCCGTAAGTTCGTTTTGTTTATAAAGAACATGATCGTGACGACCCTGAATTGCACTTTCAAAAGGTTCAAGCCAAGAATCATTTTTCACAATGTTCAGACGCTTAGGCTTTGTTGATTTGCGCGTTGAACGCTTGGCCGTTTTTAGCTTTGCAGAGTTCTTGACGACTTCTTCTGCATTCTTTTTGACTTTCATGGTTTAATAATTATAGGTTTATATTTATTGTTTTCTTTTTTTCAAATAGAAACACTTAAAACCGTATTACACTATTGTACAACGCGGCCATTGCTATACTCTCCTTTTTTTACCAGGTTGCCATTGGCATCATACTCCTGGTATTTTCCATGCTTCATTCCTTCACGATAGGTACAATCAATGCGAGAACCATCTTCGCGAATTTCTACGGATTTACCATCTCGCTTACCTTCACGGAACGTTCCTTTGAAACGAGCACCATTGGCAAAACGCAATGTACCTTGACCATCCATTCGGTTATTTTTCCACTCGCCATTGTACTCGTCACCATTTTTCCACTTATAAACGCCACGTCCATGCATCATGTTATGTTGCCATTGACCTACATATGTAGCCACTCCTTTCCATTGAAAAGTGCCTTGTCCACTTTGTTCTCCGTTCAAGAAACTACCAACATACGAATCACCATTAGCAAACTTAAAGGAACCTTCGCCTGTACGTTCGCCATTAACATAGTGACCTTCATACACATCGCCATTGCGGAACTTATAAATACCACGACCATCTTGCATATCGTTTTTCCAATCGCCATTGTAGGAATCTCCATCTGCATAAATGTAGAATCCCTTACCATTTCGCTGATTGTTCAACCACATGCCTTCGTATTTTGAGCCATCGTTCCAATCGAAAACTCCTTTACCCGACTTTTTATCGTCTACCCATTCACCACGGTAATAGGCACCACTCTTGTAAGTGTAGGTACCTTTGCCGTTTCGTTGATTATCTTTCCAAGAGCCTTCATATACGTCTCCATTATAATAATACATGACACCATGTCCTTCTTTACGGTTACGATACCAAAGTCCTTCGTAGCGATTATTGTTTACAGCATAGAACGTACCTCGCCCATTGCGTTCATTCTTTGTCCAGTTTCCTTCATACCGAGAGCCATCTGAAGCAGTAAAGGTTCCTTCACCATGTCGAAGTCCTTTAACAAAAGAGCCTTCATAAGTATCTCCATTTTCGTACTGAACACGTCCTTTCCCTGTAGGTTTTCCGCTCATCAACTGGCCTGTATAAATACCGCCATCTTTCAGTGTGCAAGAACCTACTACAATTTTCTGTGCAGAAGCAGAAAATGCTACTGCCAATGAGAACAGAGAAAGAATTATTGTTTTCTTCATAAAATATAAAACGTAAATGTATTACGATTCCATCATATTTCTTCAGATTACAAATATCACTTTTAGTAAGTATGCTTGTTCTGCAATAAATAGATAGAATCAATAGCTATTATTGCTCAGCGTGCTTCTGCAAGTAGGATTCCGCCTTTTGCAAATCTTCTGGTGTATCAATTCCTATAGTTTCGACATCGGTTGAAGCAACCTTTATTTTCAAACCGGCTTGCAACCAACGTAATTGCTCAAGCGATTCACATTGCTCCAAATCGCCCAATGGAAGCGAAGTAATTTGCTGCAAAGCTGCTGCACGATAAGCGTAAAGCCCTATGTGCTTAAGAAATGTATGATGCTTTGCCCAATCGCTGCGCGACACTCCACGTAAATAAGGAATGACACTACGAGAAAAATATAACGCAAATCCATCATTGCTGACCACTACCTTTGGACTGTTCGGGTTCTCTATATCCTCAATAGGTGTATCTGCTGTGAATGGTTTTACAAGCGTTGCTATTTCTGTTGACTCATCATCAAAACACTGCATAATCGAACGCAACTGCGACTCTGCGATAAAAGGTTCGTCACCTTGAATGTTTACTACTACATCTGGAGAACCTCCCATCTTTTGCATCGCTTCATAACAACGGTCTGTACCGCTTTTATGATGAACTGATGTCATTACCGCTATGCCACCGAAACGTTCTACTTCACTGTAAATTCGTTCATCATCAGTAGCTACGCATAATTGAGGGAATACTTTTGCAACACGCTCGTAAACTCGCTGTATAATTGTTTTTCCTCCTAACTGAGCCAATGGCTTAGCCGGAAAACGCGTACTTGCATAACGCGCTGGAATAATTGCCAAGAACTTTTTATCCATGTTACTACTATTTATCATTATTACAAAGGCTGATACTTAATTTTGAAAAAATATGATGCGGATTATGATGCACAAGAGTTACCAAGCACATCATAATCCAATACATACTTATTCAAAATAGTTTTCTCCGCTGCTTTTGGGCTTCGAAGTCTCGACAGGCTTTTCACCTTCAGAAGAGTGTTCTTCTGTTTCACCTTCATTTTGGTTATCACTACCATTAATAGTCGAAACTCCCGCCTTATTATGGTCATCAATTGCTTCGGGTTTTTCAAATTCGCGATTTGAATCATATCCCAACCGCTTATCTGCATAAACTCTTCGCATATACAAAGCCCAAACAGGAAGCGCTGAAGCCGCACCTTGACCTATCGAGGTTGAATTAAAGTGGATATCGCGTTCGTCACCACCTACCCACACAGAAGTTACTAATTGGGGGACACAACCTACAAACCAACCGTCAGAATTACTATTAGTCGTACCTGTTTTACCGGCAATCGGACCTTTCATGTCGTAAGCATAACGCAAGCGTCTACCAGTACCATGGTCTATAACAGCCTGCATCATATCAATCATATTGTACGCAGTTTCTTCGCTGTACACTTCATTTGTACGAGGTGCAAATTCTGCTATTACATTTCCTTGATTATCTTCGATGCGAGTTACCAGTAGCGGTGCCCTACGAATACCTTTTTCAACAAAAGCAGTATAAGCAGAAGCTAACTCAGCTGGCGTAATATCACATGTACCCAAACACAAAGACAACGAAGGCTGCATGTTATCATTGGCTACACCCAGGTCATGCAAGTCACGCACAAGGCCTTGTCCTGTCGGGTCAATTTGATACATCAACCCTGCTGTAACCCAGTTATTCGATTGACTTAAACCCCATTTCAATGTAACCATGTCGCCATAACGTGCATGACTACCATTTCGCGGACACCAGTCACCATACGAACGCTGCACATTCAGTATTGTGGTATTGGGAGTCATTCCTCCTTGAAGCCCCATTGCATAAACAAAAGGTTTCATTGTTGAACCGATTTGGCGTCGGCCAACCAATGCCATATCATATTGGAAATGCGTAAAATCCAAACCTCCAACATAAGCTTTAACGTGTCCGGTTTTGGGATCCATTGAAACCAATGCAGACCGCAAGAACTTCTTGTAGTACAAGATTGAGTCAATGGGAGTCATCAGCGTATCAACATCACCATGATATGTAAAGACTGTCATAGGCACCTTCGTTCTGAAAGATTTTTCGATTTCTTCCTCAGAAGCACCCCCGGCCTTCAACATCCTATAACGATCAGTCTGGCGCATTGCATGCTTAATACGCTTTCTAACCTCCTTTTGCGACAAATTCATACTGTAAGGAAAGTTGCTCGAACGTCGACGTTCAGTTTCAAACATAGGTTGCAACTTCTTTCCGACATGACGTAACACAGCTTCCTCTGCATACTGCTGCATACGTGAATCTATCGTTGTAAAAATCTTTAAGCCATCGGTATAAATATCATAATTTTCACCATTACGCTTATAGTTTTTCTTACACCATCCGTACAGAGGGTCATTAGCCCACATTACAGAATCTTCATAATACTGCTGACGTTGCCAATCATGATATTTGCTAGGATTTGGCTTTTCGGCCATCATGATACGTCGCAAATATTCGCGAACATAAGCGCCAAGTCCTTCTTTATGATCGATTCTATGAAAATTCAATTTCAAGGGTTCTTCGCTCAATGTAGCGTATTCCGATTCGCTCAAGCTACCCGCTTTCACCATTTGTTGCAACACAACATTACGTCGCTGTCTGCAACGTTCCGGTTCTCTTACAGGGTTAAAATAAGACGGGTTTTTACACATACCAACCAAAGTCGCACATTCTGTCAAGCTAAGGTTCTTAGGTGATTTTCCGAAATAAACATTAGCAGCTGTTTTTATTCCCACTGCATTATGAAGAAAATCAAAATAATTCAGGTAAAGCGTCAAGATTTCTTCTTTAGTGTAGTGTCTTTCCAACTCAACAGCAATAACCCATTCGATGGGTTTTTGCATCAATCGCTGCAGAGTGGTTGAGGCTGTAACAGAATATAGCTGTTTTGCTAATTGTTGTGTTATGGTACTACCACCACCAGCTTCTTTATGTCCTAACAATCCTCGTTTGATGATGGCACGTCCTAAGGCACGACTATCAATACCTGAATGATCATAAAAACGCACATCTTCTGTTGCCACTAAAGCATCAAACATGTGTGATGATATGCTATCATAGCCTACAAACACTCGATTTTCATTTCTCGACCAAGTACCCATAAGCCTACCATCTACACTTATCACCTGAGAAGCATATTTACTGATAGGACTTTGCAATTCAGCGATTGGTGGCATATAACCAATCCAGCCACGCTTGATACTATATACACCTATGGCACAAACAACACACAAGAGTGTGAAGCAAAACCAACATAAGACAATAATCTTTTTTCTCATATAAAATATATAGGCATGTATGCTAACGAACAAATAAGTCTTAATAATCACAAGGACTCAAATGTACAACATACAACATCACTAAATTCAAAAGGTTACGCGCGTTACATCATACAGATGTATTGACAGATAATGCCTGCGCTTGCAAACTTACAAAAAACTTTCGACTTCAGCACACATCATAGAAGCTAAGTATGATTACCAACTGATTTCCATACCATCATACCCCATATAAACATTAGAGGGAAGACACCGCTCCACGTCTACATACGTTCCAAGTTCATGCGATGCATGAATCAAATAACTGCGTTCTGGTTGTAAGTTTCTTATTAAATCCAAAGCTTCATTCAGAGTCTGATGCGAATGATGATTTTTATGTCTCAAAGCATTGACAACTAATACTTTTAAACCTTTTAGTTTATCTAATTGATCATCTTCCATGGAACTCATATCTGTAATGTATGCCATCGAACCTATTCGAAATCCAAGAATAGGTAGCTTATCATGCAACACACGCAATGGTGTCACTCTCAAGCCTGTAGATAATTCAAAGTCTTTATTGAACTCTACAACGTGCAACACAATTTCCGGAACACCGGGATACTTATGTTCACGGAAACAATATGGTAACCGTGTTCTCAAATGCATAGCACAGCATTCATCAGCATACACGTCAATCGAACCAAACTTACAGAAAGGACGCAAGTCATCCAAACCACCGACATGATCATAATGTTCATGCGTAAGCAGCACAGCATGAATAGGGAGAAAAGGTTCATGCATCATTTGCTGGCGAAAATCCGGACCACAATCTATCAAAACACGCTTTCCATCATCAGTTTGAAGCAAGGCTGAGGTTCGCAGTCGAACATCACGCAAATCAGACGAAGTACAAACCTTACACGTGCAACCTATTTGAGGTACACCGGTACTTGTGCCTGTTCCCAATAAAGTAAGTTTAGGCATAAATATTCATCATCTTTGGATTAAATAGGATACTAAGCTTATTATTTCTACAGAATAAAGTTTACTTCAGGATGTATGTCGATTCCAAACTTTTCACGCACATCACGCTGTACAGCATTACTCAAGTTTACGATATCCTCGCCAGTAGCACCTCCTAGGTTTACAATGACCAACGCTTGCTTAGCATACACTCCAGCAGGTCCTAAACTTTGTCCTTTCCAGCCACATTGCTCTATAAGCCATCCTGCTGGAATTTTCACAGCATCTCCCATATCATAGTGAGGAATATCAGCATATTTTTGCTGCAAAGAAACAAACTGTTCTTTACTAATAACAGGATTCATAAAAAAAGAGCCAGCACTACCCAGTTCATTTGGATCGGGTAATTTACTGTGACGCACTTCCACTATAATATTTCTCAACATCTTAGCCGTCAAAGTTTTTGGAGTTATCTGTCGCGCCTGTAACTCGCGAGTCAAAGCTGCGTAGTGCAAATTAGGCTGAAAATCCAGCGACAACCGATATACCACATGCGTCACAATGTAACGTCCAAGGTATTCATGCTTAAACACACTGCTTCGATAAGCGTATTTACACTCGTTTGATTGGAATATTCTTGTTTCACCACTTTCAGAGTCAAGCGTTTCTACTTGCTCAATGTATTGTCCGGCCTCAACACCATAAGCTCCAATATTCTGCACTGCACTGGCACCTACTTCACCAGGAATAAGAGATAAGTTTTCAAGACCATAATAACCATGCTCTACACAATAAGCTACAAAGTCATCCCAATCCATACCAGCTCCTACGCGTAACCACACATGAGAATCTGTACGACGAATCTCCTCGCAGCCCAATATGCCAGAGTGTAATATCAGACCTTTAAAATCGTTCACGAACAAAAGATTGCTACCACCGCCAATATGCAGCCAACGCTGCTCCTTAAGCAAAGGTAACAACTTACGGAGTTCGTCAATCGAAGAATAATCTTGAAAATCGCGACACCACGCATCGATGCCAAAAGTATTATGATGAAGTAGTGAATACATAAGCCTATAAAATTGATTTCGATTAGTTTTAATTATCCAAACGGGCAAGCATCCAGTCTTTACCCTGACGCACAAAAGTCATAGAACATCCCATACCACCAGAAGGACTACATAAAAACAACACACGTTTGTGTGAATTCCGGTAATGCTGTCCATAATTGATGTTAGTTATCGTTCCTTTCGGTAAAGTTGGACGATAATCAGGCCACTGAGTAACATCAAGCAAGCCTTCTACTGTTTGAAAGTTATCATAATCGTAGGTTTTGAAATGAAAAGGATTTAATATGTGGCTGTTTTGGTAAGTCTTATCTGACGAAAAACGATTGTAAAAAACATAGAAATCATGGTTCGGATTATTAGCCATTGCATGCGTGTCAAGTTTTTTTAATCGCCAAACACCATTATCCTTTGCAAAATGATATTGTTTTACTCGTTGCTGATGCAAGTAAGCCCATTCTACGACAACCTGTCTGATTGTAGTATCTTTTTCTGCACTCACTGATTTTTCGCTGTCAAATATGATGGTATAAACATCCTGATGCATATACATGCAATCATACTTCCAATCATGCTTTGAAATCGGATGATTTTTTCCATCAACAAAGTTAGGCAACGGGAAGTCTATTCGTTCCAATTGAAATCGCTGGTTTCGCATGAACGAATAAACAAAGTCATCAAAAAGTCCGTCTGCTGCAACAGGCGGTTCTGGTTCTGACTGAACCTTGGAGTACAAAGAGTCCATACCTTGAGAAACCTTCGTATCATTTTTTGTTACCGAAGGCTTATTGCGCTGACAACTTGCCACCAATAAAAACAGTGCAATACTGCAAAAGATTGCTTTCATCGAAAAAATCCTTTAAATCAATTCGCAAAAATAGGGCTTTTAAGCGTAAGTTGAGGGTTCTTTGCAAAGAAATATCTATATTTGCAGATAAAATTAGCACTGAGCATGATTGTATGACCTAAAATTTGCTTTTAAGGCTCACTATTATGCAGCTATTTACACTTACAAACGCCATAATTTTAAGACAATGCCACGTATGTCGGAACTGAATCATCAAGATTCCCATTCGTGACATGACCTATAATTACACAATGATACAAGAAAAGATTCAGTCACTACTCGGGGAAGTTTCGAGCTTGACAGCTAGCGATGCCCAAGGGCTTGAAGAACTCCGAATCAAGTACCTCAGCAAGAAAGGGGTTGTGAACGATTTGATGAACGAATTTCGCAATGTTCCTGCAGACCAGAAACGCGAAATCGGTATGAAACTCAATGAGCTTAAAACTGCATTGCAAAATAAGTTCAACGAGTTACGTCAGAATTTGGCTACTCAGGAGGACGATTACACCGACTTAGACCTCACGCGTACTCCCTACCCCATCAATTTGGGTACACGCCATCCTTTGTCTATTGTCAAGGGCGAAATCATTGACATTTTCTCTCGATTAGGCTTTTCTGTAGCTAATGGTCCTGAAGTTGAGGACGACTGGCATGTGTTCTCCTCACTCAATTTTGCAGAAGATCATCCAGCACGTGATATGCAGGACACCTTCTTCATTGAGCAGCACCCCGACATTGTACTGCGTACACACACAAGTTCAGTACAAAGCCGAGTAATGGAAAATTCTAAGCCTCCTATCCGTGTAATTTGCCCGGGACGTGTATACCGTAACGAAGCTATTTCAGCACGCGCTCACTGCTTCTTCCATCAGGTTGAAGGCTTATACATCGACAAGGATGTAAGTTTCACCGACTTGAAACAAGTTTTGCTCACTTTTGCCCGTGAAATGTTTGGTGCCGATACGAAGATTCGTTTGCGTCCCTCATATTTCCCGTTTACTGAACCCAGTGCAGAAATGGACATCTCATGCAACATCTGCGGTGGTAAAGGCTGCGCATTCTGCAAGCAAACCGGATGGGTTGAAATTTTGGGATGCGGTATGGTCGACCCCAACGTACTTGAGGCCAATGGTATCGACAGTAAAATTTACAAAGGATACGCTTTTGGTATGGGTGTCGAACGCATTACCAACTTGAAGTATCAAGTTAAGGACCTTCGTCTGTTCTCTGAAAATGACGTTCGCTTCCTTGACGAGTTCATGGCTGCAAATTAAATATATTGAAGAAGGTATTCGAAATGTCTTCCTGTTTTCGAATATCTTGAAATCTTCTTGAAGTGCCCTCTTGGTTACAGATTTTTCTTTGCCGAAAAACATAGTACAATATGTTAACACAAAGAGAATATGTACCCAAGAGGGTGTTTCAGATATAAAGGGTAAAACTGAGGCACACACTTAAACCGACACAACGCTATCAACTTTACCCCATTACAGTAACTGCTTGAATCACGTCCTACGTGTCAACAAATTTTCCGATACGGACTCATACTTCATCAGAAGCATACCGTACCGTATTCAATCAAACTCCTTCCAGACACCAAACAGATGAAACAATCACATTTAGCAGAAAATGCAATCAAGCCACGATTGTTTACCCCATCCTATTGCTGTATATTAGCAGCCAACTTCTTACTCTTTTTTGGTTTTTGGATGCTTGTACCGCTACTGCCTTTCTATTTGAAAGAAAATTTTGGAGTAGGCGAAAGTGCAATCGGTGCCATTTTGGCTTGCTACACTGTATCAGCCCTTATGGTACGCCCATTTTCCGGATATTTACTCGACAGTTTTTCGCGTAAACCTCTATACATCATAGCTTACGCACTTTTCACCTCATTATTCTTTGGATACATCATTGGAGGTACGCTTACCTTCTTTATTCTATTACGCATTTTGCACGGCTTTACGTTTGGAGCTGTTACCGTAGGAGGCAATACGGTAGTAGTAGACATTATGCCCTCTGAACGCCGAGGCGAAGGATTAGGCTACTATGGCCTGATGAATAACACCGCATTGAGCCTCGGACCAATGGCCAGTTTATTCCTGCATGGCGTACTTAGTTACAAAAGTATCTTTGGAATCGGAATGTCTGCATGCCTAATCGGCTTCATTTTGACCTTATTCATTAAAACTCCTACAAAACCACGAACCAAGCGCCCTCCACTATCTCTTGATCGTTTCTTTTTAACCAAGGGCATACCGGCAGGCATCTCGCTGTTATTACTATCCATCCCTTATGGAGCTACAACAAACTTTGTAGCCATGTATGTTGAGGAAATGCACTTACCCGTTTCTTCAGGCCTTTACTTCGTATTTATGGCCATTGGCATGGGTGTTTCGCGTATATTTTCCGGCCGGTTCGTTGACAAGGGCTACATTACCGAATGTATTCATTATGGCTTTTTTCTAGTCATCTCAGCCTTTGGATTGTTAGGCGCATGTGCTTACCTCAAAGAATGCAGTCAAACAATAGCCATAGCTGCATTCTTCACCGTCCCATTTTTGCAAGGCATAGGCTTTGGCATTATATTTCCGGCCTACAATTCGCTCTACATCAATTTAGCACCCAACAATCGGCGCGCTACAGCCACAAGCACCTATCTGACATCATGGGATGTAGGTATAGGTTTAGGAATGGTTGTAGGAGGTATGATTGCTCAGTCCATCAGTTTTTCTGCTGTTTATTCCACCGGGGCTGTACTCAGCATTATATCGATGTTGATATTCGATTACATTGTTACACCACACTACAAGAAAAACAGGTTACGCTGATTCAAAAATCACCTAACGCCCTATTATATTTGCTATAAAAAAATGACAAAGGCAAGAACATAAATATTGCCCTATTACTTGCAGTAATTCACCCTACCTATGATTATAGATTTTCGCAACTGGTTTCTACACAAGTTTCTTGAAATGGGATTAAGCGAAGGCTGGGCCATTGATATCGCAGAAATATCTTGCCTGCTATGCATCATCACCCTTGCTTTATTAGCCACATACCTACTGCAGCGCTGCCTCATCCCGTTCATCATGCGCATGGTTGAATCCACCAACACAAGATGGGATGATTATCTCATCAACATTCCCGTATTACGCGCCCTCTTTCTATTATTGCCAAGCTTGCTTGCCTATCAAGTTTTGCCCTATTGCGTTTTTAACGAAGCAGAACCACTTTTTCGTTGGCTGTCCCGATTCACCCAAGCCTACATAGCCTTTAGCTGTATGCAGTTGGTGATAGCATTCTTAAAGAATCTCAAGATTATTTTGACTGAGCGATACAACGAACACAACACAATAGGAATCATCCAATTCCTACGCATTATTACTGTTTGCTTAGGTGCCCTCATTATCATTTCATACATCATTGGAAGCAACCCCTTACGCATCATTGCCGGACTTGGTGCAGCAGCAACAGTCCTTATGCTCATTTTTAAGGATTTTCTGCTTGGATTAGTGGCAGGCATACAGTTATCAATGAACAACATGCTGAAAGTGGGCGATTGGATTACCATTCACAAATTAAACATTGATGGAACGGTCGAGGAAGTAAGCCTGACAACCATCAAAGTGCGCAACTTTGACAATACCATATCTACCGTACCACCCCAAACTCTGGTAAGTGACACTTTTAAGAACTGGGACGCAATGTTTCAACATGGATTCCGTCGTGTTAAACGTGCAATATTTATAGATGTACACTCCATACGTTTTGTTGATGAAAATCTACGCAATGCTTTAAAGCAGAAAAAGTTAATCAGCAAAAATGACGAGAGCAAACAGCGTATAACCAACCTGACACTGTTCAGGCATCACATCACCAATACACTCAAAACCGATTCACACATTTCAGACAAACAGTGGATATTGGCACGTCAATTAGAGCCTACGCCCAATGGTCTTCCGCTAGAAATATGGTTTTACACCTCAGAGACCTCTTTTGGAAAGTTTGAGGACTTTGCTTCCGACTACTTGGAATACTTCATTGCCATTATGAAAGAATTCGACTTGATTCCATTCCAAACAATTTCAGGAGTTGACATTCTGAAAAACAGATATGCAGTCAACTAACACTTCTTACTCGTAAACAAACCTTCAGCCCGAAGCCTCACCCATCAGCTTCGGGCTATTTTCTTACACACAGTTACGAACAGCATGGATAATAGTCTTTTATAAATGCGAATCATGATTTTTTTAACGCAAACGCCAACCCTCTCCACGAAGCATAACCTTAACACACTTTGTACTGGCAAGCATTGGCTGCTTACTACACTCATGGCGGATTTAACAACTAACTTAATAAGAGTGAAAATTCGACATTCGCCAAGTTCCTCGTTTCTGAACAAATTCAGCATGCACAGAACCGATTTTCGCGTAATTTTAATAATGCTAATTATCAGCAGTTCCAAGATTGTCAGAACTAGCTCGGAACTAATTTGAACTAGCTCGGAACTAATTTCAACAAGCTCGGAACTAATTCGGGCAATCGCGGAACTAATTTCAACAAACTCGGAGTTCTTTGATAGAACAGCCCTATCCATGACTCAAACAACGACATGCAGATGGATAATACGAGCTATCACATTTAAAAATATTTCACTTACAAGACAGATTACTGTTTAACATTTATGACGAAGATGCAGAGCAATGAGAACTTGTTCGAAAAGCTATACTGAAGTACATCCCCTGATTAAGCGAAACAAACAGATGCAGTGCAAGAACACGATGCAAAACAATAACACTTCGATAGTATTATAGAAAATAGATTTGAATGCCTACTTGTTGATAGAATTTATCGTTTCTTTCAAGACATGGTATGTTTTTCAAAGGAAATTTGATGGCAACACCTGTATGAACGAGAATATAAGCAAAATAAAAAATCAAAAATCTTTGGTTCAGCATGCTAATTCCATTAACTTTGCAGCATGACACCCCTTGATAAAATAATACTTGGCATTGACCCCGGAACCAATGTACTAGGTTATGGCGTTATCAAATTGCACGGACGCAAAGTTACTATGGAAGCGATGGGTGTAATTGATTTACGCCAATGTAAAGATACGTACTTAAAACTCGGACGCATTTACGAAAGAGTTATGGGAATAATCGATGCTTTCAAACCAGACGAACTGGCAATCGAAGCTCCTTTCTTTGGAAAAAACGTACAAAGTATGCTCAAGCTTGGACGTGCCCAAGGTGTGGTAATAGCGGCTGCAATATGTCGCGATATTCCCATTCATGAATACGCACCCCTAAAAATCAAGCAAGCTATTACAGGAAATGGACAAGCCAGCAAAGAGCAAGTTGCAGCAATGATGCAACGCATCCTGCATATTCCACAAGAAAGTATGCTTCCTTATTTAGATGCAACCGATGCCTTAGGCGTAGCCTATTGCCATTACCTGCAAAGCGGAAAGCCTGATTGCAACAATACAGTTGCACATTCATGGAAGACATTCATAAATCAGAATGCTGACCGAGTTAGACAGCAGAGATAAACAGCCAAATTCCCTTTTGTGAATCTCTGATAATTACTAACCCAACTTCGTTTATATGAAGTACATCTATACTCTGTTTTCATTTTTCGCACTCAATATTTGCTTGGCCAAAGCGCAAGTTGTCTATAACACAGTACTCGACAACGCAACACGCGTAATCAATTCGCCTACGAGTGGTTACACACAAGCGCAAATAGCAAAATTCAAATGTACAGCTTTGATCTACCTCAGAAATAAAGCATCTGAGATGTATCAAGGTGAGGAATATGTGCGGGTACTTGACACACAAGCATATTACCTGTCTGAATTTATCACTTTATTCTTCAATGAAATATTAAAGAGTAAACGTCTGAATGAAGAAAAACGAAAAGAGAAAATATTGATGTTTATGGATGCTTCTGTTTCAAATCCTCTTTTCGAGGACGCAGACGAAGACAACACCATGTCGTATATTATTAAAGGAGGTGAACTAACTCCTTTTTGCTTGAATACTGATTGGCAAAAAGCATACGCAGCTGCTCACTCTCAATTATAGTTCGCTGTTACGCAAATAAGTAAATAATTCTAACCCTTCAATACGAAAAATATATGTTCGACATTGCACTCAATGAAAAAGGATCACGCTATATGCACATTACGGAAGAGAACCTTCTGACCATCAAAAAATATGATTTATTCAATGGTTTGATAAACTCTACCGGGTATATTACCGAAAGCGACTTAGACAAATTAAAACTGAACATCCGTGCACTCATTGCCTCAAGTTCTGAAAATACAAAAGACTTACTTGATTTGTGCATCGATGTCATTTACCACGACAAGATGAAAGCATTTGGCTTAAAGAACCTCATTAGTGTATATAATAAGTGGCTGAGCCTTGTACAAGAGCATAAAGTTGAAAACGAAAGCGACTCTTTATAGAGGTGCGTGCTGTTCAACAATCAAGTCTGCTTTTTAAGCATGTAAAAGGTTTTACCTTCCTAAATGAGCACACCCGCTTAAACATCAAATAACACTCACCACACTTTCAAACTCAACTGAATGCAACTTACAGACTGGCTTCCAACTACACGCAAGGAAATGGACTTACGTGGTTGGGACGTAGCTGACATCATTATATTTTCGGGCGATGCCTACATTGATCACCCTTCGTTTGGAGCAGCCGTTATAGGTCGCTTATTGGAACATCAAGGATATCGTGTATGCATCGTTCCTCAGCCTGACTGGCATGGCGACTTCAGAGACTTTAAGAAGTTGGGGCGTCCTCGACTCTTTTTTGCCATTGCACCTGGCTGTATGGATTCCATGGTCAACAAATACACCGCCAACCGACGTTTGCGATCGGAAGATGCTTACAGTCCGGATGGCAGACATGACATGCGTCCGGAATATCCTACCATTGTATATACACACATCCTTAAAGAGCTTTATCCCGATGTACCAGTAGTACTTGGAGGTATTGAGGCTTCGTTGCGTAGAGTAACGCATTACGACTATTGGAAAGACTGCCTTCGTCCTTGCATTCTGACTGAAAGCGGTGCCGACCTCATCATTTACGGTATGGGAGAACTGCCTCTTACCGATTTGTGCAAAACGCTCAATGACAAATTACTGCATAACCGGGAGGAGGCTTTTTGCTCGGCTTCGCAATTCAATGAATTGCTCGATAAATACCCTATTCGCCAAACAGTTTCGCTACAATCAAAGAAATTGTTCAACAATCAAGTCAAACCTGACGATATTCAACTTCACTCACACGAAGATTGCTTAACAAACCGGCGGCATTTTGCCGAAAACTTCAAACACATTGAAGAAGAAAGCAACAAACTTCATCCTCAAAGAATCTTACAGGAAACAGGCGACAATGTGGTCATAGTGAATCCACCTTATCCACCGATGACAACCGAACAGATTGACCAATCGTTCGACTTGCCCTATACGCGCTTACCCCACCCCAAATACAAGGGAAAACGCATTCCGGCATACGAAATGATTAAATTCTCGGTGAACATGCACCGTGGTTGCTTCGGTGGATGTGCGTTCTGCACAATTTCGGCACATCAAGGTAAGTTCATCATGAGCCGCTCCAAGAAAAGCATTTTGCACGAGGTTCAGCAAATTACCAAAATGCCCGATTTTAAAGGGTACCTTTCAGATTTGGGTGGACCTTCTGCCAACATGTATGGCATGAATGGAAAAGACAAAACACTTTGCGAGAAATGCAAACGCCCTTCATGTATCCACCCTTCTGTTTGTCCTAACCTGAATGCAGACCATCAACCTCTGATTGACATCTACAATGCAGTAGACAGCATTCCTGGCATTAAAAAAAGCTTCATCGGAAGTGGTGTCCGCTATGATTTATTGCTCCATCCCTATAAAGACGAAAAACTTCGGAAAGCAGCAAAAGATTATACGCGCGAACTCATTGTCAAGCACGTTTCCGGACGACTTAAAGTTGCCCCGGAACATACATCCGACGATGTACTCCGGCTGATGCGAAAACCATCTTTCAAACTATTCCATACATTCAAGAAAATTTTCACTCAAATCAATGCTGAGGCTGGACTTAAACAGCAGATAATACCCTACTTCATATCTTCACACCCTGGATGTACGGAAGAAGATATGGCATGTTTGGCAGCCGAAACTCGCGAAATGGATTTTCAGTTAGAGCAAGTACAGGATTTTACACCGACCCCTATGACTGTGTCAACAGACACGTGGTACTCGGGTTATCATCCTTACACGCTTGAACCTGTATTCTCTGCCAAATCACCTGCAGAGAAATTAAAGCAGCGCATGTTCTTCTTTTGGTACAAACCCGAGGAAAAGGCAAAAATCATCACCGAATTACGCCGAATAAACCGCACGGATTTGATTGACAAACTATATCCGCGAACTTCATTTGCGAACAACAACTACAAAACATTCAAACCAAAGAATAAACGCAGAAATCAAAAATAACACAACATAAGCAGGCCTATAAGGAATAACAACTACATTCTTGAGGGATGCAGGCTTAGAAACCTCAAGTTTAGCTGGACTTTTTTTTATAGTCCTGCTTATGTTTTTACAACCATTACAACACAACAACAATGAAAAATCTATTCTTAATTACACTATCTATTTTACTGTTAGCCTCTTGTGGCAAAACTCCTCAGAATGGCAACCTTGATGGTCAGTGGATCATGCAGGAAATGTATTCAAAAAAGGATGTCAACTCCACAGAATACATAAAGGCTGACAGAGCAAACCCTACCATTTGGAATGTAAGCTTAAGCATGATTTTAATTTCCACACCAGGAACCAATCACAATGGTCAAACTGGAACCACAACATGCAAAATGATTTACAAAGGAGATAAACTGTCCATTACGCACACTTTTATCCATCATCGTACAGAAGATTTGCTGATTACTGATCCGAACACTACTTGTTTGGAAAGTGTCGGCATCCGAGGCAATGCCTGCGATTACCGTGTTGTAAAACTGAACTCTTCGCACCTGACATTGTGTTCATCGCGCGACAGCTTGATTTTCCGTAAAAAACATTAACAATCCTCATCTGAGTTTCTGCATAACTCAACCACAGTCTGCATTTCATGAAGCCTATCGACAGTTCATTTCATCACACAATTCAATTTTTGTTTAAGCAACTCAAAGGTCATCGTTTACAGATCACTCTTAACATCATCATTGGAGTTCTATTCGTTTTCATTGATTTGGGCTTTGTTTGGGTGACGAAATTAGCTGTCGATATTGCTACACACAACTCCCACGTAGCAACCTTGCAACAAGCATTCATACTCATGGCTTCTATCATGTTGCTACGCATACTCCTTAGTATTTGCAGCCGTTGGATTCGTGCTGTTCTTGGCGTAAAAGCCCAGAATAATATGCGTATTCACCTGTTTGCCAGATTGCTAAACAGTAAATGGAATGCTGTACGAAATTTTCACACCGGAAACCTGACGAATAGAATTGAAAAAGATGTGACTGATGTTGTAAACTTTATAACAGAAAGCATACCCTCACTCGTCACAACCATTGTCCAGTTTCTGGGTGCCTTTTTCTTTTTGTTCTATATGGACAGCATGCTGGCCGTTATCATTGTATGCATCATTCCATTCTTCATTCTTTCAAGTAAAATCTATGTAAAAAGGATGAAACGGCTGACACATGCCATTCGAGGACAAGAAAGCAACATCCAATCGCTCATTCAGGAAACCTTACAACATAACATCCTTGTTAAAACGCTTGATTGCTTTCACACATTGACCGATAATCTGCATGCACAGCAAACGGCACTGCATGAAAAGGTGATTCACCGTACAAAGTATTCGACAGTATCAACAACTTTACTAAGCATCGGATTTGCCACAGGATATTTTGTAACTTTTGCCTGGGGAGCTACACAACTCTCAAACAATCTTATTTCATACGGAGCCATGCTGGCCTTTGTACAATTGGTGAGCCAGATACAGAACCCCGTACGGAATATGTCGCGCTTTGTGCCCATATTTATCAATGCGTTTACTGCTACTGAAAGATTGATTGAACTTGACACCATTGAACAAGAACAGACTGCAAAGAATCGCGTAATTTTAAGCAAAGCAACTTCTATCTGTTTTGAGAATATCAGTTTTCGCTATACTCCGACAAGCAGATTCATCTTTGAACAAAGCAATTTCAAAATTCCCGCCAATGGCGTAACGGTTATAACCGGTGAAACTGGTACTGGAAAAACAACATTGATTAGATTATTACTTGCCATCGTAGAACCTACCACGGGCAATATTAACCTAGAATGTAAGGACGGAAAAATGTACACTGTCAACTCCAGTCTGCGAAATAACTTTGCTTATGTACCTCAAGGCAATTCACTGATATCCGGTTCAATTAAATACAACATCTTATTGGGTAACCCCAATGCAAGCGATGAAGATATTCGCAAAACATTACACACAGCAGGTGCCGACTTTGTGCTACAAAAAGAGACGGGACTTGAAACGATTTGTGGAGAAACCGGTGACGGACTTTCTGAAGGACAGGCACAGCGCATAGCTATTGCAAGAGCTTTGGTGTCGAACAAAATGATTTTCATTTTTGACGAAGCTACCTCATCCCTTGACAATGAGACAGAAAAGATTGTCTTAGAACGTATAGCCCAAAACTACAAAGACAGGACCCTTATTTTTATTACACATAGGGGAGAAGTGCTTAAGTATGCAAATCAAATAATTCATCTACAGCGCATGAATTCCGGCGTATTAGTGCAAAGCAGTACGAAACCATAGCCTTTCATTACTCGACCCTACACACCGATTTAGCGACTTTTAATAAAGCATGAACTAAATGATTTAAAATAAAATTCATACCTTTGCGGCATGGAGATAACAAAGAATTTCATTAAGACTATAAATAAGCAGTGTTGCTGTGCAGTAGCACTGTCACTGCTCATGTTGGTTCCCACCACGAGTTTCGCAAGAAAAAAGGATAGGAACCACGGGAAAGGCATGGCTGCATACATCGCAGTCGAACCTGATATGCTTGCTGTACAAGCACCTCGTGAACAAAGAGTGGAACACGCAGCCGCTGTATTTATCGAAACGTCACATAGCCGAATCAACAACAAATATAAAGAAGGCATTGATGTTTCACATTATCAAGGAAGTATTGACTGGGATGAGGTTGTAAATAACACCCCTATTTCCTATGCATACTTGAAAGCTACGGAAGGTGCTTCATTGGTAGACAAAACCTATGCCCGCAATTTATCAGAAGCAAGAAGAGTGGGATTAAGTGTTGGCAGCTACCATTTTTACCGACCGAACATTGATTGGAAACAACAATTCAAGAACATGACTTCGGTTGTAAAAAAGGAAGAACAAGATTTGGTTCCTATTATTGATATTGAACATCGCGGAAATGTCAGCATGCAGGCATTTATTAGTGATTTGCGTGCTTTCATCGAAAAGGTTACTGAATACTACGGTAAAAAACCGCTACTCTACACGTATCATAATTTCTACAATAAATACTTGACAGGAGAGTTTACCGACTATCATTTCATGATAGCCCGATACCGCACGGATTCACCAACCCTAAACGATGGTAAGAATTACATCATGTGGCAATACACAGCAAGTGGTTCAATTCCCGGAATCAGAGGTAATGTTGACCGCTCAAAAATCATGGGTAATTTTTCACTCAACCACGTCAAAATGTAAGGCCAATATCACTTTCTTACGTCTTCGTATCAAAACCACAAGGCTCTATTACTGATTTTTTACAACAGGAAAATTGCTGTCGAATAGTACAACTAGCCTAGGTGGAATTTGAACCGAAGACGTAAAGTCGTTTTTTTGAATATCAATTTCAGAAAACTTTTACTAACTTTGCAGTCAAAGAACAAAAATCACAAGAAGCTATGCTTACGATTAAACAAATCTTAGACGATAAAGAAGCCGTCATCAAAGGCCTCGAAAAGAAACATTTCAAAGGAGCACGCGAAGCTATTGACAACGTGCTGGCCATTGACAATAAACGCAAAGAAGCTCAAACTGAATTAGATGCTTTGAAGGCGCAAATCAATTCGCTTTCAAAAAGCATCGGTTCACTTATGAAAGAGGGCAACAAAGAGGCTGCAGAAAGTGCAAAACAACAAGTTGCTGAGATTAAAACTAAAACAAAGGATTTGGAAGAAGCCATGAAGCAGGCTGAAGATGAAAAGACAGCTTTGCTTTGCACCATTCCTAATATTCCATACGATATCGTACCCGAAGGTTCATGCGCTGAGGACAACTTAGTTGTTAAGACTGGCGGACACGATACTGTTTTACCCGAGAACGCTTTACCCCATTGGGAACTTGCTAAAAAATATAACCTCATTGATTTCGACTTAGGTGTTAAAATCACAGGTGCAGGTTTTCCCGTCTACATAGGACAGGGTGCACGCTTGCAACGTGCATTAATCAATTTCTTCCTGGATGAAGCACGAAAGGCTGGTTACGTTGAAATTATGCCTCCTACCGTAGTAAACCAAGCTTCGGGATACGGTACGGGACAGTTGCCTGACAAAGAAGGTCAAATGTATCATTGCGAAATGGACGACCTTTATCTTATTCCAACAGCTGAGGTGCCTGTGACGAACATTTATCGCGACGTTATCCTGTCTGAAGACCAATTACCAATAAAAAATTGTGCCTATACACAATGTTTCCGTCGTGAAGCTGGTAGCTATGGTAAAGACGTTCGCGGATTAAATCGTCTTCATGAATTCTCCAAAATTGAAATCGTCCGCATCGACAAACCTGAACATTCGGAAGAATCACATCAGGAAATGCTTGCGCACGTTGAAGGTTTACTCCAAAAACTGGAATTGCCTTACCGAATTTTGCGCTTGTGTGGCGGTGATATGAGTTTTACGGCTGCCATCTGCTATGACTTTGAAGTTTATAGCGAGGCACAGAAGCGTTGGCTCGAAGTAAGTTCGGTTTCGAACTTCGACACTTATCAGGCAAACCGTCTGCAATGCCGCTATCGTGGTGCAGACAAGAAGATTCAACTTTGCCACACGCTGAATGGTTCAGCCCTTGCATTGCCGCGTATTGTCGCTGCCCTGCTCGAGGATTTCCAAACTCCCGAAGGCATACGCATTCCTAAGGCTTTGCAACCTTACATGGGCTGTGACATGATTAAATAATTTAGTTAGCTTATTATCTACGCAAACGAGTTCTTTACTCCGCTCGTTTGCGTAGGCTTTTAATAAGCTAACTTATTATAAGTCTGTCGGCCTACTCAATCAAATTTATCATGCGTATTCTTTCAATTGACTACGGTAAAAAACGCACAGGATTAGCTGTTACCGACCCCTCACAAATCATAGCCAATGGGTTGGCAACAGTGGAAACACAAGACCTTATTAAGTATTTGAAACAATATGTTGACAAAGAACCAGTAGAACGTTTTGTTGTAGGACTCCCCACTCAAACCAATGGGCTTCCTTCTGAAAACCAAAAACGGGTTCTGGCTTTTTCTGAAAAACTGCGTAAAAACTTTCCCAACATTCCCATTTCTTTTTACGATGAACGCTTCACCTCTGTATTGGCGCATCAAACTATCCTTGAAAGTGGAATAGGAAAAAAACGCAGACAAAATGATAAAGGACTTGTGGACGAAATCAGTGCTTGCATTATTTTACAAAGCTACATGGAAAGCCAACACTAACTTTTCAATAGCTACAACTCCAAATATTAAAGCAACTTACATACATTAAAATGATTCTACCTATTTATACATACGGAATGCCGGTTCTTAGAAAAACGGCTCAAGACATTACTCCTGATTATCCCAATTTAAAACAATTGATTGCTGACATGTTCGAAACCATGTACCATAGTGATGGAGTTGGTTTGGCAGCACCTCAAATTGGTAAAGACATCCGCTTGGCAGTAATCACACTGGATGTGATGAAGGATGAATTTCCCGAATATGAAGGTTTTAACAAGGCCTTCATCAATCCGCATATTGTAGAATTTGATGAAACAAATGTGGAATCAATGACAGAAGGTTGCTTAAGCGTACCCGGAATACATGAGCCCGTGCGCCGTGCAACGCGAATCAGAGTTAAATACATGGACGAAGACTTCAATGAACATGATGAATGGGTTGAAGGATTCCTTGCTCGCGTTATGCAACATGAGTTTGACCATTTAGACGGACACTTGTTTATTGATCGCATCTCGCCGCTCCGCAAACAAATGATTCGCAGTAAATTGACGCAAATGCTTAAAGGCAAATTCCGTTGCGCCTACAAGGTAAAATGTCCTAAGTAATCAGCTTCAATTTTTTCTCTACCAAAATCACACACCTGACTATTACAGTTAAATCATGCACCTTTGATTGCAATATGACAAACAAGCCCTTCAGCAACATCATCTCAAAAATATGCCATCCCCTACTACAGATTTCGACTAAATATGTAATCGGAATTATGTGTATGGGGGCTTCACAATGTGCATGGGGGCAGGTTGATGCTGAAATGGTTACAATTATGGGACGCAATGCGCTCAGTGTTGATGATTACTTAACAGCCATTAAGTATTTCAATCAAGCCATTGATGCCAAGCCCTTTCTTTCGCGCCCCTATTATTATAGAGCTTTTGCAAAATTTACATTAGAGGATTATTTAGGTGCCGAAGCTGACTGTTCAAAAAGCATTGAACTTAATCCGTTCATTGCAGAGGTTTATCAACTTCGTGGACTTTGCCGTATACATAATGTAAATTACAAAGGAGCTATTGAAGACTATTCCAGAAGTTTAAAGGAACATCCCGACGATCAAGGCGCACGATACAATAGGGCACTTTGCTATCTTCAAAATAAAGAATACGCAAACGCTGATATTGATTTAGACTATCTGCTAAAAAGATGGCCTAACTATTATCGTGTCTATATGATTAAAGCTCAATCATTGCTCGAGCAAAAAGATACGACGCAAAGTATGGTGTGGATTGACTCGCTGCTAGTCAAAAATCCCAAGGAAGGAAACGCATGGAGTTTCAAAGGAAAATATGCCATCAACAAACAAGAATATAGTTTGGCTGATTCATGCCTGAGCAAAGCCATAGAACTTTCCCCTAACGATTTTGATTTGTACATCAGCAGAGCACAAGCGCGCCACGCTTTGGGACAATTTGGATTAGCTATAGCCGATTACGATAAAACCATACAATTACAACCCAAACACTTTGTGGCGCATTACAACAGAGGTTTGCTACGTTCATTTGTTGGCGACTATAACCGCGCAATCAGCGACTTTGATTTTATCCTGCAAATAGAACCAGACAATACACTAGCTATGTACAATCGTGCCCAACTGCGTGAGAAAACAGGTGATTTCAAAGGTGCTATTGCTGATTATTCAAAATTGATTAAGGAATATCCAAACTTTTACTACGGATACGTGGCACGCTCAAAGTGCAGACGAATGATTGGCGACACGAAAGGTGCATTAGACGATGAAACTGTCATTGCTCGAAAAAATCTTGATATAGCTTTTGGACGTAACAAAAAAACTACGAACAAAAAAGTACGCCTCAGGTCAGAGCATGAACTTGATCAGTACCAACAGCTTGTAGAGGATAAACCAGACTCAGTACGTAATGTATTTGGCACATTATACGGTAAAGTTCAAAATGAACAAGTGGAATCCACTCCCCTACCTATGTATGCATTGGCATTTCGTTCTGTTCAAACGCGAAGCTACCATTCCATTGGTTATCTATCCGAATTATCAAAACTTCATACGGCCAATGGCAACAACCGCAGATTTTGCCTGACAGCAGAAACGGAAGCAAACTCATTAGAAAATGCTGAAAGTGAGGAGAAATGGTTAAAACCGCAGTTTAACAAATTCAGCAAATTCGAACAGGCACTTGTGATGTCTGCTATTCATGCTGCAAAATACGATTTTTCTTCGGCATTAAACGAAGCAAGTCAAGCCGTTATTGCAGACTCCTCTTCAGTAGCTGCACGCCTTCAACGAGCAGCAATACTAATGCGAAACGCTACATCGCAAACAGTTACGGAAAAAGAGGCTAAATCACAAATCAATTTAGCCATTGCCGACCTGCGAGTTGCAAAAGAAAAATCACCCCAAAACTCATATATCTACTACAATTTGGGGTGCATATATCTCAATCAAAAGACCTATAATCCGGCTCTTGAAGCATTTAACAAAGCAATCGAATATGATTCAAGATTGCCCGAAGCATACTACAACCGTGGCTTAATATATCTTCATCAAAACGATAAGAACAAAGCCTTTGCCGATTTCAGCAAAGCTGGTCAATTAGGCCTTTACAAGGCTTATGCACTGATGAAAAAAATTGGTCATAAGCAATAACTACACACAAATTTTTACACTTTAAGCAAAGTGAAATAGCTCTATTTAGCTTAAGCCTAAACAATTTGAGTGCTTTTAAGTAAAAATGGCAGGATTTTGAGCACAAAAAATGTAACAATATTTTGCCACTCACAAAAGTTACTGTAACTTTGCCAAAGCGAAAAAGCGTCTCTTGAGAAAGCCTTAACTAACGAGAAAAGGTTTACCTAATCAAGAGCATATACAAACTCAACGAAAGAATTTAGTATTCTACTTATACAAATTACAACATGGAATATTCACACGAAGTTCAGAACATGTGTTGCGTAGCCAAAGGCCCCAACCATGGTCCCGCTCCTATCCCTGAGGAAGGAAAGTGGGTACAAGCAAAGGAAATCAAAGACATCTCCGGTTTGACTCACGGTGTGGGTTGGTGTGCTCCGCAGCAGGGTGCTTGCAAACTTACGCTGAATGTTAAGGAAGGCGTAATCGAGGAATGCTTGGTCGAAACTATCGGCTGTTCAGGTATGACTCACTCAGCTGCTATGGCAAGTGAAATCCTCCCCGGCAAGACCATTCTCGAAGCTCTCAACACTGACTTGGTTTGCGATGCTATCAATACAGCTATGCGCGAACTTTTCCTCCAAATCGTTTACGGACGTACCCAAAGTGCTTTCTCTGAAGGCGGCTTGGTTATCGGTGCTGGTTTGGAAGACTTGGGTAAGGGCCTTATCAGCCAGACTGGTACTCTCTATGGTACTAAGGTTAAAGGCTCTCGTTACTTGCAGTTGACCGAAGGTTACATTACCAAAATGTTCCTCGACAAAGACAACCAGGTTATTGGCTACGAATTTGTTCACATGGGCAAGTTCATGGATGCTATCAAGAAGGGTGTTCCCGCTGATGAAGCTCTTAAGAGCGTAACTGGTACGTACGGCCGCACCACTGAAGAGCAAGGTGCTGTTAAATCCATTGACCCACGTAAAGATTAAGGAGGACCACAAAAATGATTAGAGAAGTAAAATTTGAAAGCCAGGACCGTCGTATCAAGCAGATTCTCGCTGCCCTTAACAAGCACGGTATCAAGGACATTGAAGAGGCCAACCAAATTTGCGAGCAATATGGCATCGATCCTTATCAGGAATGCGAAAGCACCCAGATGATTTGCTTTGAAAATGCAAAATGGGCTTACGTAGTAGGTACGGCTATTGCATTGAAGGAAAAGGCTAAAGACGCCGTAGAAGCAGCAGAATATATCGGTGAAGGTTTGCAGGCTTTCTGCATCCCCGGTTCTGTGGCTGACGACCGTAAAGTCGGTGTAGGTCATGGCAAATTGGCAGCTCGTCTGCTCTCACCCGAGACTAAGTGCTTTGCATTCCTCGCAGGTCACGAAAGTTTTGCAGCTGCTGAAGGTGCTATCAAAATTGCACAGATGGCAAACCAAAGCCGTCCGGAGGACAAGCCCTTGCGCTGCATCCTCAATGGTTTAGGCAAAGATGCGGCTATGATTATCAGCCGTATCAATGGCTTTACCTATGTTCAAACCAAGTTCGACTACTATACTGGTGAACTCAAGGTTGTTAGCGAAACTTCATACAGCGATGGTCCCCGCGCCAAAGTAAACTGCTATGGTGCTGACGACGTACGTGAAGGTGTTGCTATCATGTGGAAGGAAGATGTAGATGTTTCTATTACTGGTAACTCTACCAACCCCACTCGCTTCCAGCACCCCGTTGCAGGTACTTACAAGAAGGAACGTGTACTTGCTGGCAAGCCCTACTTCAGCGTAGCTTCAGGTGGTGGTACCGGTCGTACGCTTCACCCGGACAACATGGCTGCAGGTCCTGCTTCATACGGTATGACCGACACCCTCGGCCGTATGCACTCAGATGCTCAGTTTGCAGGTTCTTCATCTGTACCCGCACACGTTGAGATGATGGGCTTCCTCGGAATTGGTAACAACCCGATGGTAGGTTGCTCTGTAGCTTGTGCTGTAAAAGTTGACTTAGCTTTGAACAAGAAGTAATTTAAGGACTTATAACTAAATTAAGTAGGAGGTAAACACTCATTATATTGGTGTTTATCTCCTACTTTCATATCTACCTATTTTCAATGGTCGTACCTATCATTCAGCATACAACATTCTGATTTTGAATTCTATACGAGCCATTAAAATGGAAAGAACTTTCGGAACAGTGGCACAAAGGTGTGGGGGCTTTGACATTTGAGTAAAGTAAAACGTTGCAGTTTCGTACGTTTTGAGTATCAGCAAGAGATAAAATGTTATATCCCGATTTCATTTTTTTCGCGTGTGAATAACGCACCGGAATTCCCGTAGATAAAGGGCTAATTTCCCATTCGGAGATGTGGGAAAACTTTTGAGGTGCGATATTAGGGGGCATTTGGGTCTATGTTTCATCGTGTGGGTAATGACCATTACGAGTAAATGCCAACCGTAATTTTCGACTTTGTGCTTCTAGCTGTTCTTCAACGTGGAACTACCAATCACTTTGAATGGGGAAACATTTCGCGGCTTCGAGTGCGCAGGGGCGGATTTAACAAACAGGTGAATAAAGGTGAAAATGTACAGGTTCGCCTTTAGCATTATTGCAAGGCGGAATGAGCAGTTGTAGAACCGATTGGGGCGTTTTTCTGAAAACGCTGATTATCAGTAGTTCCAAGATTATTGAAACTAGCTCGGAACTATTTCAAACTAGCTCGGAACTAAATTCGACTAGCTCGGAACTAATTCGGAGAATCACGGAGCAAATTTTGACGATAGTTCATCGCGTGGTTCAAACAACGGCAGGCAGATGGAAAAATAGGCTGAAAATTTTCGTATAATTTCACTTACTCGACGATTTACTGTTTAACATTTACAGCAAAGGGACCGGTGAGGCTTGAAACGGTTAGCCATACAAAACGTTACAGAACCAAAAAATTTGGATTTCGGGTTGTACATGTTGTATCTTTGCTTCGTGAACTTAGGCTGCACCTCAGCATAACTTTTGAGAGCCAGCTCTCATCGCTCTGTATTCGGTTTGCACTGACATCACAATAGCTATAAAGGCAGCACTGCAGTATGGATAAACTGCACATGAGCCTAAACAGATGAAAAACAGTATTCCATATTTTATTCATTCAGCGTTCTTAGACATTTTGTCACCTCAGAAAGTAAGGCAGGTAGACCTGTCTGAACCCCGGGATGCGTTGTTAAGTTTTACCACATACTTTTGCGACTGAGCCGAACTTTCGCTTGTATGACCTTGCTCTTTTACAACAAAAAACCTCTAAAAGCGTTCTATATAAAGAACTCTTTTAGAGGTTTTAACCTAAGAATAATTTCAACGCAATAAGCTTATGTTAATATTATTGCACATCATTCTCACTTTAAAAAGACTATCTCTGCTCAAACGAGCGACGATGCTGACTTCTATTAGAATGTGAATTACGCGAAGATTTGTTTACAAAACTTTTTTCATTGCGCGAAGAAGTTGATACGCGCTGATTGCGGTCTCGATTTGCATTACGTTTCCTTGAGTATCGTGAGAAGTCTGACTTCTCAGTCTTCCTGAAATCACTATATTTCCAATCTCGTCCATGATTAGAGTTATGATTAGGATATAATACCACCTTGTCATCCCGATTAGGTCTATGTATCTGCCCAGGCTTTATAGGTCGAAGCGGTTTAATTGGAATTACGGGAGAATTTGGTTTTTCTGGCATATTAGGTCTGCCTGGTCTATGCGGTTGACCAGGTCTGTTGGGTTTACCTGGTCTGTCAGGCCTATGCGGCTTATGGCCATAGTCTGGGCGTGAGGGACGATGATTATGTCCATTGTGATAATAATCGCGCATACCATGCCCCCGATCAAAATGAATACCATAATAAGGGCTTGGATCATTATGGCTTCGTCTACGCCAACCACGACCACGATATTTGACATAAATTGCAGGTCGTTCAAAGTAATAATACCCTACTCTATATCTATGTACAATGGGATAATACCACGCGGAACGAACCCAGCGAACTGGTCGAAAAAAGTAGTCGAGCGTACGGAATAAATTATACTGCCAATCAAAAAGAATGCAACGAAAATCAGCATCACGATAACGCCAATATGGACCAGAACAATCAGATGGTGAACGTAGACTCATCAAGTAATCTAGATTGATTTCGTATGCACGCTCATATTGACCTGGAGTTAAATTCAACTCGTAGGCCATTTTATCTGTCAAGAACCATGCACGGCGCCTAGCCTCCTCATATCGCATAGACATTGCAGATAATGAAATTGCGAAAAGCAGAATAAAGGTAAAGAGTGTTCGCTTCATATCTAATGACTTTTTAAAATTTCTAATTGAATAATCGCATGCAATAATCCACTATTCTAGCGCAAATATCGGCAAAAAATACTTATCGCAGAAGGAAACTATCATATAACAACAAGTTTACAAAATTTTTAGCACACTCCGTCATTCTTACTTGCTAGAAAAGCAAGCTGACAAGAAAAAGTACATATAAACTGATTAAACTTCGCTAGTTGAACTTTATGCATACAAAGCTACTTGAATTGCAAACATCAATGACCGTTTCAATGTATAAAGAATACTTATAAGGGGAGTTGCTTTGCATTTCCCCTTTTTTGTAGTAAATTTGCAGCAACATATAACTAATCTGTATGAAACCTTTGAGCACTCAACAAGAATTTGAACAAGTAATACATAATTGTCGCGAACTGTTCTGTAAAAAATTACATGATTACGGAACTGCTTGGCGAGTTATGCGCCCAGAAACGATGACTGACCAACTGCTTATCAAGGCATCAAGAATCAGGTCGCTACAAATGAAAGGATGTTCTAAGGTTGGTGAAGGCATTATTCCTGAATTTATTGGCATTGTAAACTATTGCATCATTGCACTGATTCAATTGGAAAAAGGTGTTTCTGACACTGAAGATATTTCGGCAGAAGAAGCTACTGAACTCTATGATATTCATGCTAATACATCACTTGAGTTAATGCTTAAGAAGAATCATGATTACAATGAGGCTTGGCGCTATATGCGAATAAGTTCGTATGCTGATCTTATACTCATGAAAATTTTCAGAACCAAGCAGATTGAAATGCTTAAAGGAGAGACCCTTGTCAGTGAAGGGGTTGCTGCAAACTACATGGACATGATGAATTATGCCGTATTTGGGCTCATAAAATTGACCATTGAAAACGAAACTGAGTAAATACATCCATACGACCCTTACGATGTTAGCAACATTCGTGTTGGGTGCCACGTTTCTCCTATCGGGATTCGTTAAAATAGCAGACCCTATGGGTATGGTTAATAAGCTTTTTGCTTATGCAATGACATGCCATATTCCCATAGATGACGATTCACTGATACTCAAATTCTGTGCGGTGAGTTTAGGTGTCATCGAATTTATTTTGGGTGTCTACCTGATAATGAGGCTGCGTCGCAAAATTGCTACGCGTTTTGCAGCTCTTTTCATGTTCATATTCACGGCCTTAACGATATGGATTTACATTGAAAGTCCAGTGCCCGATTGCGGTTGTTTTGGTGATGCAATTACTTTAACAAATGGTCAAACATTACTCAAGAATATTGTATTGCTAGTATTGTCAGTTTATCTGCTTTACACACCAATCAGACTTCGACGTTTTGTTTCTGAGCGAAATGCTTGGTTACTATCAATCTTTAGCTGGGTATATGCCATCACGCTATCACTCTATGTTTTGCATTACTTGCCGGTAATCGAGTTCACCTCCTACAAACCTAATGCAAACATTCGCAAGGCTTTGAGTGGAGAGGATATTGATGGTGCAGAAAAGTTGGCAAACTTCTTTCTATTTGATTCAAAAACCGGAGAAGATTTATCATATACAATTGTTGCTGACACAGGATATACCTTCCTGCTCACAGTACCTAATATAGCAACCGCAGACGACGGTTGCTGTGATCGCATCAATGACATATACGACTATTGCATGATGCGTCAGATTAAATTCTATATGGCTACAGCTTCAGATAGTGTAGGCATTATGGATTGGGGTGATCGTACGGGAGCTGCATATCCGGTACTTCAAGCAGAAGAGACTGAACTTAAAGCAATGGTTAGATCGAACCCTGGTTTACTATTGATACACAATGGAAATGTTGCGGCAAAATGGAGTAACAACAATCTACCGGAGCTCGACTCTAATAGTGCAAGTCTATGCAGTTATCTACCCGATAATAAGGACTTGTCCCCCTTGCTGAAACTAATCTTATGGTTTATAGTGCCATTACTTTGCATAACATTGTTAGACTCTATCTGGATTGGACATAAATTTTATAAACACCATATTTATATCAAACGTTTTAAACTCAAAAGAATCATGAGAAAAAAAATCGTAGCAGGTAACTGGAAAATGAACAAGAACCTGCAGGAAGGTGTAGCACTCGCTAAAGAATTGAATGAAGCTCTTATTGCAGACAAACCCAACTGCGACGTTGTTATCTGCACGCCCTTTATTCACTTGGCAAGCGTTGCTAACGTAATTGACAGCAACCTTATCGGTTTAGGTGCAGAAAACTGCGCAGACAAAGTAAGTGGTGCATATACTGGCGAAGTTTCTGCAGAAATGGTTAAGAGCACTGGTGCAAACTACGTTATCCTTGGCCACAGCGAACGTCGTGCTTACTATCATGAAACTCCCGAAATCTTGAAGGAGAAAGTAAACTTGGCACTCGAAAACAACCTGGAAGTTATCTTCTGTATCGGTGAAGTTCTCGAAGAACGCGAAGCCAACAAGCAGAACGAAGTAGTAAAGGCTCAGCTCGAAGGCTCACTTTTCAACCTCACCGCTGAACAGTTCTCACACATTATCCTTGCTTACGAGCCCGTTTGGGCTATTGGAACCGGCAAAACTGCAACTGCAGAACAAGCTGAGGAAATGCATGCCTTCATCCGTGCTACAATCGCTGAGAAGTTCGGTGCTGAAGCTGCTGAAAATGTATCTATCCTTTACGGTGGTAGCTGCAAGCCTAGCAATGCTAAAGAAATCTTCTCTAAGGTAAATGTTGATGGTGGCCTTATTGGTGGTGCAGCTCTTAAAGTAGCTGACTTCAAGGGTATCATCGATGCTTGGAAAGCTTAATCTCTGATATTTCTACAATCAAGAACATAAGGGTACATTCCACTGGAATTCAAGTACTTCTTATGTTCTTGATAAATATTCACACTGATATTTTATTCAAACAAGAATGCTTACTTCATTCTTAGTGTAATAAGGCATCAACATAAAATATCGTGCTTTACAGTGTATGAATAATTTGCTCAATAAAGAATAACTCTCTTTTAAACACCCTTTTAACAAAATACCAATGAGACTCATTCCCCTACTAGTTTTAGTGTGTGTTAATGCAAACTCTGTTTGTGCACAATCAACTTTGACAGAAAAATTGCGCAAACAAGAAAAGAGCAAAGGCACTGTTATCATTACACAGTCGGAGCAAATTGAACAAATTATCAATAACACTGTACCCAACCATACGCAACAGCATACGGGAAATAAGGATACAACTGCTGCAGAACACATCCATTCGACAAGCAAACCGTCGGAAGACATAAAATCAAACACCAAAAAGGGAACTTACGCTACCCGTGGAAGACATAAAGCACGCGGATACAGAATCTGCATTTTTACAGGTGGAAATTCGCGTAAGGATAAAACCAAAGCCATACAAATGGGTGAAAAATGTCGCAACAAATTTCCAGAGCTATCAATCTATACAAGTTTTATAGCACCTCGTTGGGTTACAAATGTAGGAGACTTTAAGAGTAGACAAGATGCACAAAAATATGTAAACCTAATACGTTCTGCTCATTTTACGTATGAGGTTCGCATAGTATCATCTGAGGTTAATTTACCTTACTAATCAAAACTTCAATTTCCTATTGCATTGGAGGCACACAAGCATTCAACAATACAGCAATGGAAATACACAACATTTAAGTTCACTCAATTGCCATTCTTCAAAATGGTAAATCTGCAAAATCAGATCTAATCAAAAAACTTGATGATGGATAGAATCGAAAAATTACAGCATCATTATCTTGAAATTCTCAAATTATTAGGCGAAGACCCAACGCGTGAAGGCCTTGTAAAAACTCCCTTAAGAGTTGCCAAAGCTATGCAGACACTGACTCGAGGCTACGAAATGGACCCTAAAGAAGTGCTTCTTTCTGCAAAATTTGAGGAGCCCTACAACCAAATGGTAATTGTAAAAGACATCAACTTTTACTCGCTTTGCGAACATCACATGCTCCCTTTCTACGGCAAAGTACATGTGGCCTACATACCCAACGGATATATAACGGGATTATCTAAAATTGCTCGCGTAGTAGATATATTTTCACATCGTTTGCAAGTGCAGGAAAGAATGACATTACAGATTAAGAACTGTATTGAAGAAGCACTTTCTCCATTAGGCGTCATGGTAGTTATTGAAGCTAAACACATGTGCATGCAAATGAGAGGTGTTGAAAAGGACAACTCAATTACAACAACCTCAGACTTTAGCGGAGCATTTACTCAAGCAAAGACCAGATCTGAGTTTCTTCAACTAATTAGCCACTAATTAGCAATATAATTTGTCTGCCCCATTGTCATAAATATACTATTGGCACATTTTTTGCATAACAATAGGTAAACAATAATTGAAATCATGAATAAAGAAGCAAAAGAAACTTTAGATTTAGATAAAGAGGAAGTTATTCAGAATGAACAGGTGAATACTGAAACCGATGCTGAAAACACGCCTCAAGGTGAAGCAGAAATGTCAGATGCAGACAAAATGTCAGCTATGGCAGCGGAGATTGAAAATTTAAAGGATAAGTATCTGCGTCAAGTTGCCGAATTTGACAACTACCGCAAACGCACACTAAAAGAAAAGACCGAACTCATTTTAAATGGTGGAGAAAAGGTTCTTACCGCTTTACTTCCAGTATTGGACGACTTAGAACGCGCGGCTGCCAACATTGAAAAGAGCGATGATATTGAAACTCTTAAAGAAGGAGTAGCACTTATTATTGACAAACTTAACAAATCATTGGCAGCTCAAGGACTTCAAAGAATTGACACCATCGGTAAAGCCTTTGATACCGATTTTCATGAGGCAGTAGCTATGATTCCTGCACAGGAAGAAGATCAGAAAAATCATGTCATTGATTGTGTTCAAACTGGCTACCTCTTAAACGAGAAAGTTATTCGTCATGCCAAAGTTGTCGTTGGACAATAATATTATTACGAATAACTCTATACTACAAGCAATACATACTTCTGCTTTGTAGTTTGCTTCAATTAAATATGAGCAGAGACTGCAGCAAGTAATTGATGCATCTCAAAATCAACAAACCTATGGCCGAAGAAAAAGACTATTATAAAATATTAGGCGTAGAACGTAATGCTTCAGCTGATGAAATCAAGAAGGCTTACAAAAAAGTTGCCATCAAATGGCATCCTGATCGTAACCCAGGAAGCAAAGAAGCTGAAGAAAAATTCAAACAGGCTGCTGAAGCATACGATGTATTACGCGATCCCGACAAAAGAGCGCGCTATGACCAATTTGGAGCTGAAGGTGTCAACGGAGCTGGAGGTTTCGGTGGTTTTAGCGCAGGAGGTATGGATATTAATGACATCTTCCAGCAATTTGGCGACATTTTTGGAAATGGTTTCGGCGGATTCGGTGGATTTGGAGGACGTTCATCCTCACAACCGCGCCGTTTTAAAGGAGCTGATATGCGCATGAAAGTCCGTTTGACACTTGAAGAAATCTCAACTGGCGTTGTCAAAAAATTCAAGGTCAAAAAGGATGTTACGTGTCCGGAATGTAATGGCAATGGATGCGAAAAGGGACATAGCCCTGAAACTTGCCCTACATGTAATGGTCAGGGATCAGTTGTTCGCACACGCCAAACGTTCATGGGTATTATGCAATCGCAAGAGACTTGTCCTAAATGTCATGGCGAAGGTGTAATTATCACACATAAATGTAAACATTGCAATGGTGAAGGTGTAACTGCAGGCGAAGAAATCGTAGAAATCAAAATTCCTGCGGGTGTAGCTGAAGGCATGATGCTAAATGTTCCTCAAAAAGGTAATGCTGCACGACATGGTGGCGTTCCTGGTGACATTCAGGTAATTATTGAGGAAATTCCTCACGCTGACTTCATCCGCGATGAAACTGATTTGATATATAACCTTTTACTCACAGTTCCACAAGCAACGTTAGGTGATACGATTGAGATTCCAACCCTTACAAAGAAAGCAAGAATTAAGATTGAACCTGGAACTCAACCAGGCACTGCCCTGCGTCTTCGTGGAAAAGGATTACCTGCTGTTCCTGGATATGGCTACGGACAGGGTGATATAGTAGTAAACATCAGTGTTTACATTCCTGAGACTCTTGACAAAACTGAGTTACATAATTTTGAATCAATGAAAGATTCTGACAATATGAAACCTTCTGAAGGTATTAAAACCAAAATATTCAATGCATTCAGGAACTATTTCAACAAATAATTAAAACTTCCTACACAATATCATATATTACTTTTTTAATCAAGAAGTATTTATGATATTGTGTGGGAAGTTTTTTTATAAAAAAGCTTTATTCAATGAATTACCAGGAAACTATTAACTATTTATATGAGGCTGCCCCCTTATTCCAACAAGTGGGTGGAGCAGCTTATAAAGAAGGTTTAAGCACGACTCAAAAACTTGATGAACATTTTAATCACCCCCATCGACAGTTCCGTTCTATTCATGTAGCAGGAACAAACGGAAAGGGAAGTTGTGCTCATACAATTGCTGCTATACTACAGCATAAAGGGCTTAAAGTCGGATTGTATACCTCTCCTCACCTCATTGACTTTAGAGAAAGAATCCGAATCAATGGACAAATGATTCCTGAGCAATATGTAATAGACTTTGTTGAAAACGAACGTTCTTACTTCGAACCTCTGCATCCTTCGTTTTTTGAACTAACTACAGCATTGGCTTTTAAATATTTTGCAGACAACAAGGTTGACATCGCTGTTATAGAGGTTGGACTTGGTGGCCGATTAGACTGTACTAATATCATTACCCCAATACTTTCTATCATTACAAATATAAGTTTCGACCATACACAATTTCTAGGAAACACACTTGCTGAAATCGCTGCAGAAAAAGCAGGAATAATCAAATCGAATGTTCCCGTAGTAATAGGTGAATCACATCCTGAAACTAAAACCACTTTTCAGCATCAAGCAGATTTAACAAACAGTCCTATTCTATTCGCTGAAGAACAGCAAGAAGTTTTATCCTCTGAAACAACAGAAGATAATATGCGCTTGTACAAAACTGTACACTGGGGCAATATTCTTGGCGAACTTACTGGCGAATGTCAGGTAAAAAACACAAATACAATCTTAAACGCAATCAATTTAATCAGGCCTATCTTCAACCTAACAGCAGAAGACGTTGCGTATGGGTTTAAATATGTTTGCAAGTCGACAGGCTTACAAGGAAGATGGCAGATATTGCAGAACAATCCCCAAATTATTTGCGACACTGGACATAATGTTGGAGGATGGACCTATTTGGCAAAGCAACTTGATGATATAGCAAAAAAGGTTCATAAATTGCATATAGTCTTTGGTATGGCAACTGACAAAAACGTAGATGCTGTCATAGCTCATTTACCAAAAAATGCTACGTATTATTGGACCCAAGCATCTGTAAGACGTGCAATGAAAGCAGAAACAGTGAACGAAATCGGTATTAAAAATGAACTTCATGGTGCTTTTTATCTTAATGTTGAAGAAGCATACAATGAAGCTGTAAAATGTGCAGATAAGAATGATTGCATTTACATCGGTGGAAGTTCATTCATAGTTGCAGATTTGCTTACTTACTTACAAAAGGCAAATGATATATCAGGGCATTCTGCCTAATCCAATAATCAGCTATTTTAAAAATGTTCAATTAATACATATAAATAATTTATTCTTCGCATCCTATTGTTTTTTATTGAACAAAACAGCATTCTTACGAAATAAATCTATAATTTTACAGCCAAAATAAAGTAAATTTCGATATAGCTATGAATGAGAACCGTAGTTTAGTGAGCATTGCCAATTTAAGTAAAGACAAAATCATGTACCTTATTTATATGGCACAGGAATTTGAGAAGCATCCAAACCGCAAAATTTTGGATGATCGTGTTGTGGCAACTTTATTTTTTGAACCATCTACGCGTACACGTTTATCGTTCGAAACAGCAGCTAATAGATTAGGAGCTAGAGTTATTGGGTTTACAGATCCGAAAGTAACCAGTTCTACAAAAGGAGAGACCCTGAAAGACACCATCATGATGGTAAGCAATTACGCTGATGTTATTGTGATGCGTCATTATTTAGAAGGTGCAGCTCGTTATGCCAGTGAAGTTTCACCTGTTCCCGTTATCAATGCAGGTGATGGTGCTAATCAACACCCCACTCAAACCATGCTTGACTTATACAGCATATACAAAACACAGGGAACGCTTGAAAACCTCAATATTTACTTGGTAGGCGACTTAAAATACGGAAGAACTGTTCATTCCTTGATAATGGCTCTCCGACATTTCAATCCTACGCTTCACTTTATTGCTCCCGAAGAACTTTCCTTACCCAACGAATACAAAGATTTCTGCAAAGAAAACAACATAAAGTTTGAAGAGCACAACGACTTCAATGCAGATGTGATAAGCAATGCAGACATCTTATATATGACTCGTGTACAGCGCGAACGCTTTACTGATCCTATGGAATATGAACGGGTAAAAGACGTTTATATTTTGCGTGCATCAATGCTTGAGAAAGCTCGAGAAAATATGAAAATTTTGCATCCACTACCTCGTGTCAACGAAATTGACTACGATGTTGACAATGATCCACATGCATATTATTTCGAGCAGGCACGCAATGGCTTATATGCCCGACAAGCCATCATCTGTGATGTATTGGGCATAAGCCTTGATGATATTAAACACTAATTTTTTACCACAACTTAGTAACATTGTCTTATAATGAAACGTCAAGAACTCATGGTGGCTGCCATTGAAAATGGTACCGTTATTGATCATATTCCTTCTAATAAGATTTTTGATGTAATCCGACTTTTACATCTGGATACTATTACTACCCCTATTATGATTGGCTATAATTTACCCAGTTCAAAAATGGGCAATAAAAGTATCATTAAGGTTTCTGATAAATTTTTCTCTGATGCAGAATTAAATAGATTAAGTGTCATTACCCCTAATGTAACACTTTGCATCATACGCGACTATGAAGTTGCAGAGAAAAAATGCGTAACTTTACTTGATGAAATTCTTGGTATCGTAAAATGCGCTAACCCCAAATGCATTACCAATAATGAACCCATGGAAACTCACTTCCATGTAGTTCCATCAGAGCGCGGATGCATTAAATGCCATTATTGCGAAAAAGAACAATCTTTAGATAACATAAGATTAGTGTAGTCTGTCGTAAAACAATCAAACATGAAAATGAACTGGAAACCGGGAACTATGATTTATCCTCTTCCCGCGTTGCTTGTTTCCTGTGGATCTACACCATCAGAGTATAATATCTTCACTGTGGCATGGGCTGGCACAATTTGCACCAACCCTGCCATGTGCTATATTTCAGTCCGTCCAGAACGTCACTCCTATCAACTCATTAAAAAAGATATGGAGTTCTGCATCAATCTAACCACAGTTGATATGGCAAATGCAACTGATTGGTGTGGTGTGCGTTCAGGACGTGATTACAAAAAGTTCGACGAAACAAAACTCACTCCCCTACCAGCAGCGTGCATACAAGCACCTATTATAGCAGAATCACCATTAAGCATTGAATGCAGAGTCAAAGAAATTATATCTTTGGGATCGCACGATATGTTTATTGCAGAAGTACTCAATGTGCAGGCTGACGATCGCTATCTTGACGAAACTGGCAAATGGCATCTTGATAAAAGCAATCCACTCGTTTATGTCCACGGTGCATATTATGGTTTGGGCGAGCTAATCGGAACATTCGGATTTTCCGTAAAAAAATAACCTACTAACCCTAACAATCAATTAACATGCAAAAAGACACAGAAATTTTCAACCTCATTGAGGCTGAACATCAGCGCCAACTTCGCGGCATCGAATTAATTGCTTCCGAAAACTTTGTAAGCGATGAAGTTATGCAAGCTATGGGCTCATGGCTTACTAATAAGTATGCTGAAGGATATCCCGGAAAACGCTATTACGGAGGTTGCGGCATTGTCGACCAAACTGAAACTTTAGCTATAGAACGGGCAAAAAAACTTTTCGACGCTGAATTTGTTAACGTCCAACCACACTCTGGCGCCCAAGCCAATGCTGCAGTTTTTCTTGCAGTATTGAAACCTGGAGATACCTTTATGGGACTTAATCTGGATCATGGCGGTCACCTGTCACATGGTTCTAAAGTCAATACTTCTGGTATTCTCTACAACCCCATAGGTTATAATTTGAACAAAGAAACTCAACGGGTTGATTATGATGAAATGGAAGCTTTGGCTCTTGAACACAAACCGAAACTCATTGTCGGTGGTGGATCTGCTTATAGCCGTGAATGGGATTATGCCCGTATGCGCGAAATTGCAGACAAGGTAGGTGCCATACTTATGGTTGATATGGCTCATCCCGCCGGTTTAATTGCAGCTGGTTTGCTCGACAATCCCATTAAATATGCACATATTGTAACAACAACCACACACAAAACATTGCGTGGTCCACGCGGTGGTATGATTCTCATGGGAAAAGACTTTGAAAATCCCTGGGGACTCAAAACTCCCAAAGGCGTTACAAAAATGATGAGCCAAATCATCAATAGTGCAGTATTCCCTGGAACTCAAGGAGGACCGCTTGAACATGTTATTGCAGCTAAAGCCGTAGCTTTTGGAGAAGCTCTTCAACCTTCATTCAAAGAATATGCTATTCAAGTAAAGAAAAATGCAGCATGTTTGGCTGAAGAACTAATGAAACGCGGCTTTACGATTGTTAGTGGAGGTACAGATAACCACTCTATGTTAGTAGACCTGCGTTCAAAATACCCCGAGTTAACCGGTAAAGTTGCTGAAAATGCTTTAGTAGCTGCTGATATCACTGTAAATAAGAATATGGTGCCATTCGACACTCGTTCTGCATTCCAAACATCAGGTATTCGTTTAGGAACACCTGCCATTACTACCCGCGGTGCCAAGGAGGATTTAATGGTTGAGATTGCAGAAATGATTGAAATTGTTTTAAACGATCCGGAAAACGAAGAAGTTATTGCAAAGGTACGTAACCGAGTAAACGAAACGATGAAAAAGTATCCTTTGTTTGCCTGGTAACACATATCATTAAAATGCAAAAACTCCTTGCCTTATACGCAAGATAAAAGCAACAGGAGATAAATACTAGTTTTAAGTATTTATCTCCTATTTTTATTGGAAAAAGAAACAGAAATAAAGCACAACGAATAAATCAGTTGTCATACTTTTCTGTGATGGCAAATGCTTCATCAAGACTCTCTATGTCAAACACTAACTTTGCATAAAAATCTGTTGAAAGTTTTCATTTACAATTCGTTACGTTCTCCTGTCGGGAAAATAACTTTCGGATTAAAAGTCAATGCCTCTTCGGGCGACATTTGAGCATAAGCCATAATGATAACCTCGTCACCCACTTGGAACAAACGAGCCGCGGCACCGTTCAGACAAATGCAACCTGACTTGCGCGGACCAGCAATCGCATAAGTTTCAATGCGCTTACCATTATTATTATTGACTACATGTACATGCTCTCCCGGAAGTATACCACTTGCATCCATCAGATCTTGATCAATAGTGATACTACCCATATAGTGCAAGTTGGCCTCAGTTACGTTAGCACAATGTATCTTTGACTTTAAAATACTTATAAACATAGTTTCTCGGTCTGATTTAGTTCAAAAGTTTTATGCCTTATATTTAATATTGTCAATAAGTCGAACAGGGCGAGCACCACAATAAACTGTTATACAACCCACAATAAAATCAGAATCGTCCCAAGAATCAACAGGTTGAAGTGTGATTCCATCCACTATTTCGAAATACTCAACCTCAAGTCCGTTAGTTGCATTAAGTGCACCTACAACTAAGTCATGCGTTTCGGCCACAGTATGCGACTTTGCAAATTCAACGCTTGTTTTCAAAGCCTGTGAAATGCAAACAGCAATGGAACGCTCGCTATCTGTAAGCAATGTATTGCGAGAACTCAAAGCCAAACCACTCTCCTCACGAACAATAGGACAAGGTTTCAACTCAACAGGAATTTTCAAATCATTCACCATAGCACGAATCACTGCTATTTGTTGAAAATCCTTCTCGCCAAAGTATGCACGATCCGGTTTCACCATATAGAACAATTTGCTAACAATTTGGCAGACTCCATTGAAATGCCCCGGACGACGTGCGCCTTCCATCACCGAATCAATAGGAGGGTATGAGAAGCTTCGTGTGTCAGGTTCCGGGTATACTTCCTCTACACTGGGAGCAAACACATAATCAACACCCAACGATTCTAACAAAGCACAATCCGCTTCCAAAGTACGCGGATAGTTCTCCAAATCGTTCTTATCGTTGAATTGCGTAGGATTGACAAACACGCTAACCACTGTTTTATCATTTTCAGCTACCGAACGCTCTACCAACGAAGCATGTCCTGCATGCAGAGCCCCCATTGTCGGCACTAAGCCCACTTTGCCTCCAGCTTCTTGAACTGATTTCAAAGCAGCTTCAAGTTCATTTTTTGTATTGAATACAATCATCTTTACTTTTATAAGTTTTCAGAGTCGATTGATTTTTTACAATAGCCCGAATGTTATATGTTCATGGTGAAAAACCAATTACCACCTGCTACTTTTTCTTAATTTTATTGAGCAAGTATCCGATTGACCATTAGCCAACCACAGCGATTCATTGTGACGTTTCATCACAAACTTTATGGCATATTGCTTTAACAGACTGCAAAGTTACAGTTTTTAATTAGAACACAAAACGACCTTTCTTATATTATTGACTTTTTAAACGCAAGATTTTATATTACAAGAATATGTTTTATGACATAATTTTATTGCCTAAGATTTATCGAACCAAATAAATACTGTAACTTTGGCAACGATTTTTCAGCTTATCCGGGCAAAATACTCATATTCTGCAAACGGAAGATCCTGATTCTCAACAAAATAAGGAAGAATCAAGCTACATTTTATTGCTAAATACTTTTGAATTTATTGTTTAACACCTCTTCAAAGCCACTTGAAAACTGCTATATTTCAAGTGAATAGACTTACTTTTTATAAGTAAACAACAAATTCAAGGTTTATTGACAATATAACAGCCATACTTCTGAAACGAGCGAACAACACAATCAGCCAAATTTAACTGCTGAATTCGGATTACGTGTTCAGCATGCTAAAACTTGCGATTTTCCTAAATAAATATTGTAACTTTAGTGCAATATATTAACTAATAAGCCGTTACTTTTTAATAGAATACGACAAATCAAAACCTACATTCAATGGATATAGCAAACATTCTATATATGCTTACAGCCTTTGGGCTCAGCACGATTACAACATTCATTTTGATGCCCATGTTACTGCGGCTTTGCAAAAGAAGAGGTATGTACGATATCCCTGATGAGCGAAAAGTTCACAGAATCAACAATATCCCACGACTTGGAGGTGTTCTTTTTATACCTGCCATGTCTGTAGGAGTTGCAGGAACTATGGTCTTTATGATGACAAATAATTCCGACAAATTTTCACAATTCAATATGTCAACCATATTGGTCATCATTGGCATGTTTCTTTTATACCTGATAGGTTTACTCGACGACCTGTTCGGAATGCCAGCTACACTAAAATTTGCAATTCAGCTGATTGTATCAATATTCCTGCCATTCTGTGGATTATACATACACGATTTATACGGTTTGTTTGGTTTAGAAGAAATTCCGGCCTGGCTCAGTTTTCCAATTACCGTCTTCGTATCACTGCTCATCGTAAATGCAATCAACCTGATTGACGGTATTGACGGTTTAGCATCTAGTTTGTCATTTCTGGCAATCCTTGCATTTGGCATTCTCTACTATTTCGAAAATCTACTCTTTTACTCACTATATTGCATGGGACTATTGGGTAGCATACTTGTATTCTTTATATATAACATATTTGGGAATCCGCAAAAAGGAACAAAAACATTCATGGGCGATACCGGCAGTTTAACCTTAGGATATGCACTTGCTTTCCTGGCAATTCGCTATATCATGATTGGCAATCCCCAACATGTTGAAACAACTGATAACAACAACATAACATTCTTGGTTCCTTTTACCCTGGTTATAGTGCCCTGCTTTGATTTGGTTCGAGTTGCCTGTCTGCGCATTAAACGCGGAGTTTCCATTTTTTTTCCAGACAAAACGCACATTCACCACAAATGCTTACATGCTGGATTCAGTATGCACGGTGCATTAGGCCTAATCATAGCCCTGCAATTAAGCTTCTGCTTAATCAATTACCTATTACTCATCGGAAATTGCTGCATCAGCGTCATTGTTGGCATTGACATTGCTATTTTTATGGCATTCAACCTATGGCTGAATTACAAAATCCGCAAAAATGAACTGCGCAATGCTGCAAAGCAGTAACAAGCCGCAAAGTTCTTTTTATCCACTGAACAGCTGCTTTTCGCAGTTAAACATTTATCCATACCACATACAACCCAAACATTACAAAAAACATGAAATGCCCAATCCTCTCCATACTGACCATTCTATGTATAACACTCTCAGCCTGTTCTTCAAAGAAAACTGAAGACACCAAAACTGAAGCATACAGCGAAAACCGCACAAAAATGGAAGCCGAAGCGCAGCAAATGCTAACCGCAGCCAGAGAGTGCTTAGCCCAATCTGAGTTTGCTGAAGCCAAAGCGACAATACAAAAAATGCGCAAGAAGTGCTATCTGGCACTTGATGCACGAGAACAAGGCATTTTACTTATGGATTCCATTGACTTAGCAACTGCACAACATGAATTATCGAGCATGGACAGCTTGATGCGTGCTGGAATCGACAGCATTACACAGGAAGATTTTGAAGAAGCATGCAGAAAAGTACAATTCTACAAGCAAAAAATTCAACACGACAACAAGAAGAAATAAAAGCACTGTGACAGGTCAACAAGCAAGAAACATTTGATTAATGGATTTATCTGTTTTTTCATCATCTCTTAACGCATCCCAACTCGAGGCTGTAACCTACTGCGACGGTCCATCTTTAGTCATAGCCGGAGCAGGTTCTGGCAAAACGCGAGTTCTTACCTATAAAATAGCCTATCTTTTGCAAAATGGTTATGAACCATGGAGCATCCTTGCCCTTACCTTTACTAACAAGGCTGCCCGCGAAATGAACGAAAGAATTGCTATGATATGTGCCGAACAAAATGCCAACGGCCTATGGAGCGGAACATTTCACAGCCTGTTTGCCCGGTTACTTCGCATGGAACACGAGTACATAGACTTTCCTGCTGATTTTTCCATTTATGACTCAGGCGATTCTAAGTCTCTGATCAAAACCATCATCAAAGAGTTCGGTTTAGACGATAAAAAATACAAACCCAACCTGATTGCCAATCGCATTTCAGAAGCCAAGAACCACCTGATATTACCAGGACAGTATGCCAATGATGCCAGCATCCAACGACGCGACTATACTGAAGGAATTGAGCAAACACATAAAATCTACACAGTCTACCAGCAACGACTGAAAGCAGCTGCAGCCATGGACTTTGATGATTTGCTACTCAACACATTTTTGCTTTTGCGCGATAATGAGGAAGTACGTGAACGCTACAAACAACGATTCAGTTATATTCTCGTTGATGAGTATCAAGACACCAACATGGCTCAACATCGCATTCTCAGTCTATTAACTAATAAGGAATCGCGCATTTGTGTGGTTGGCGATGATGCACAAAGCATTTATGGATTTCGCGGTGCAGATATCAGCAATATTTTGAACTTTCAGCAGCAATATCCCACTGCCCGCCTAATCAAGTTGGAATGTAATTACCGTTCAACGCAATGCATAGTCGAAGCAGCTAATAGCATCATCAAAAACAACCGCAATCAAATTCCCAAGAAAGTTTATGCGTCTGGCGAATTTGGCGAGAAAATTCTAGTGTTTGATTCACAAACAGACAAGGAAGAAGCTCAAAAAGTTGCCCGCCACATCATCAAACTTAAACAACAGAAAGGTACCGATTACAACGATATTGCCCTACTCTACCGAACAAATGCTCAAAGCCGTTCGTTTGAAGAAACATTTCAATCGTACAACATTCCCTATCGCATTTACGGAGGATTATCTTTCTATCAGCGTAAAGAAATCAAAGACGTTTTAGCTTATTTACGTTTAGTAGTCAACACTGACGACGAGGAAGCATTCAAACGCATCGTCAACTATCCAGCACGCGGAATAGGCAATACGACCTTGCAGAAACTCCATATTGCAGCCATTAACGGCAACACAAGTTTATGGGAAGTGGCTTGTAATCCTGAAGTCTTTGGCATTAAGTTAGCTCCTGCGGCCAGAAAAAAACTCGCAACATTTTGCGAAATGATTCTAACTTTCCGCGAGAAATCTGAAAAAAGCACTGCCTCAACCATAACTCGCGAAATCATTACAAAAAGTGGGATTGCAGCAGACATTTCTGCAGAGAAATCAGCAGAAAGCATTTCTCGACAGGAAAACATTGACGAGTTCTTAGGTTCCATTCAGTCTTACGAAAAAGACATATACGAAAGCAAATCCAGAAAATACGTTTCATTGGCTGAATTCTTAGCCACAGTTTCGCTATTAACCGATACTGAAGATAACAATGACAACCAGCCGAAAGTTACACTCATGACTATACACTCGGCGAAAGGTTTGGAATACGATGCGGTATTTATAACTGGACTTGAAGAAGATCTTTTTCCGAACGCAAATGCCCGCGTTTATCCTAAGGAACTGGAAGAAGAACGCCGATTATTCTATGTAGCTGTAACACGTGCAAAACGCTTTTGCTACTTAAGTTATGCCCATTCGCGCTATCGATACGGACAATTTCAGTTCTGCGATCCTAGCCCTTTCATTGACGAAATCGATGAGCAGTATCTCCAAAGAACTGACAGACCGCGGCAGATATCTGCATCAAACAGCACCCAACGTGAATCATTGAGTAGCAGACGCGATTCATTTGTACAAAAAAATAGCTATGGTGGATTTGATAAGGCCCGCCACTTCGATGATTTTTTCGGTTCGCCCAACGAGGACGATTTCAGAAGTGCCATGCAAGGTAAAAGAGAATCGAACAACTATGACAATTCCTACAATGATTACAACCGCTACCGCAAAGAACCCTACTTTCCCAAAAGTGTAGCTCCCGTACCGCCTCCCTTAGGATTCAAACGCGTGAACAGATGTTCCGCAAACACGACGAACGCAAATTCATCAATTAAAACCGACCAATTAAAACCTGGAATCCGAATTAAACACGAACGCTTCGGCTCTGGCACTTTGATTGGAACAGAGGGTACAGGCGAAAATGCAAAAATAAGAGTTGAGTTTGATGATGCTGGCATCAAAAACTTACTCGTGAAATTTGCACGTTTCACAATCTTGGGTTGATACCTCACTTGCATAAAACAGACAAACAGTTGTCAGCAACGAACATATACTGATATACATTCATCCCCGACAAGTATTCACAAACTTGATTCGGGGATTTTCTTGATACTTGCATATCGTGCAGCCCCGTAAATTCTAACATCCGCACTGAGCTGATTCTGCACACATAACAGCAGAAAAGTATGGCATATCATTCTTATACAGCATCATTGCTAACACACTATAATTATAAAAAGACTAATTCCACAAAAGCAAAATTATACAAAAAAGCACATAGCCATTATTTGCCAGAAATCCCGGAATACAGCCACACCAGCCTATCGTAAAAAATTACTCCGCGACTGTGTGAATTAGCTCCGAGCTAATTGAATTTAGTTCCGAGCTTGTTCAATTTAGTTCCGAGCTTGTTTTGACAATCGTGAAACTACTGATAACCAACACTTTAGAAATGTCTAAAAGTGCGGAGATTCGAACAATCATTTAGCCTTTGAAGCAAAATGTGCGGAGAATCAGAAAATTACATTTATTATACTACACATACAAACATTCATATAATTTACAACCCATAAAAAGGAAGCAAACTGACTAATAATAACCATACAACACATACTATTCCTACAGAACCTAAATCAGAAGATTTTACTCAGAAAACGAAAACACAGCACAATCAAGGTGCGTCGAAGTTTTTTGTAAAGGATAACAACATGACAATGCAAATTTATACGCGCGAAGTAAGAAAATGAGCACCATACCCCCTCAAGGCACAATCTACTAGAAAAGGTACTCTTGGAAAATAAACGGCATTCATGGCATAAAGTTGCGAAAAAAACAGCAGAACAAGCATTTACGATGCCTGTTCACTCAACCACGAAAAAAAAAACAAGAAAAGCATTCCAACAATGTTGCAAGTAAGAAAAGAAATGCTTAATTTTGTGCGCAATAAAACCCCAACTTAGTTATGACTTCTGATTTTATTGCTGACAAAATCGTTATGGACGGTCTTACGTTTGACGACGTCCTGTTAGTTCCTGCTTACTCTGAAGTACTCCCTCGTGAAGTGTCGTTAGCCACGAAGTTCTCGCGCAACATCGATTTGCAAATTCCCTTCGTTACCGCTGCTATGGATACGGTAACCGAAGCGCAGATGGCCATCGCTATTGCACGCGAAGGTGGTATCGGTGTTATTCATAAGAATATGAGCATCGAGGATCAGGCTCGTCAGGTAGCTATCGTAAAACGTGCCGAAAATGGTATGATTTATGACCCTGTAACGATTAAACGTTACAAAACCGTACAAGATGCATTAGAAATCATGAGCGAATATCATATTGGTGGTATTCCCGTTGTTGACGATGATATGCACTTGGTGGGTATTGTAACAAACCGCGACTTACGCTTTGAAACTCAACTCGACAAGCGCATTGACGAAGTAATGACGCGTGAGAATCTCGTTACTACTACACAACAAACCGACTTGCACTCTGCTGCTCTTATTTTACAGAAAAATAAAATTGAAAAGCTGCCGGTAGTAGACAACGACGGACGACTCGTAGGCCTTATTACTTATAAGGATATTACAAAGGCTAAAGACAAACCTATGGCATGCAAAGATGCTAAGGGACGCTTGAGAGTTGCTGCCGGTGTCGGAGTTACTGCTGATACCATGCAAAGAATGGAAGCCTTGATTCATGCAGGTGCTGATGCCATCGTAATTGACACAGCTCACGGACATTCTAAGGCTGTTATTGAAAAACTGAAAGAAGCTAAATCTAACTTCACTGGAGTTGACATCGTTGTTGGTAACGTGGCTACAGGTGAAGCCGCACGTATGTTGGTTGAAGCTGGTGCTGATGCTATCAAAGTTGGTATTGGTCCGGGTTCAATCTGTACGACTCGTGTAGTAGCTGGTGTTGGTGTACCTCAGCTTTCAGCAGTCTACGATGTAGCCTGTGCTTTGAAAGGTACCGGAGTGCCTTTGATTGCTGACGGTGGTTTGCGCTATTCGGGCGACATTGTAAAGGCCTTGGCTGCTGGTGGATACTGCGTTATGATTGGTTCGCTTGTTGCTGGTACTGAAGAAAGTCCGGGCGAAACGATTATCTTCAATGGACGTAAGTTTAAAACTTACCGTGGCATGGGTTCACTCGAAGCTATGGAAAATGGTTCAAAAGACCGTTACTTCCAGGGCGCGGTGAAGGATGTAAAGAAATTGGTTCCCGAAGGTATCGCCGGCAGAGTTCCTTACAAAGGCTCTGTACAGGAAGTTATCTACCAAATGGTAGGTGGTTTGCGCTCTGGTATGGGTTATTGTGGTGCTCCTACTATCGAAAGACTGCACGATGCTAAATTTACACGCATCACTGGAGCCGGTGTACTCGAAAGCCATCCGCACGACATCACTATTACCAGCGAAGCTCCAAATTATAGCCGCCGAGGCGAATAATCTTCTTATTTCAGTTGCAATAGTCAAACTTTATTTTCAGGTTTTTCTATTGCAACTGAATAATACTTTATTTCAATTCATGAAAAAAAAGAATCTGTTTTCAACCCTTCTCGCCCTGGCTATCTCTGTTTCAGCCGGGGCGCAGTCGGTAACAGACCCAATATTGATGACAATCAATGGAAAGCCTGTAACCAAATCTGAGTTTGAATACTCATTCCACAAAAACGGAAATGTAGAAGGGGCTGTAGAAAAGAAAACTGTACAGGAATATGTACCGATGTTTATCGACTACAAATTAAAAGTAGCTGCAGCTGAAGCTGCACGCCTAGATACCTTAAGCAGTTTTCAACAAGAATTCCGTACTTATCGTGACATGCAGCTTACTCCGTATATGGTAGATAAGCAGTTTATTGATTCTATAGCACATCTTGTTTACGATAACACAAAGAAGAATTTGGGTGGAAAAGATTTGATTGAAACATCACACATTCTTATTCAACTCAATCAAAAAGCTACAGAAGCTGACAAAAATAAAGCCAAAGCGAAGGCAGACTCTATTTACGCAGCACTGAAACAGGGTGCTGATTTTTCTGACTTAGCTAAACAGTATTCCAATGATCCGGGAAGTGCTGTCAAAGGTGGAAAACTACCAATGGTTGGTCCCGGAGCGTTTGTCAAAGAGTTCGAAAACGCTGCTTATGAACTTAAAACGGGCGAAATTTCAAAACCTGTATTGTCTCCTTTTGGTTATCATATCATCAAAATGGACAACCGAAAGCCGCTCGATGAATATAATGTAGTGTTGCCCGACATCATGGCTATGCTCAAACGACAAAACATTGAAGAGGCTTCAAGCGAATACAGAATTAACAAAATTGTTGCAGCTTCGAACGGAAAACTTACACGCGATGCCGTTCTCGACAGTGTAATGAATGCAAACATTGCCCATAATCCTGAGCTCCGCTATCTTATTCAAGAATATCATGACGGACTCTTGTTATATGAAATCAGCAAAAAGCAGGTTTGGGACGTTGCAGCCTCTGATAGTGTTGGCTTAGAACAATGGTATAAATCGCACAAAAAGCAATATGCTTGGGATGAAGCTCGATTCAAAGGTTTCGTATTCCATTGCAAGGAGGCTGGACAGGCTAAGGCTGTCAAAAAAATGCTGAAGAAATTTGCTAAAAATGGCTCTACAGAATGGCGTAAACAATTAAAACAACAGTTCAACAAAGACTCTGTTACGGTTGCCATTAGTGGTCCATACTTGTGCAAAGCTGGTGAAAATGCTTTCATTGATTCCTACGCATTTAAACTAAACAAGAACAAGGAAGACAATAAGGTAATGAAAGGTTTTGCTGTCAGTGGCGTAAGCGGAAAAGTACAGAAACAACCCAAATCATACCTTGACGTAAAAGCACAGGTAACTAGCGATTACCAATTATCAAAGGAAAAGCAATGGGTTGAGGAACTGCGCAAGAAATTTGCATACAGCATTGACGAAGCAGTACTGAAAACCATTCAATAATAAAACAGATTAAAGGTAGTCATGCCGTTATTCACTGAATGCAAAATCGGCTCAGACTACCTTTTCACTTGTATTTTAGCTCTTATCCCTTGCGATAATGGCGCGATACATTATTTATAACGCATTTATGATAAAGAATTTGTTTTTTGCGTTTCTTACTCTCTTTCCAAGTGCCATGTTCGCACAAAAGAATGTAGTAGACGAAATCATTTGGATCGTTGGTGACGAACCCATTTTGCTTTCAGATGTTGAGGAAATGCGTATTAGCTCTGAGCTTATGGGAAGTCCTTTTAACAACCCATATTGCACAATTCCTGAAAAATTAGCAGTAAACAAGTTATTCCTTCACCAGGCAGAACTTGACAGTATCAACGTAAGCGAGGGAGATATCATACGTGGCGTTGACGAACAAATTAGTAACTATATCCAAACTTATGGTTCACGCGAGGCTGTAGAGCAAATCATGGGTCGTAAAATCTCGCAAATGCGCGAAATCTTGAAGAAACAAGCTCGCGAAAGTGAGATGGTTCATAGTGTTCAGCGCAGTATTGCTCAAAACGTAAAAGCTACTCCCGCTGAAGTTCGTGAATATTTTAAGAATGTGCCAACTGATAGTTTGCCTTTCATTCCTACACAAGTAGAAGTGCAGATTATAACATCAGAGCCAAAAGTTTCACGTGCTGAAATTGAACGTATCGAAGGACGTTTACGCGATTTTGCTCGACGTATCAACACTGGAGAATCTGAATTTTCAACCCTTGCAAAATTCTACTCTGAAGATGGTTCTGCACGAAATGGTGGAGAATTAGGTTATAGTGGCCGAAATCAATGGGTGCCTGAATTTGCCAACGTCGCATTCAGTTTGAACGATCCTAAAAAGGTTTCAAAAATCGTTCGTACTGAATATGGTTTCCACATTATTCAGTTAATTGATAAACGTGGCGATAAAATTAACGTCCGTCACATTCTTCTGAAACCCCGCATCGAAGAAAGCGAAATTACTAAAGGTATAGCCCGTTTAGATTCGATTGCAAATGATATTCGAGCTGACAAATTTACTTTCGATGCAGCTGCACAAGCCTTGTCTGACGATAAAGACACTAGAAATAACCATGGCTTAATGGCTAATGTTAATCCGCAAACCATGTCGGTCAGCTCACGCTTTCAGATGAAAGATTTGCCTCAGGACATTGCTAAGGTTGTTGATACGCTGAAAGTTGGCGAGGTTTCACGTGCATTCAGAATGACCAATGAAAAAGGACAAGTAGTTTGTGCTGTCATCAAACTTAAAAACAGGATTGATGGACATCATGCAAGTATGACTGAAGATTTTCAGACTTTACGCGATGTAGTCATCGGAAAAAGACGTGAAGAAAAAATCGAAAAATGGATTCGCGAGAAAATTCAAACTACTTATATCCGCATAAGTCCTGAATGGAGAAACTGTTCCTTCCAATATCCTGGTTGGGTAAAATGATAAATTCATTCTGAATAACCATAAAGGTTCTTGGCCAAGATTTTTTGTAAACCATTTATTAGGTTACAATAATCTTGGCCAATTCTTTTTACCCCCAGTTGCATAGCGACTGTGATTTTTGAATGGGAAAGTTCGAACCAGCAGTAAAAAGGTGTGGTGGCTGTAGCATTTGGGTGAGGCAAAACGTTGTTGCTTCGTACGTTTTGAGAATCGGCAAGAGATAAAATGTTATATCCCGATTTCATTTTTTTTCGCGTGTGGAAAATGCACTGAAATGCCCGTAAATAAAGGGCTGAATGTCCATTCGGAGGTGTGGTAAACTTTCGAGCTGCGATATTAGGTGCCCAAAAAATTTGGATTTCGGGTTGTACTTGTTGTATCTTTGCCTACGGCGAAATCAGGCTTCACCTCAGCATAGCTCATACAAGCAAGCTTGCTTAACTCTGCATTCGGTTTGCAATGACTTTGGAGTCGGAAATAAAGGCAGCACTACAGCATTGATAAGCTGCACATGAGCCTTGACGGATGAAAAAACAGTATTCCTTATTTTATTCATTCAGCGTTCTTTGACATCGATCGTGTTACAACAGAAAGTAAGGCTAATAGGCCTGTCTGAAACCTGGGATGCATGTTTGAATTTTACCACAAGCTTTTGCGACTGAGGCAAAGTTCTCCATAACCATTCTACAAAACCTTTAGTTTCAGAAATAAAAAATATGCCGATTATTCTTTGCATTGATACAAAAAGAATAATCGGCATAGAAAGCAAACTTGAAGTATAGTTCCTAGTCAAGGAATTTATGAAAGATATTAAGGAACCAACACCTTTTTTCCATTAATGATGTACAAACCTTTGCTTAGTGCATTGATTACGTCAGTCCAGTTCTTGCCCATTGTAACGTAACGACCAGTTAAATCGTAGACAATGAAGTGCTCATTTTTGCCATTTGCGACTTCTGTCAATGAAGACGGTTTGGTTTTAATATACAACGATACAGGTTTCTGCCCAGATTTATAGCAAGCGAAACGGGGAGAACTTGCGTTATACTGAATGCTACGATTGCTGAAATGCACGTTCTGGATAAGTGCTTGCTGATGACTTACAGAAACAGTCCATTGTGCTTTGTCGGTATCTGAGGTTTTGCTGCTATGAAGTTTGTTTTTATCTGTGTCCAACGACAAATATAATTGATCGACTTGATCGAAGAATGCCCATTTATTTTCCACTTGTTCCAATATAAATGCATAAGGAAGATTGGAAGCATTAACTTCTGATTCAATGACGTCATCTGCGGCATTCAGTTTAACATAGCTACGAATATCTTCATTTTGTGATGCCATAGCTGTCAAATCTTCTCTTGCTACAATCAACACTTCAGAACCATCTTTAAGTTCAGCAGTATTCGAAACTAATGAATAAGCTCCTTCGCCACCAACAACGTTTTCTTTTACTCGATAAGTAGCAGTAACCATATTGCTCTTTTTATCTTCTAAAGTAGCATAAGCCGTAATCGTTGTATTTTCACTAATAACGACTTCAACAGGTGAAGGTTTACTTTGCTGTGCCCCTCCATTGAGTGAATAAACAATCGATGCACCAGCCGTAGCGCATGTTATGCTTACTTTTTCGTCCTTAATCAGCAGAGTTCCCGATGCAGGATTAAATACAGGATTCGCCACAGCAGCTTCTGGTGTTTCTGATCCGTCATAATTATTCGGATCAAATGGTACGCCAACTTTGCTACCCCATACATACTGTTCTAGCCCAGGGAAGTCAATAAAAGGATTGCGATTGTGTTGAATTTTATATACAGCCTCATTACGTTTGATTTCCTTCTCGCTAACAGGATCTTCAGCCGCCCAGCGAAGCAACATTTCAAGAGCCCATGGAGCATAAGCCTTATAGGGATCGCCGCATAACATGGGTGAGTTCCATGAAGCTATCTTATCTTCATAGGCTGTAGCCATATAAAAATAGGTACGTGCAAAGTCGCCCTTGTATTCATCGTTGGGTTCAAACACCGTACCAGAATAGCCCGGAGTTTTAGATTTACCTAACTTACTAAAACCTTTGGCAGATTTCCAGTTCTCACCATTCGTTTCACCAAACGGAAAGTTACTGCGCATACCATTCACCTTGCCATCCGTAGGATAAAGATGAAAAAGGTCAGAATACATAGGCTTGGCATCATTGAACCAACTTTTAGGGAATGAATGTTCACGATTGTAAACATCACCTTCTTTACTATAATTACCAGCTTGATCTTTGCCCGGAACATAATTTGTTATGCAGGAATACATATCCCAAATCTTTCCGTCAGCACGAACGTCTGTTTTGTAAAAGTCAGACCACAAATCATTATAAGTTCGCTCTGTGTGATGGTTGATTATACCATAAAAAGCCGTTTTTAAAGCGCTTCCATTTTTACCTTTTGTCCCTGCATAATAACTTGTAGGAACTTGTGCTTGGAGAAGATTAGCCAAACACAAAAAACCGAACCATGTAAACAAGGTTCGTAGAACATAGTGTTTTATCATGAATAAAATGTTTATTGATAAATGTTTTACTATGCGAAGTTACGCATTTAATATGACATATTGATGTAGATAAGAAGCAAACACCAATTTATACGACAATTAAGCAGCTTCATTATCATAGCTGAGAAAAAGTAAACAGAATAAATCCTGAGCAATGGGAGTTTCCAAGGCTTTTATTTTGAGAATCTCCTAAAATTCTGTACTTTTGCTTGTGCGAACATAGATTCGCCTAAATCAAGCTTCACGAATAGTCTTTCAACAGTCTATTACCGCAGTTGCAGCTTGAATTAACCCAAAGCAGATAAAAAGAAGCACTTTTTTCTCAACCTGCAATGATTATCCTCTTAGGAGCTCAAACATCATCATGAACAATATATTTGTAGAATTTGCCAGCCCATTATTATTGATTATAAAAGGATTAATGGTTGGAATAATAGCCTCAGCGCCTATGGGCCCTGTTGGCATCTTATGTATTCAACGAACCATACAAAAAGGGCGCACTTATGGTATCGTTACTGGTGCCGGCGCTGCATTAAGTGATATAATATATGCACTTATCACTGGATTCGGTATGTCGTTTGTTATGGAAATAATCGACAACGAGCAGAATATATTTTGGATGAAGTTAATAGGTAGCATTATGCTCTTTAGCTTTGGCATTTACATGTTTCGGACCGATCCACGAAAATGCCTACGCCCGTCTATGAAAAAGCGTGGTACCTTATTGCATAACTTTACCACAGCTCTCTTAGTCACATTATCGAACCCCTTGATTATTTTCTTGTTTATTGCATTGTTCAATATGCTCACATTTGTCATTCCAGGCAATTTATTCGGACAATGTGTAGGCTATTTGTCAATAGTTGCTGGTGCCATGATTTGGTGGTTAGGATTGACATATATAATAAATAAAATGAAAAGTTCATTCGGACTTCGAGGCATAATGCGACTTAACCGAAGCATCGGCGTCATAGTACTTATAGCTTCATTCATTTATGCCGGAATGACACTTGCCAATTTGTCTTTATACTAAGAATACGTTTTTATATGATTATAGCAGACAAACTTAAAGATTCAAACCGAGCAGAGTATCTGCTTTACATGTGGCAGGTTGAGGACTTAATAAGAGCCTATAAATGCGACAGTGAACGTATCGCCAATGAATATATCAGTCGTTTTGACTTAACTTCAGAGCAACGCGCAAAAACGATAGAATGGTATTCAAACCTTTGCGAAATGATGCGTAGCGAAGGTAAGTTTGAGCACGGACACTTGCGTATTTGTATGAATATCTTACAAAATTTGGAGGAATTACATTTACAACTGATACATTCTCCCAAATTCCCGTACTATCGCGAGATGTATTACAAGGTTCTTCCCTACATCGTTGAATTAAGAAGCAAACAAAAAAAAGCTTCAGATGATGTAGACAGCCAAGAAGACTCTGAACTCACGACTTGCTTTAATCTGCTTTATGGTGTTATGCTGCTAAAGTTACAACATCACAACATATCGAACGAAACGGCTTTGGCAGTCAAGGATATTTCCACTTTGGTTGGTCAGCTTTCTGACTACTATTTAAAAGACAAAGCAGAACCTATTGATTTTGAATAAATCATAACTCTGTATGTACCAAGTATATCCGGACCATTCCTTTTTTCTTAAAAAGATTATTCTTTGAACCTCTCCTAACGAAATAAAATCTTACAATGAAACATATTTTAGTCACAGGTTGCAATGGACAATTAGGCAACGAAATCCGACTACTATCCGCAAAATACAACAATGAAGATTGGCAATTTTACTTTACCGATATCAACGAACTGGATATCACTGATCGTAAAGCCATCTATACATTTGTTGAACAGAACCACATTTCCATTATCATCAACTGCGCAGCTTATACAGCAGTAGACAAAGCTGAAAGCAATGCTGAACTATGCGAATTGCTTAATGAAACAGCTCCTGCATACTTAGCCGAAGCTGTGGCTTCTGTTGGTGGCACAATGATTCAGGTATCAACAGACTATGTTTTTGACGGAGAAGCCTTCATTCCTTATAAAGAGGAATACCCCGCTAATCCTCAAACAGTTTATGGTCGTACAAAATTAGCTGGCGAAGAGAATGTGATTCGCTCATGTGCCGGTTCAATGGTAGTTCGTACTGCATGGCTTTATTCTACATTTGGCAACAACTTCGTAAAGACCATGATACGCTTGGGCAAAGAACGTGAACAGTTAGGTGTTGTTTTCGACCAACTCGGCTCACCCACTTACGCACGCGACCTTGCCCAGTTTATTCTCACTGCTATTGAAAAGGGAATTGTTCCCGGCGTTTACCACTTTACGAACGAAGGAGTTTGCTCATGGTATGACTTTACGCGTACCATTCATAAATTAGCTGGCATTGATGACTGCAAAGTATCTCCCATTCATACAGCAGATTACCCCGTTGCTGCAAAACGCCCGCACTACTCAGTACTTGACAAAACTAAGGTTAAACAAACCTACAACATTGACATCCGCTGGTGGGAGGATGCCTTAAAAGATTGTATCAAAGAACTCTAAGCAATAATAACTGCAAATTATGAATTCTGAAATATCAAGAAGACGAACTTTTGCTATCATATCACACCCTGACGCAGGTAAAACAACATTGACTGAAAAACTACTACTTTTTGGTGGTCAAATTCAAGTTGCAGGTGCCGTAAAAAACAATAAAATTAAAAAAACGGCCACCTCTGACTGGATGGAAATCGAAAAACAACGTGGTATTTCTGTGACTACCTCTGTAATGGAATTCGATTATGACGGCTACAAAATAAATATTCTCGATACTCCGGGTCACCAGGACTTTGCTGAAGATACATTCAGAACGCTCACAGCTGTCGATTCTGCTATCATCGTAGTCGACTCTGCCAAAGGCGTCGAAGCGCAAACACGCAAACTTATGACTGTTTGCCGTATGCGTAAAACGCCAGTTATCATTTATATCAATAAAATGGACCGAGAGGGTAAAGATCCCTTTGATTTGCTGGATGAACTTGAGCAGGAATTGCAAATTAAAGTACGTCCTTTATCATGGCCTATCAATCAAGGTGCCCGTTTTAAAGGTGTATACAACATATTTGAACAAGAACTAAACCTATTTGTTCCAGACAAGCAAAAGGTTACAGAAAAAATAGCTGTGGATATTCACAGTTCTGATCTTGAGGCTCAAGTAGGTGAAACTGATGCACAACGTTTGCGCGACGAATTGGAATTAGTAGATGGAGTTTATCCTGAATTCCAACATGAAAGCTATTTAAATGCTGATGTTGCTCCAGTATTCTTTGGCTCTGCACTCAACAACTTCGGTGTAAAAGAATTATTAGACTGCTTTGTTAAAATAGCTCCCTACCCACGAGCAACACAAGCAGAAGAACGTTTAGTAACACCGGATGAAGAAAAATTCACGGGCTTCATCTTTAAAATCACTGCTAACATCGACCCTAATCACAGATCATGCATTGCATTTTGCAAGGTATGCTCTGGCCGTTTTGAGCGTAACAAACCTTATCTCCATGTAAGAAATGGCAAAACGGTTCGATTCTCATCTCCTACCCAATTCATGGCGCAGCGAAAAAGTACCATTGACGAAGCATGGGCTGGTGATATAGTTGGTCTACCAGACAACGGTACTTTTAAAATTGGTGATACACTAACTGAAGGTGAACAATTACACTTCCGAGGCCTCCCATCATTCTCGCCAGAAATGTTCAAATACATTGAGAATGCAGACCCAATGAAAACAAAACAGCTGAATAAAGGCATTGAACAATTGATGGACGAAGGTGTTGCTCAGTTATTCGTTAATCAGTTTAATGGTCGCAAAATTATCGGTACTGTCGGACAATTACAATTTGAGGTTATTGAATATCGTCTCGAAAACGAATACAATGCCAAATGTCGTTGGGAACCCATCAGTCTTTATAAAGCATGCTGGATTGAAAGTGATTCACCAGAAGAACTTGAAAACTTCAAGAAACGAAAGTATCAATATATGGCAAAGGATCGAGAAGGACGCGATGTATTCTTGGCTGATTCTGGCTATATGCTACAAATGGCACAACAAGATTTTGAGCACATCAAATTTCATTTTACGAGTGAATTCTAAGCCCCAACCACACAAATTAGAAAACTCACAAAAATAGCATAATAATGCGCTATAAATGCACTGTATATCAATACTTAAGCATTTATAGCGCGTTTATTTTTTTGTGTTAAATGTGCGTACGTTTGCCAAACAAACACTACCTTTGTGTTGCCAATTTGTTGCGCATTAAAATTTGCGCAACACGCGCAACATAAAATATAGATGAAAATATGAAACAGAAAAAAGAAACCGTCTACCTTCGCCAAAGACCCAGGCGTAATGGCACTATTGCGCTTTACCTTGACATTTGTCGTGACGGAAAGCGAACAAACGAGTATCTTAAGTTATATCTCGTTCCGGAACATACAAGGGCAGACAAGCAGAAAAACAAAGAAACGCTCAAAATAGCAGAAGCAATGCGAGCAAAAAAAGTTGTTGAAATACAATCAAGAGATTTTGGCATCGATACGGCACCAAAATCTGAAACTTTGTTTTTCGACCTCGTCAAACGCCTCATAGATCGCAAGGAAGGCACCACCAAAATAAGTTGGCAGAATTTTTTGTCACACCTCAAAATCTACGAAAAGAATGAACAAATTACATTTGCCGAAATCACACCAAGCTGGGTCAGTGGATTCCGCGAATATCTGGATACGAAAGCCATGCCGTGGTCGATAGATTCGCGGAAACGAGACATCGTGCACAAACCTCTTTCGCAAGGAACGAAGGCTCTCATGTTTCAGAAATTATGCGCATTATTAAATATAGCAGTTCGAGAAAATCTGATTTCGAAGAATCCGGCACAGAATGTCGAACGCTTCAAAGTTCAGGATTCAAATCGCGAGTTCCTCACGATTGAAGAACTTAAGCAGCTCAGAAAAACACCTCCGCCAAACAAGCCTCTGGCACAAGCATTCTTCTTTTCATGCCTCACAGGATTGCGGTGGAGTGATATTGTAAAATTAACCTGGAACGAAATCCAAGAGTGGCATAACGGAACACGAATTGTTTTTACACAGAAAAAAACAGGAGGTCTGGAGTATCTTGACATCAACGCCCAAGCTGCCGATATGCTTGGCCAACGCGGCAACCCGGACGAAAAAGTATTTCCAGAACTCGGCCCGATACAATCGGCAAGAATCGGAATTGGCGCATGGGTACGAGCCGCAGGAATCGACAAGCATATCACATTTCATTGTGCTCGCCATACATTCGCTGTCATGATGCTCGACCTCGGTGTTGACATTTATACTGTTAGCAAATTATTAGGTCACCGAAGCTTAGAAACCACACAGATTTATGCCAAAATCCTCGACAAAAATAAAAAAGCGGCAGTCGAACGCATACCTAATATCTTTGGCTGAGAAAAAGCAGCGCGGTATAAGTCGCGCTGCTTTTTTTATTACATTTTTCATTCTTATTTATTCTCAGAAGGTGATTTTGCAGTTTTTATTTCCATAGTAAATCAAAAAAAGGGGCGTATTCCAACGCCCCAGTCTTCTTTATTATAGTGCTCAGTCTGCTGCTTGTGCAGATGCTGGCACTCTGTTTTCGAATGCAAAAATACAACTTTATTCTGATTTGTACAAAATCCGATTAAACTTTTTCATTATCAAATTCGCTGCATTTTCGGACTTTACAATTTCTTCAGCCATTCCCTGCCTGGTTTTGTAAAGGTCCATAGGTATATTCCGCCTGCTATTGCGCTACCTATTGCGTAAACTATTACAAATGCTTCCATGATTGTTGTAATATTTTATTGGCATTATTGTTAGCAATACACCTATTAACGAGTTTCTTAATCAACCTTGCAACAAATCTTACATGGTGTACGTCCGCCATCTTGAGCCTGCTGAACAGTAACCTCTACAATTTCCGATTTGCAATTTCTCAACCCATCGCAGTCATTGTCTGCGTGATACCTCTTGGAACTTACCCCAGTGCAAACCCAAACCTTACTTTCTGGGTTTGTGGAAGTAACGTTTTTCTTCTCAGAACACGCTGAGAATACAGGGCAAAGAAGCAATAACGCTATACGAACATGCGAATTTATATTTCTCATGACTCTTTATTTAATCCAGTCAACGTTACAATAGAACCAAACACAAATTGCACAATCATAAGAGTGAAGATGAAAGATGCCACAAATCCAGCAGTTCCATATTCAGGAAAGAAACTCCATATTTGAACAATATTCCAAAGTGGACCAAGTATGCACAACAATGCACTTAAACCAAATGCAAACTTGTTATTTTTCACGATCCAAGCAAATGGGAGCAAGCCTATCATTTGCAGAACATGTATAAGACCTTCGATAAATCCGCCAAACACAATAAATGCAACTACCATCTTCCAAAAAGAAAGAGATAATATCCATGCAGCAGGTAAAACTATCGCAACATACATGATACCGGTATAAAGAGGAGTGTAGACTAACGAAGCCAAAACCTGGCCGATAAATTTAATTGCTTTCATATTCTATTCGTATATTATATTATTATCTGGTATCGCACTATCTTCAAAAACAACATCCGGGCTTACAAAATCAGAAGCTGCTGCCGAATCAGCCAATACAACCGATTCATTTTCATGCCCACAAGCCATCCTATTCAAACACTCATAATCATTATCGCCTATGCAAACAGAACACATCGCTCTTAAGTGCTCTTTGGTTATCCGAGTAGTGTCGATAAATGTAATACCCTTGTAATGGCCAATGTCAGATTCATCAGATGTCTGGAGACCAAGTATACATCTTCTCTCAGTATGTAAAATGCCTTCCGTATCTAAATAAACATATTTACCGATAGATCTTACGTCTTCTGATTTCTCCGGCTTATTGTCAGTACAACTAAGCAAGCTTGACAAAGATAGCAAACAGACTAATATTTTTAAATGCATTTGTTAATTATTTTTTTCAGATTAAACACACATCATTTCCGGCACCAATACCCCTTACTATCCAAGTACGCTGCCAAATAGGCAGCACCTTTTCTATGAAGTACTTCTTCATGGCCTCACCCTCTACTTTATCGACATACTCAGCAGCACCTTATACACCCCGAATATATCCGCCAGCGCCACATCGAACGGTGCATATATCGGGTCTGGATTTATCGAAAGGCATCTCACATACCCTTCTTTGTCCGATGGCACCAGTAGTTTAATCACAGTACCATTGCAGGTGTCGAGCACGTAAGCCTTACCCCATTCTATAAAGGCTCTTTCATTGATTTTCTTAATGAACACTCGGCTCCCGTTGGGATACTCGGGGGCCATACTGTCGCCTGAAACTTGCATGGCGAAGTCCACGTCTTTAATCGGTGACACCACACGCTCGCATTCTGCGTCTTTCACCGATACCACGAAGTCGTTCAAACTGCCGCCTTGGGCGGACGTAGGGAGAAGGAAAACTAAAGCACTCTCTGATTCTTCTCTTTTTTGTGAGAATTTAGTTCTCTCACCCTTATCATCAGATAGTCCACTATCAATTTCACGAAGCTTTTCGAACAAATCATTCGTCACAGCCTTATTCCCCTTCTTAATATCCGTCAGATACGAAGGAGAAATTTCAAGCATATTTGCTATATCTTTCTGCTTGATTTTCAATAGATACATCACCTTTTCAAGCAGTTCGTTAAACTCATAATTCACAGCCATAGGCATTCTTTTTTTGAAAACAATTCTCTAAAATGAGAATAAAATTCTCTTTTTCTTGGTGAAGTGAATTTAGTTCTCTACATTTGCACCGCGATAACAACAATTACCCATTGTACACCACAAATATACGACATTAAAGCAACTTACACAACTTTTGAAATATGAAATGCAACATATCATCTCAATTTTTCAAGCAAGGAAAGAAGGCGGTCTATCTGCTCATCTTTCTTCTCCAACAAAGCAATAAACTTAGCACATATAGCTGACTCAGAAACACACGAAGTTTCCGATGACAACTTCGCAAAAGATGGAACTGATGAAGTATTCAGCATTTCACCCTCGCCATACAGCAACCAATCTCGGTTTAATTCTGGGAATGCTTTCAGAACATTGTTCAACTTCTCAGAACCATAACCCTTGCGCATTGAGGTCACATAACCAGTAGAAAGATTACACGCAAGTTCAAAATCTTTCATAGTTATCCCCTTATAACGTATAAACTTCTGAGTTCGAGATTTTATAGTATCTACCATAAGACGTATAGTTAATAATTGTAAATATTCAGAACATAATCAGAACATATCTTGTTTAATCAGAGCATTGTTCTTACATTTGCACCCGTAATCAATGCACATTCACTAAGCAATCATTGATTACTACAAATATACGACAAATAAGCAACTTACACAACAATATGCGACAAAAAATAATACACCGTATCGAATTACCCTATGGACGAGTTAAAGAACTGCAGCAACACTTCGGTGTCACAAGAAATACAGTTCGAGCTGCCCTACGATTCGCCACAACCTCCGAACTCGCCAAACGCATACAGCAAGCGGCCATCGAAGATTTCGGAGGACATTACGTCTATCTCACTTAAAAAAAGCACCACCATGAACGAAGAACTCAAACAAGAACTCACAGACATCAAACGAACCATCACCGTTATGCTCAAAAACGTATGGAGCGTTCCCGACCTCGCGCTCGTACTTGATTGCAGCGAAAGCAGAGTGCGCCACATGGCGGCTGAAAGCGTAATCCCATGCTACAAACAAAACGGTTCGCTCTTTTTCAAACGTTCCGAAATCGAAAACTGGCAACTGCAAAACAGAAGAGCTGCGCAATACGAAATCGAAAAACAAGCCGCTACAAAACTCGCACTCCGACGAATCAAATAATCCGAATGCACCCCAAATGCCAAATATGCCCACACCATTACCAAGGCATCAACAAAACATACTGCAAATGGCTTAATTGGAAAAATGTAACCATGGCAAAAAACAACGAACAACCACCATGCAAAATATCAACAACTTCCGATACATCATTGTAGATGCCGAACCACCTTACAAAATATCCGTGTGAACCAAACATAGTTATCAGCCCCCACGGATAAAAGAAATCTACATCGCCATGCGCACGCTACAACATCAAGGCCACTTCGGAACCCTGCGAATGCTCGCAATATGCGTCAAAAAATCAATAATGCGCTGCTTACGACCCTCACAACAGCAGTTAACCACCGAAACTTTCCACACACCCGAAGACTTATCAATGTTCGAACACTGGGCAAAAGCATTGGCAGACGGTCAGCCACAAAATTAAAAGTTTGACCACTGTTTTAACCACCGCGCTGCACCGTCTGCCCACTGTTTTAACCCATAAACACCACACCCCTCATGAAATACCTCGCATCAGCCCTACGATTCACCACACTACTCGCAATCTCAGCAGTAGCCATCATCCTACTCTTCGGCGAAGAACAGCACAACGAATTAACCACATTCATCTTCCGCTTCCTGCTCCACAAAATCCTCGGCCTCGCACTCATCGCCGCAGTCTGCGCACTCTACACACGATGGGCACCAACCGACTACATCATCAGCCGAATCCATAAACTCTGCCAGGAAGAATAACAACATTGCTATTATGGTTATTAAATTCATACGCAGTACCACAGCGGTGGTACCCGATGCAACGAAACGCACCTGCTGCGACAGCAGCTGCCAGTTCAAATCGCCACACCTTTACCTGTTCTGTTTTTTACAACAACTCATAAACTACACTTTTACGCGTGGCGAACGGAGTGCAAACCTCCGGCATCGGACAATACTACATGTTTTTCATTGGATTAGACGCCATGCAGCGGCATGGCAAAAAAACCGACAAGCGGAACATCCTGTTGCGAAACAGCGTGTGGCTGCATTCACCCTTCATAGGCTAACAGATAGGCACATCCTTAAGATTTCACTTTCTCACAAACGGGTGAAACTGAGTTCGAACCTCAGATGTCGGGCAAACAACTAACAAAACATACACATGGACACTCACGACAAACAGCTAATATCGCAGGCCCAACAAACGCACTGCACTTGCTGGTTCCATATCACCGACCTCATTCCTCGGGCGCATGCCGATGATACAAAGGCTGAACTCCGGCGTATCAAAAATGCAAAATACCACGAGGAGGAATATTACGCAAATAGTCTCTAATCCATTAACCAACACCACACACCATCATGGAAGAAAACAAACCCACCGAATTGCAGATCCTGCAAGCCAAACAATCCGCAGAGTTCGCTATGACTCCCGTCGGACAGACATTCAAACAGTTCGAAATCATGCAACGCATGGCCAACATGTACACAGCAAGTACCATCGTTCCCGAAGCCTACAAAGGCAACGTCGGAAACTGCGTAATCGCACTCGACATGGCTACACGTATGGGGGTCAATCCGCTCATGGTCATGCAGAACCTCTACATCGTCAAAGGCAACCCTTCGTGGTCCAGCAAGTTCCTCATCGCAACCATCAACATGAGCGGTAAATACACTGCCCTTCGTTATCGCAAGCGCATCATCGGAAAAATCGGAAAAATCAAGTACAACGAAACCGTCTACGACCCGGCAACCAGACGCAACACCATCGTAGTCAAAGAATTCGACGGCTCAAAAATCGACGACATCGAATGCGTTGCTTATGCCACCGAAATCTCCACGGGCGAAATCCTCGAATCGGACCCTGTCACCATCAGCACAGCTATCAAGGAGGGTTGGTACACAAAGCCGGGTAGCAAATGGGTCACCATGCCGAGCCTCATGCTCACCTACCGTGCGGCGGCTTTCTGGCAGCGTATGTACTGCCCCGAAATTTCCATGGGATTCCTCACCAAGGAGGAGGCGGACGACATCTCATACGCCGACTACGAGGAAGTCAAACCCGACGAACCAAAACCAAACAAAAAGAAACTCACCGCACTGGCATCACAAGCAGCTGGCATCAGCAACAAACCTGAACCTGCTCCTGAACCTGCCACCGCAAAACCGGCTCCCGAACCCACAGCTAAACCACAAATGGCATCACTCCTATGATTAGCAACGAACAGCAACACAGCCTCGAATGGTTCCGGGCGCGTATCGGACGCATCACAGGCTCGCAGGTAGGCCTACTCATGAAATCTGGGCGCAAGGACTACTTCTCCGACACCGCCAAAGCCTACATCTACCTTCTCGCAGCCGAACGTGCCATGAACCCGGCCATACTCGCCGACGATGAACTCTTTCAGGAATACCTCCAACAAGTCGACACCACAACCAAAGCTATGCGATGGGGAACGGAACAAGAGGAAAACGCACGACAACTCTACGAACAGCTCACAGGCCGACACGCTACCGAAGTCGGGGCATGCCTCCACCCCTCAATCCCACACTTCGCATCAAGCCCCGACGGTTTCTACACCGACAGCGCAACTGGCGAAACGGGCTGCCTCGAAATCAAATGCCCCAATCAGGCCACATTCATGAAGTACTGCGCCGAGGTCTCCGACAACGCGTCACTCCTCGCCGCAAAATACGAATACTTCTACCAGTGCATGGCGCACATGATGTGCACAGGGGCCAGCTGGTGCGACTTCATCACCTACTGCCCCTTCCAGAGTTCGCCTATCCATATCGTACGCATCACCCCCGACCAACAAGTATTCAGCGACATGGCCGAACGAATCGCTAAGGCGAACGAGCTCATCGACGAAATCATCACCCGATAGGTGGCGAACACTGTGTGAACGAACTTTACTAACAACCTTTAGTAACAACGAAATCCGAACGATACACGCGGTCCTCGGGCGCGAGGGAACAGACCGCGTGTTATCTGCACAATATTTTGCAACAACCTATATTAACGCCTCTAATCACCAAACTTCTATGGCTAAATTCCTCTGTAATACAGACTGGTGGAAAGCTATCGAGAGTCTTGACGAGGGCATTCAGATGGAAGTTCTGGGAGCAATGTTCAGATATGCTAAAATTCTATACGACAACATAGAAAGGCCTGAAAAACACAGGCTATCACAACAGCAAATCGATGAACTAACTTCGGATGAACAACTTGGGCTGAAGAGAATCTCAAGGGTAGCTTTCGGTTTTATTAAGAGCGAAATAAACTACAATGTTTCTAAACGTCTCGAACAGAAACAAGTTAGGGCAGAAGCTGGACGAAAGGGAGGACTGTCAAAGAGGAATAACGCAGCAAAAGCAGAGGAAAGGAACGACGACTTGTTAAGCAAGGCTAATAGCGAACCGCCTAATTCTGACGATTCAGACATGCAGCAACAATATAGTAAGGCTGGGCAATCAATAAAAATGCCCCGCAAGCCACAACTATACCCTGATAGTCAAGCAATGCTTAGCAATGACAAGCAAACGAAGCAATGCTTAGCAAACGAAGCAATGCTTAGCAATGAAAGCATATATGTATATGGTAATGATAATAATATAGATAACATCAACAACAACACCCAGTGCGCGCATACGCACGTACGTGAGGGTGGGTTTGACGATACGGTTATCTACGACGAAATGCGTACCAATCATACATGGCTCGAAGCTCTCTCTGTTAAATTCAGACTTGCAACAAACGTAATCATCGAATGGATCAACGATTTCCAATGCGAATGTGCGTTGCGCGCAAACTCTCACTCTTCCCGACAGGATGCCTACTCTCACTTCGTCTCATGGCTGCCAATCCGCCTCCGAATCGAAAACGAAAATCAACATGAAACCTCAAAAGCATCTAACCACCGAATGCCTCCGGCAGGCAATGCCGCTGCAGCCCGACAGCAGCGCGAAGCCGAAACCATCGGAACCATCAACCGCCTCCTCGCAAGCGCACATGCCGCTGACGGCACACCTGCCGACTGAGGTCATTCAGCTCCGACGCTCCTACCCCACCCCCGAAGACCTTCTCCTGGCCTTCAACCCTCAAACCTCAACCATGCTCGCAGCACGCTTCTCGCAGCTCGAAGGAAACGACATCACGCAAATCCGAGGGCGCATCTACGCCATCGACAGCGAAATGTACCGCTCCTACCTCCCTACATCGTCCAAGTCTGCAAACCAGAACCCTGCCCCGACACTGGCTCTCGTAAGCCGTACCTTCCGGGCCGAAACGGCCATCGCATGGCTCATCGCTCAGCTGCACTCGCTGGCCGAGTATGCCGGGGTCAAGGACAAGTTCTCGCAGGAGCAACTGCAGGAGCAGGCGGCGCTCATCCTCTCGGAGTACTACTTCCTCCGACTATCCGAACTCATGGACTTCTTCCGGCTGTTCAAATTGGGTAAGTTCGGAAAATTCTACGGCAATGCTGACCCTCTCGTGGTCACCGAGGCCCTCTCTAAGTTTCTCGCCTACCGCGCTCGCATCATCGACCAGCTGCTCGAACGGCAGCGCAACGAACGGGCACAGCGCGAACGCTCCGAACGGGCTGTCGAAGCCATTTCCTTCCAACGCTACCGCGAAATCATCGCCTCGCAAGGAAAGCAAATGCAGTCCGAACAAATCATCAACCAAATCAATCAAACAGCAAAAACAATAAATTCTCGCTAACGACATTTCTCTATCCAAGGTAATACTTCTTACGTCAAACGAATAAAAGTCGCGCAGAAGCAAAGCAAATAGCCATTTCAGCCATTTTACAAAGCCCACGCGCACTCCAAACCTAACAATAGAAACCATGGACATACAATCATACGGCAGATGGTACCTCGCCGTCGATGCCAACGGACTCGCATCGCTCTTCGCCAACAAACCCACTCGTATACGCACAGTATGGGTCGCAAACGGACAGTCTTTCACACTCTCACCCAACGAACTCGACAGCCTGCTCACCAAAATCAACGCACCGGCCTTGCAATGGACCGACGAACCTAAACTCATCGACGTAGTCGTAACCATCAAACCATTAGTCTGCGCATAACGCAAAAACAACAAAATAACAAACCACAAACACATGGAAAATTACTGCAATTTCAAACCCTTCGACAAAGTCCTCGTACGCTATGACGATCAACATGTATGGCAAATCGACTTCTTCTCTCACTATGTCCGCGGTGTTGAATGCCCTTACAAGTGCCTAACAAGAGACTTTAATCAGTGTATCCCCTACGAAGGCCACGAACATCTAATCGACACTACCAGCGAACCTTCCTTACCGAAACAGACCGAACAATCGCAAACTCAAACAAAAGAAAACAAAATGGAGGAGGATTGCGATAATTACGGATACCCCGTAGAATACTTCAAGAAAAACGATGTGGTATTGTGTCGGGATGGTGAAGATGGAGTATGGGAAATAAATTCGTTTGTAGCAAAAGGCGATTTGCGCTATCCTTTTCAATGCGAATTCTGTGGTTGGAAATACTGCATCCCCTACGAAGGCAACGAACATTTGCAAGGCACAACTGACAAACCCGAAAGGTGCAACCCTGACAGAAACACGCTATTCGGCATTAAATTGAAGCCTGGCTATGTTTTAGAATTTGAGTATGGGAAAGTTGGTGTCATATTCCCGATACGCGAAATTGGTTCCCAAAAAAAAGAGCAACTTGCGCTAATATACACGAGTGGTCCGTGGGTGCAGCTTGAATATATTGAAGTATCTAAAGTAATTGCAATAAGAGGTCGCGCTTTTGGTAGTCTACTTACGAATGGTGAGTTATTGTGGAAAAGAGCGCAAAAACAATCACTTACAAAGGCGGAAATTGCCGAAAGGTTGGGCATGAAAGCGAAAGACTTTGTAATCGTTGGCGTAGAACCCGAAAAAAACGAATAGCATGAAGATAACAGACCTAAGAATTGGCGACATCGTTTGCAATCCTCGTACCAAATTCCCCATGCGCGTAGTTGGCATCTACGAAGATGGCACGGTGTATTTAGACTTCGATGGCAACGATGGAGATGTTTTCGAGGAAAATTGCAAAGACCTTGAATTTGCCGAGCTGAAGTCCGAAGAAGTGAAATACGATAAATGTTTTTACAACGAGGGCACGAAACGTACTTATAAGACGCTGAAAAAGGCAAAACTTGCGAACGTGGAAGCGAGTGTTTATAGATGTTGGCTATTAGATGGCGAAATAAAAGGCATGACTGTGTTAAAAGCTTACGGCACGCAAGTTTGCACAATTATGAATGCCGACAAGTATATTTCAGATGCTATTAAAAATGGTAAGTAAAGACAAACGCATGTGCTGAAAACACGAAATCATGATTGATACTATTAAAATTGAATGCCTCTATGCCGATTGCGACATACGATGCGATATTTGTGGCTGCACCATCCCGAAATTTCATCCATACGTCAAAGACGTCAAAAGGTGGAATGGTCAAATTGTCGAACGCAATACACACGAAATTTGTTTGATTGACTCGGCGGCACCTCATCCGCATAGACTTATTAACGAATAACCCAATCATAAACATGTGCTAAAATTATGGAAATTGAATACGAACTGATTGACAACGGAGTACTACTCACCGACACCGAATGCGGGCTGCGCGTGGCTGCGCTCAACGACGATGAGGGACGGGGCATCACCAACCAAAAGGTGAAAGCATTGCTCGGCGATTGGCTGCACGGCGAAATCGAAAATGTAATAGAGCGAACAACGGCCGAAAAATTCAAAATAACCATCCACATAAAACCCATTAACAAATAACACACCATAACTAAAAACAACAAACCAATGACAAAACAAGAAGCTATCCAGGCAAAACAAGACATCGAAAAAGTCTTCGAAGAAATTTCAGCACGCATGTGCGCCCTGCAACTCCAATACCCGGAACTCGGAATGCTGGCCGCCTTCCGATTCGCACAGCACTCATTTATCGACAACAAGGGCTGTGTACCCGCCGACAACGTAACAGCCACAGGCTCTACCGTCCTTGGAAATTTCGAAACCACATTCGCAGCACTGGCACACATCTTACATTCTATCGCCATCGACGAGAATCAGCCGAAAATAGCCGAAGCACTCATCGACTCTCTCTCTGCGAGCTGGGAAAAAATGAAAAATGACTACAACATCGACTTGTAAAAATCGAACCCCAACAAATAAGTCACCATGTCCCAAACAAAACTTACACTGCAACAAAAAAGAATCATGGCCGACAAATGCGTTTCCGAACTCGAAAAAAAAGGAATCATACATCGCATCGGAAAACTCATCACTGCCTCACACCACCTCGCAAAAGCGGCCAACATGGTCTTCACCGAGGCGCAGGACACAATCTGCATGTATGGATTCAACCGGCACATGCTCAACCGAATGCTTTCCGACTACGAAAAACAAATCGACCGAATAGGGCGTGAGTTCACACGAACTTACATCTCACAAGACCCTAATGCACAAGAATTCATGTTGCGCGACTTCTCCGTTCTCTTCCCACGAATCGTTCGCGACATGGGAATCGAACACGACATCAGCCAACTCATCGAAGGTATGATGGCTGATTTCGAAACGTCTTTCGACACACAAGCCGAAGGTACGACACTCTGCAAAAAAATCACATTCCGCGTAACACCGGCTGTCTATAACCGACTGCAAAAAATAGCCGACTATTACAACATCAAGTTCCCCGACATGATGCGGCAAATGGCACGACTATGGTGCGAACGAAACCACACCAGAAAACCAGCAAACCATGAGCTTCAACAACACCAAAACACCACGCAAACCTCCGCAACGAACGTCACAGCCATACACCGCGAAGCACGGTCTTTCTTCTAACAAAACAAACTAACAATATGAATACTACTGACAAAAACCAATTCATCGAACAAATTCAAAACTGGCAACAAGCTGACCCCGAAAACCGAACCGCCTTCGTCGTGCTCATCGAAGACGACAATTTCTCATCAACTATTGCCACAGACAGCCTAAACATGCTGAAAAAAGCCTTAGTCGACATAATGGCTAAAAACGAACCAATAGCCAACATCATCACCCGGGCGGTTTCTATATGCAACCTCATGCAAAAAAACAACTACCAAACACCTCCCCATGAAGCCCATAAGTAACGGCATTGTTACTCTGCACGACGAAAATGACAACGACAAAGGGGCATTCAACTGCATGCAGCTTATCAAGCTCCTCACAGCCGATGGATGCACCGAATGGGCGCTCTGGCACAAAGCGCACCTGCAAGCCAAAGCCGGTAAATGTCCATACCGCAACCAATGCGATATTTTTCACCGAACAACAAACCAACTGCAACCTCTTCCCCTCTTCCAAAACCTCAATGAACCTATGCTCCACTGACCTCAAACTTGCAATCACACTCCTACAACAAGGTGCCGACATCATTTCCAAACGCGCCACAAAACCTCATGAACACAACAAAGCGCGACTAATGCGAAACCTCAGTAACAAACTCAAAAAAAAATACGCAAATCATGACACATTTCATTAAAACCAAAATCAAACATCACAAAACGCTCGAAAACGGCAAACAAAAAACAATCACCGAAACCTACATCTTCCGGGCTGAATCATTCACCGAGGCTGAAGCCCGTGCCGTGCAATATGCCAACGACTTTGCATTTACCGAATTCGCCGTTACAGCACTCACCAACTGCCGATGCACCGAAATCGTACGGCAAACGAACTTCAAACAGTCCGTACCGCTCTGGTTCCGCGCCAAACTCGATTACATCACGCTCGACGAACGTACTGCTCGCGAATGTCACACCAAGCAGAATGTGCTCGTCGAAGCTTCATGCTTCGAACATGCCAACGACATCGTCGCTAAGTACATAGCCGATTCTGTAGCCGACATCCGTCTGCTCTCTCTCACCGAAACTAACATCATCGACGTAATTACCGAATAACGCAACAAAAAAAATGACAAAAGCACAACTCGCTCAGGAACTCGCAGTTTCACAGCACCTTCCAATCTCCATAGCACACCAAGCCATCGACGGAATCATCGACATCATCAAAAATGAAATCAAAGCAAGTGGCGAAGTAACAATCCGCGGACTGGGCACTTTCAAACCATACCAATGCCCCGAACGAAACCGACGAAACCCGAACACGGGCGAAATCGTCAATGTACCGGCACACATGGCTATCAAATTCAAGGTCAGCCAAAAACTCATTGAGCTGCTCAATCAAAACAATGATTAAACCACTCAGCACACACCGCTCAGCAAGTCGGGCAACAAAGTACCGCAACTGCCGCACTGGAGCATACGCATCTCGAAAAGAGGCTCGACGCGCTGCACAACTGCGCCTCATGCAGCAGCAGGGGCTCATCACCGACTTGCGAGAGCAGGTGTCTTACACACTCATTCCTCCACAATACCGCAACGCACCCAATGGCAAACGTACCCTCATCGAACGCTCATGCCGATACATCGCAGACTTCGTCTATACCGACAATGCCTCAGGGCAAACCATCGTCGAGGACACAAAGGGGGTGCGTACCAAAGAATACATCATCAAACGAAAACTCATGCTACACGTCCACAACATTCAAATTCACGAAATCTAAACAAACCAACCTATCCGTTTAATCCCACCAATCCGTGTTCTATAAAAACAAACAACTATGTCTGAAAAATTCGAAATCAATCTCTTCGTCAAACGCCTACACCCCAACGCCGTAATCCCTACCTACGCCCACCCTTCCGACGCGGGCCTCGACCTCACCGCCACTACCCGAACCGACGACAACAACGGAAACATCATCTACGGAACCGGTCTCGCCATCGAAATCCCAACTGGCTGCGTAGGCCTCATCTTCCCTCGCTCTTCCATACGCAAAACTTCCCTCTTTCTGGCAAACGGGGTCTCTGTAATCGACTCGGGCTATCGAGGTGAAATCACCGTAACCATGCGAAAGTACATTAACCCCGATACCAAAGAACACAACCCCGACGCACAGTACCAACCGGGCGAACGCATCGCGCAACTCATCGTCATGCCTTATCCACCATGCCGAATCGCCGAAATGAACGAACTTTCTACCTCCGAACGTGGCACCAAAGGCTACGGATCAACAGGCAAATAACCATCACAATCGCTGTCAGCCTACTGAAGGCTGACAGCACAATACACAACCATACATGGCTAACATAATCAACGCACACACCATTCTCCTCCTCACCAAACTCAAAGTAGAAGTATCTCAAACCAAAGGCAGCAACCCAACAAAAAAATATACAACACACATCACAAGAGCTGAACGTACCTTAGGCCATGGATTATCACAATGCATCATTCACTTCAACTGCATTTTTATCGAGCCTGTCACTCTCAGACCTTCCGAAGTAGCACGACTGCTCAACGAACAACCCATCTCGCTGACTACCGAGTATGCCGAAGATAATACACAACGATTCTCGCGCGAAATAATCATCAAACCAATCAATTAGTACCATGACACCCGAATTCTTACGCTATGTAAAAAAAGTACAGCAAACACTCGCCAACTACATCGAACTGCCCAAAACGCCATGCGCCGCATGTACCAAATTCCTCAAATGCAACGACAAGGAATTCCTCACATTCAACATGCCATGCAGCGCATACACCAATACTAAAAATCAAAAAATCACATTGTCCGACAAACAGAAGTTCTTAATCGACATTCTGCGAAACGACGAACAAAACAACAAAAAACCCGAAACGTTCATCAAACTCATCACAGATAATTGTAAAAAACTCAACCTGCCAAAACATATCACACAAAGCATACTGCCTAAAGGCAAGGAACACCAACAGGAAAAAGTGCAACGCACACCCTCTGCCACAAAAGTGGAACTGAAAACCTCATTCCTGCACAATCTCAAAAAATACAAAACTATCAAACAGGCGGCCGAAATCACAGGTATCTCTGAATCGCTGCCTTACAACTGGCAAAGGCACGACAAACAATTTCAACAGAAGTTTCAAGACACTTACAGCAACATACACGCTCACGAAAAAAAACAAATCCTCAAAGAGTATCAATCGGGGGTCATGCTCAACGAATCCGCAAAAAAATTGAAAATAGACCCAAACGAAATCAAAGGGTGGATTACAACAGACATACGATTCTCTAACGAATACAACAAAATAAAAGCATCCCACAAACAGCTATTACTCGAACAGCTGCAAATACACCAAAACTTCGCAGCCGCCATCGATGCACTCGGATTCAATCACAAACTTTGCACCTCCTACCGAAACAACGACCGTAAATTCCGCGAACAATGCGAGAACATCATCAAAATTTCACAGCAAAAATTCCTACAACACTACAAACTAACACACAACATACCTGAAGCTGCAAAAAACGCCAACATTGAACCAAAAAACCTCGATTATTGGCTCAAACACTACCCAACATTCACACAACAGTTCAACACAATCACAACCTCGTAACCAATAATTTACAAACGATTTACAAGCAACCTGCGAACAATTCACAAGCATAAAAAAAGGAGAGCGCACAAACGCCCTCCTTTTCACCATACCCCCCACCCTATCATCTAACACTTTTGAACCAACGCAAATCGAACGCAAATCAACCGGCAAATACCGAACAACAATCAACATACAAACCAAAACTTACACCGACAAACCGCATACACCCCCCTAACTTTGCCAACAAAACATTCTTTTTAAAAAACGCACATGGAACCAATCACAACCGAAATCAACTTCACTCAATACACCGCCGCTGCCAACGACTACAACGCGCCCGACGGTGACATGGCTGCTCTCTTCAACCTTATCCCTGAGGACGGCACTCTCAAACCCATCCTGAAACCTACCGAAATCTTCAAACTCAAAAACAATCAAAAGGCTATCTACATTCACAAACCTAACAACGAAACACTATACATCATCGCTCAAACCAACGACAACCATACAACGTCGTTCCTCGCACATAATGAACAACCATTCCTTACCATAGCAAGCAACGAAACTCTCACCGACATCAACTCGCTCGGTAACATGCTCGTTATTTCAACGAAACTCAACCTGCACTACATCTTCCGAAAAAACAAACAATACAACTACCTCGGTACGCAACTGCCAAAGCCTGAACTGCAGTTCTCGCTCGCTGCTAATGTGGTGCTCAAGGAGGACCAAAAAACGCTCAGTTTCAACAAGGACTTCACCACGCCGCAAGCCATGTTCGAAAACTACCTCACCATCTCTCATGCTGCACCGGTGACTGAGTTTGGAAAGCAGTACAAATCAGACATCACGCAGTTCTCGAAAGCACTGAACGACAATTTCGAATACAAAGCGGTCTATAGCGGAACAAACGTTGGGGCGCTCTGGCTCTTCGCTGGCACGGAGTACAATGCCGCTGGCACTGGATATGAACTTATTGCTACATTTTCCAAAACGGGAAAAACCGCCTATTTCAAAACCAACAAAAAATACACGCACTACTACGTCGTGGCCAACAAAATATTTGGCGCTGGAACTACGCTCAGTGTAAAAATCACCTTCTACCAGGGGGCTTCGGCCAACATCACGGCTACCTACGTCAAGTACGAAAAACAGAACTTCGATGCTATCATGGCGTCGGCCAACAAGTTCGTCGCGCAGCAGGCAACTGAGCAGAACAAATTCATCTTCCCTTTCTTCGTTCGTTACGCGGTCAAACTCACCGACGGATCTTACGCGCGTATCTCTGAACCCATATTGCTCGTTCCGAATTCGGGATATGTGCCGTTCATGTACTACGACAGCAAAGGCATCAAGGCCTATGCTTTCATCGCCAACCTGCAATATGCGGTCATAAGCGGTATTGATGAAAAGTGGAACGACTTCATTGAATCTGTCGAAGTCTTCTGCTCATCGCCCATCTATCCGTATAAACAGGGGGCAGAGTATAAGGATACGGAAATGCTTTTCAATCACCTATTCTATAAACCGAACGAATACGACCAAATTTCGAATACAGACTGTGCCTATGCGCTGCTTCTGCCGGAGGATGCACTGGGCGTAGGGCGCGACAAACACGACCTCTTCGACAGGGCTAATCAAGTCTTTGGCGTAAAATCAATGATTGGCGACAACGGGAACCACAGCATCATTCAGGTGGCTCCGAACGACAACATGCTCGAACAAATCGAAAGCATCAATGCTTTCTACCGCATTCATGCTTTTAAACCGGAAGAACTGATTCCAAGAACCGACGATTTCAACTTGCCTGTTTTTGCCAACGTCGACATCAAACCGAATACGCTTTCTGCACTGCTAACTCTGCCGAAACTTACCGACAACTCGCTTGCCAACACGCGCTTCTTCGATGCTTCGCTCACTACTTACAACCAACGCTTGCATCTCTACAACTTCAAAATGCAGCACCCTGTGCCTTCTATGCTCGAACAAATGAACACGGCGGGGGTCTACGATACGAATGCTCCGATTATCAAGGCTATCACGGTCTACATCAAAACGGCTCTGGGCGAAAAACGGGTGCAAATCACACCTAAAAAATTGCAAAGCACTACGGCTGCACTATGGTTCTTCTATCCGCACAACGGGGCATACAAGGCTGAAATCGCGTTCTATCACACCAACGCGCCGCAAACTGCTTACATCAAAATCCTGAATCTCAAACAGCACCAGTTTCTCAACGGGGCATATTGGCTGCACACTCCGCTCAGCGACCATTCGCCCATCTTGGCGGTCGATAGCCAGTCTGACAACTACACGCTGCCGTCGACCGACGATATTTCACATTACACCAACAACATTCTGCAGTCCGAGGTGGCTTCGCCATTCAATTTCCCAGACACGCTGCTCTCGCAAATACCGGCTGCACAAATCTATGCGCTTTCTTCGGCGGCCAAGGCGCTTTCTGAAGGGCAGTTCGGACAGTTTCCGCTCTATGCCTTCACCGACGAGGGCATCTGGGCCATGCAGATTTCTGACACGGGAACTTACATCGCACGTCAGCCCATCACGCGCGACGTCTGCACCAACCGCGACCACATCACGCAGCTCGACGATGCAGTGCTCTTTGTCACCGCTCGTGGCCTCATGCTCATTCAGGGTTCGCAAACTTCCTGTATCTCTGAAATCATCGATTCCGACACGCCTTTCAACCTGCTCTCACTCCCGGCTTTTCACAAACTCCACAATGCGCTGGCTCATACCTCACTTACTGACAACTGCCTGCCGACAAAACCATTCTCCGAGTTCTCCGAAAAGGCGCGTATCATCTACGATTACCCGAACCAGCGTCTCTTCTTCTACGCACCGGGTATCACCTATGCATACGTCTTCTCGCTACGTTCCAAAATGTGGGGCATGTGTTTCTCGGAATTTACCAGCCACCTCAACGAATATCCGGGAGCCATCGCAACCGATGCTTCGGGCGCAGTACTCGACCTCACAAACCTCAAACGCGAACCAACCGCATGTCTCTACTGTACGCGTCCCATCAAACTCCAATCGCCCGACATGCTCAAAACACTACGCACCGTCATTCAGCGGGGCTACTTCGCACCTACTCACATCAACACCATCATCTATGCCGCTCGCAACTTCACCCACTGGCACCTCATCGCATCTTCGCCCAACAACCAAGTACATAACATACACGGAACACCCTACAAGTTCTTCCGAATTGCTACTCTCGCCACACTCAACCCCGACGAATCCATCAACGGTGCTTCCATTCAGTTCATACCACGACAAACCAACAGACTACGCTAAAAACATAGCCGAGAAAAAGGAAAAAAGAAAATAGGAAACAGGAAAAGAAAAAAAGAGCAAAGTAACACAAAAGCCCCCGACCCAACCAAGGGCAGAGAGGCTTTTGTTATACCCAATCGCAAACCGTCCGCAAATCCGTACTATCCATAGCTGCGCGACAGCGCGCGTTCAATCCATACAAACATATCCGTACAATCCGTACAATCCGTGTTCGGAAACCACTACCGCAAACCATCAGCCACCCCCAACTATCAAAGGTTTTAAACCCGTGGCGCCCTGTAAGGGCAATGGTATCTCAGCCCAGGGTAAAGTGAACGTAGTGAACGGCACCCTGGGTTCCCCCCATGTCCCGGGTTTAAAAACTGTCGCGCCCTGTAGGGGCAGCACGTCGAGAATAGGGGCAACGCCCCCTCGACACACACGGGCGCAAATCGGAATGCAGCCTGACTTCGCGAAGCAATGTCAGTGCAAACCGAATGCAGAGCGACGAGAGCTTGCTCTCAAGAGCTATGCTGAGGTGCAGCCTGACTTCGCGAAGCAAAATTATTGCCACAAACGGAAAATTGATGTCTATTACACTACACATTTCTGATAGCCACAAAATGAGCTAAAGTGCGGTCTGGCGTTTTAGAGTTTCTATTCTTTCTTTGATAAGTTTCTTTGGAAGACGGTTATTTGAGCTCAGAAGACGCTCCAAGGCGGTTATCATTTCACCACCCTCAACAACAGATTCCTTTGTCAGCATATCGGTGAGGAATAAAATACCAGAGACTTTTACATTTTCAAGCGTAGCCTTATCCTTCAACTTCTTGTCACCGGTCAGCAAACGACAATTGTTGTCTATGGCATAAACCATGACGGAAATGTCTTCCACGGACAGATTACAAACACCATTGTATTCAGCAACCTTTTGGAAAACAGTTCCTACCTGCTCACCTGTAAGAGAACAGACGCACAGAGTTCCCTCGTCAATAATGCTTTGGACTGCTGCATACTGTTCTGAATCTTCAATCTCGTTGATAACGACATCCAATGTACGGAAGTCGAGATTAAGTTTCTTGCAATACGGTAGCAATCCGGCATTATAAAGGTCTATCAAAATATTTGTGTCATTGATAACAATCTCCATACTTACATCAGATTGAGAGTGTCACGGACTTCATTGACTGACTTATCCAATAGTGCTGCTGCTTTGGAATATGAGATAACCTCACTGGCAAGCGCACGGTATACCAAACGCTCAAAGCGGAAGGTATGCTCCATTGGATAGAGACTTTGTTCTACAGCCTCCTTGAAAGAAGGAAAAGCATTCTTCTTTTTATAGAAAGAAGTGAAGCGTCTGTCTGTAATGATATTCAGTTGCGCAGCCTTTACCATAAGAGCATCAACAGAAATGCCGTATTCGCGTTGAATGGCCTGTAGTTCGACCAAGGAAATATCGTGACGGGACTCACCAATCAGATTCTTGAACTTATCAGATGGTATCAACACCTCGTTTGCAAACACGTTACACATATTCTCCTTGTCAACGCCGTCGGCACAATGCATCAGAAGATGACCCAATTCGTGGAAAATGGTGAGACGCTTGCGTTCAGAACACATATTCTTGTTGACCACAATAACAGGTAAGCCTCCTGCCTCGTTGCAAGTGCCAGAGAAAGAGCTGTCGTGATCAATTTCAATAATCTTCACCCCAACGCATTCCAATAAGTCAATAGCGGAGACAATGGCATCAGAACCGATGTTCAAGTCATTGCGAAGACGCAAAGCTAAGAGTTTCGCTTCATTCTCTCCCTCGACAGTAGTGTTACCATAATCCAAGCAGAATTTAGACGCTATGCCAAGAATGGACTCGATTTCAAGATACTTCTCTATTTCGGAGCAGACAAGGTGTTTTATAGACTCAACCTTTTTGATTCCAAGGCTAGACTTCTTGCGGAACTCAAATTTGGAAGGGTCTATATCAATGGTGAAAGGACGAAAAAAGTAGTCAAGTTTCATCTTCAATGCGTGGGATAGCACAATTAACACGTCACTTGATGGCATCATCAGTCCCTTTTCATACTTTGCAATTGCAGTTGGCGACACTCTACCATCAACCGAATTGCATAGTTCACGTTGTGACATACAACGGATTTTTCTGGCGTTAACCAATCTTTGAGCAAAAGTATTATCCATAATCAATCATGTATAGGTGTGCAAAGTTACTAATAATTCATCAAAATGCACACTATTAACAATTATATGACATAGATTTTTAACAAATATTTCAGAAAGATATATAGTGCAGAGCGACGGAACTTTTGAACCCGTGGCGCCCTGTAAGGGCTGTTCTCAAATCCTCGAATCCGTACGCAAAATCGAAAAAATCCGTGTCATCCCACCAATCCTTGTTCGTCTAAAAAAACCGTCATCACGTCAACCAATGCTGCACCCTGCGAACCCTCCGCGTTCTGTGCCCTAGCACCTTATTCATATTCACCTTCGCCTGCTCAGCACGCTGCAACCATATAGGCAACTTATCCGGGTAAACCATCCCCAGCCAATCCGCCACCGTCGAACAAACCAAATACTCATGAATCAACTCACTCAGGTAATGTGCCGTTGTCTGCGAAAAAGTCTCCGGAACTCGCAGCTCCATCAAATAATTACCATCTTCCGAAGGGCGGTCGTCCACCTCTTCCCCATTCCGAAGGGCCGAATGGCTGTATCGGTGCAACGCTTCCACGCATTCATAATACTTCAAGTTCAGAATTCGGTACAGTCTATCAGCATTCCCCATCTCACCAATATCCGCCACCTGATGTTTCGTATGAGGAACCTCATCAGGAACCCCATGCGACTCGATATACGCAAGGTTCCGTATGTCATAAACTAATTCTTCGCGGTAAAACAACATACGCAATCCAATGTAATCCGTCTGTCTCGTCAGTGTACACTTCATAGTTTAAACATATAATTTAAAACAATCCGACTTCATGCAGTGTTGCTCGCCTCATCAATAAGGTGAGCAAAACCACACGTCAAACTACCCCCTCACGGGGCGAACACGGCTATGCACAGCCATCACCACCTCTCTGAGGGAAGCCGCAGCAAGTTCTGCATACACACGTACCATTTCCGGTTCCGTCACAGCATACCATTCCGTCAGCATGCGGTTACGCATATAAGCATGTGCGCCCTCCGCCAAGCTATTGCCAAGTCCACTGTTCCAGTTATTCGGCATTTCCAGTTCAAGGATCATATCCGAAGCCTCAAAACCCGGTGTATGGGAACCGGTCGTAGTCGACGAACCGCGCACATACTCTCCCACTGCACGACCCAGTTCCCCGAACGCCTTTGTAGCACTCCCCCATAGCTTCTCCACATGAACCTTATTATCCTCCGTAGCCATCAGCTCATGCAGCAGACGATAATTCTCACCATTCTCAATAACCTTACCGCGATGAAACGTCTCTGCTGCCACCTCAACAAGCAACTCACCCCAATCAAAATATATCTCAAATTGCTTCATATCCCAATCTCGTTTTATCAAATACAAACCATATCACTATATCACCCGGCTTCACCCACTATCGGAGGTTTTGAACCCGTGGCGCCCTGTAAGGGCAATGTCAGTGCAAACCGAATGCAGAGCGACGAGAGCTTGCTCTCAAGAGCTATGCTGAGGTGCAGCCTGACTTCGCCGAAGGCAATGGTATCTCAGCCCAG